>Ga0209212_1008076_pt1 | contig 11396 bp, 7 predicted proteins | sample RifGroC2_FD_183996 | JGI IMG/M metagenome (GOLD analysis project Ga0209212, IMG submission 183996) | Groundwater microbial communities from Rifle, Colorado, USA - Groundwater C2 (SPAdes) (version 2) | ecosystem: Environmental > Aquatic > Deep subsurface > Groundwater | place: Rifle, Colorado...
CCAGATTGCCGCAGAGGAAATGGACACGCCGATGGACAAAATCCACATCCGGATGCGCACCCTGGGACGGCCTGTCTATGACGTAGGCGGCATCTCGAGCAGACAGACTTTCAACACGGGAAACGCGGTTCGGCTTGCGTTGGTGGATTTAAAGAAACAGATTTTCGACCTGGTGCACCAAACCGGCGAGGCTCCTGAAAATCTTAGGTATTCAAATGGCGCAATTTATGCCGGCGACAGCTCCGAACCCTTGCTCCAGTTATCCGACCTGTTTTGCGATCACCGGAGCTATTGGGGCGGATATTTAGGCCCCAGGGAACTGCTTCAAACGATCCCGGGTGGAGGCGAGCTTGTCGGCAAGGCTGTATGGGTCGTAAAGTCGACACCGATGGACCCGCGCGATAGCCGACTGTTCGTCGAAGACACCCCTGGGCAGGCAGTTCGGGTAAATGCTTTCTATACGCCGGCGGCCGCCGCTGCCGAGGTGATGGTGAATATTGGAACCGGCGAGGTGCGGGTTGTCAGGCTGTTTTGTTCTGTGGACGGTGGAAAAATTATGAATCCGATCCTGGCGGAAGGCCAAGTGGAGGGGGCCGCATGCATGGCGGTAGGGGCCGCCCTGACGGAGGAGATGTACCGCGACGGGGCCCTGCTGGGAAAGTGTTTCAGGGAATACGCCATCCCTACGGCGGCCGATATGCCGACAATCGAAAACTTCAAGATCTTTTTCGTGGAAAAGCCCCAGCCCGATGGACCCTTCGGCGCAAAGGGCATGTCCGAGGTGGCGATTGTGCCGGTTCCTGCCGCCATCGCGAACGCGGTGGCGGATGCGATCGGGAAAAGGGTCGCGACCATCCCGATAACTCCTGATCGGGTGCTGCAGGCTCTAAAAGAGAAGGATTCCGGGGGAAAAGCCGTGTTCTGCTTTCCTCGGTCGTTGGGTGAAATGGCGCCTAAGGAGTCGGGCCAGGCCCGAGGGCTGTACCAGATTACTTAAAAAAAGAGGCTGTGTTCTTTGGGGCATCACAGCGGAAAGGAAGGTTAGAGAGAGATGTTTCAACCCGAAAAATGGATTTCACCGGCTACGGTGAAGCAGGCGGTAAAAAGCCTGGGCGATCACGGGAGATCCGCCCTCGTATACGGGGGCGGCACGCATATTTACGAGATGGCCAGGAAGGGACTCTTGGACCGGATCGGGGTGGTCGTGGACCTGAGGGCCCTAAAGCTTGCTTACGTGCGAAGCGCGCGCGGCAAGCTAAGGATTGGGGCCGGCACCACGATGACCATGCTGCAGGAATCTAAAGACTTGAACGCTCCCGGACTGAGAGCGCTCAAGCAGGCTGCAATAATGATGGGGCCGAGTCAGATAGCGAATTTAGCAACCTTGGGCGGGGCTTTGGCTTGTAGTCTGCCTATGGTGGACATCGGCGTACCGCTGCTCGCCATGGGAGCGAAGGTCACGATCATGGGTCGGAGCGGAGCTAAAAGTGTAGATCTGTGGCAGGTATCCGGCAAGCCCGCTGGTTCTCGCCTGGCAGCGGGCAACCTGATTGTGGAGTTGGAAGCGGACAGTTCGGGACAGAACCTGGTTTCTTACTACAGGAAGCTTTCCCACGGGGCTGCTCATTGGCCGCTTGCAGGCGTCGCTATTGTTGTGGATAAAGGGGCTGACGGGCTTTGCCGGCGCCTGGGGATTGCTACCGGTTGCGTTTCCTATGGATATAGCCGGCATGATGAGATCGGGCGGCAGTGGGTAGGGAAGCCGTTAGACCAGCGTGCCGCAGAGATAATTTCCAAAGCCGTCAGCGCCGAGGTTCAACCCCGGGACAATCTGGAGATCGGGTCGGCTGATAATCAGAGAGCTATGATAAAGGCGTTAACCTGGGAGGCCGTCGTTGCGACCTTCGCGGGCAAGCAGGGAGGCAAGTAACAATGAATGCGACAAATATAACCGTAAATGGCGAAAAACTCACAGTCCAGACGGAAGGCCACGAGTGGTTGTTGGACGTGCTGCGGGACAGGCTCAATCTCAAGGGCGTTAAACGCGCCTGCGATTATGGTGGGTGCGGGGCGTGCACGGTCATTATCAATGGGGTCGCTTTATATTCCTGTATGATGCCCATATTCCGAGTAGCAGGGTGCAAGATCATAACGGTCGAGGGCTTGGCAACGAATGGCGAGCTACACAAGCTGCAAAAAGAATTTCTCAACCGAGGGGCCGCTCAGTGCGGGTTCTGCACCTCGGGGATGCTTCTGACATCGAAAGCGCTGCTGGACAGGATTGCCTCGCCGACGGAATATGACGTCCGCTACGGGCTCGTTGGAAATCTCTGCCGCTGCACGGGATACAAGAAAATTATTGAATCAGTCCTATCAGCAGCAGGCAAGACCATTAGCACAATCGGACATTATCGGGTTTAAGGGAGGATGGGCGGGGCGACGTGATGTAATATCCGCCACGAAAGATCGCATGAAAATGTTTTTTGGCCTCAGCTTTACTAACAGATGCACGAGCGGCGGTTTTCCACTAACGTTCAATGAGGGGGGAATAAATGCAGGATTTGAGATCATTCTTGAAAGAGCTGGAAGAAAAAGCGCCCAACTTGTTTTTCCGGGTTGAGAAGCCGGTTTCCCCCGTTTTTGAAGTTGCCGGAATCGCCAGAAGGCTTGCTGAAGAAAGCAGGTATCCAGCCATCTATTGCAAACAAGTAAATGGATTCTCCATGCCTCTTGTTGCGAATGTGGCCATTGGCTCGGACACACAACGCATCGCCCTTGGCGGCGGGGCGAGCAGGGACGAGTTATTGGCCAAGCTGGGTCACCTGATAAAACCCCGACTGGTGAAGAACGGTCCGGTTCAGGAGATAGTTAAGTTGGGAGCGGATGTTGACCTGGGCGAACTTCCCATCGTCACCCACGCTGAAAAGGATGCGGGTCCGTACATCACTATCGGCCTGGCGGTCGTCAAGGACCCCGACACGGGCGTGCCCAACTGGGGAATTTACCGGATTATGGGCAAGGGCGAGCGAAGCCGGCTGGGCATTTATTTCACCGGCGGTGGGGCCTTGGGGATAGGGCATATTTATCGCAAGATGGAGGCCCGTAATCAAGCTATGGAAATTGCCATCGTTATCGGCAACCATCCATGTATCACTATGACAACCGCATTTGCCGGACGGCTTGAGGACGATGAGATGGATTTTGCGGGAGCCTTGCTTGGCGAGCCGGTGCGTCTTGTCAAGTGTAAGACCGTGGATTTGGAGGTGCCTGCAGATTCCGAGATAGTGCTCGAGGGGCGCGTGATTCCGCACCTAAGGGAGCCGGAAGCGCCGTTTGGCGAATTTACCGGATACTACGGTCCGGAGAGGGCCAACCCGGTGATAGAGTTGACGGCGATTACACGCAGGGCGGATGCCATATATGAGGATCTTACTCCTCTCGGATATTACATTTTAGGCGCCCCTGGCGGCGGCGGTCCTCTTGCAGGGGCGTGGATGTACAAGGAGTTGAAGAGAATTATTCCCCAGGTGATCGAAGTATATGCCTACCCATGGGCCGGACCCATGGTTGTCAAGTTGCGAAAAGATTTTGAAGGTTTGGGCCAGCAGGCGGGGCTCGTTGCTCTGTCTCTGAGACATGTGCCCCGGATGGTCATCATTGTAGATGAAGATGTAAATATCAGAAACCCTTACGAGGTGCTTTGGGCGCTCGCGACCAGGACCCGGGGTGATCAGGAGTTCAGCTTTATTCAAAATTGTCTTACGAACCCGTTGCATCCGTGCTCGCACAGCCTAGGGGACACGCAGGAAGCTGGAGCTGTGGTCACGAAGGTAATCATTGACGCGACCAAGCCTCTCGGTATCCCTTTCCCGGAAAGATGCGATGTGCCGCGCGAGTATTGGGTCGGTCTGGATTTAGAATCGCTTAAGAAAGCCGGTCCTAAGAGTTAAGAGGCATAGCTATCTATTGTGCGCAAACAAAGAGGAGGTTCATGATGGATTCTAAGCGCCGGACAAAAATTCAACAGAAATTCATAAGCATTTTGGCGGTTTTGTTTTTGTTTGCGCTGGTTTTCGCCGGTCGAAAGGCAGAGGGGGCCTCGCTTAGCGAGCTTGTCAGTAGGGCGAAGCAAGAGGGCGCTTTAAACGCTTCGGTGACCTCAAGCATGAGTGGGCGGGTGACTCCTAAGCTTGCGGCGGCTTTTAACAAGCGATTCGGGCTTAACCTCAGTGTGACGTTTACGGCGATAGCCGATACTGAAAATTTTCCAAGAGCTATCGTGGAAACAAAGGTGGGAACAGTGCCTGCTTACGATGCAATAGAAGGCTCGGAGATTAACCAAATGAATCTCCAGGGAGTGGGCGGGCTGCAACTGGTGGACAACTGGCAATCCTTACTGGCGGAGATAAATCCCTTAGTGCGGGACAAGAAAGTCCGTCCCGAAGAGATAAGCTCGATTCCGCTCGCGGGATATTCCTTTGAGTACCTTTCACGGGTAAAATCGATCCTGTACAACCCGCGTCTGATTTCTCTCGCCGGCCTGCCTAAAACCCATGCTGAGCTTAGCGATCCGAAATACAGAGGCAAGTGGATACAGCCTCCCTGGACAAGCCATTGGGATATTGGTCCCTTTGTTTTCCCGGAACTCGGTAAGGAAAAGTGGCTGGAGGTTATCAGGAATGCCGGCAAGAACGCGGGCGCAGTGGGGACTGAGCAGCAGGGGGTTGAGCGGGTGCTGCTCGGAGAGTTCGCCTTTGCGCTGGCCAACACCTACTATGCGTTTGACGCCAAGGCTAGGGATGCCAAGGCGCCCATCGAAATCACCTACTTCAAAGACTATAACCAGGCCAATGGGGCCTATTACGGGGTGAGGAAGGGGGCCAGGCATCCAGCGGCGGGCACTCTTTTTTCACTCTGGATGGTGACGCCGGATGCTGAATCTGTCTGGCAGCCCGACCTTGCTGCATCTCAATACAAATGGGGTGAGAGCGACCTGGACAAAATGGAGAGGCAACTTATTCGGGAAGTTGGGGCCAACATCGTGGAATTAGTGAAGACCAAGGAGGGACGGGATTTCCTAGCGTGGTATGGGACCGATGAGGGAAGGAAATACCGGCAAGGCATTGGTAAGGCTATTAGAGGAGAATAAAAGAAATGGAGGATGCATGATGTTATCTAAACAAAACAATAGAGTTCTGTCCGGGTACATCCGGATAGTGGCAGGAGCGCTTCTGCTGGGAGCGGTTTTTGCCCCCCGGATCTCTCCGGCGGCAACTGTTAATGAATTGATCGCCAAAGCAAAACAAGAGGGGGTTCTGAACGCGACCGTAACCTCAAGTCTCACGGGAAGGACGACTCCTCTGCTTATCGCCGCCTTTAAAAAGCGCTTTGGGCTTGACATTGCGATCACCCTCACGCCGGTCGGCGATACAGAAAATTACCCTAGGGCCGTAGCTGAAGCCAAGGCCGGAACGGTTCCAACATATGATTCTATAGAAGGCTCTGAGGTAGAGAATATATCGCTCTTAGGAGTAGGAGGAATACAACAAATTGATAACTGGAGATCTCTGCTTGCAGAAGTAAATCCACTGGTGCGCTCGGGAAAAGTTCGGCCGGAAGTGTTGAGTCCGGCGGTGCTCAGCGGATATGGCTTCGCGCACCATATTCGAGTAAAGGGGATATTGTATAATCCCAAACTCATTTCTCTTAAGGATCTGCCGAGAACCCACGCCGAGCTGGTTGACCCTAAATACAAAGGCAAATGGTGCCAGCCCCCCTGGACAACTCACTGGGACATCGGGCCGATGGTTTTCCCTGATATGGATAAAGAGAAATGGCTTGAAATCGTGAGAAATGCCGGCAAGAATGCAGGCACAGTCCAGGTCGAGAATAACTGTGTCCAGCGCGTTTTGCTTGGCGAATTTGCCTTTACGCTCGCCAACACATATTACGCCTTTGCCGCCAGGGCCAAGGATGCTAAGGCCTCCCTTGAGATTACCTATTTCAAAGACTACAACTTGATGACTGCCCCATACTACATTGTACGAAAGGGGGCTCGGCGCCCCGCAGCGGCCACACTTTTCGCACTATGGATGACGACGCCTGAATCGGAGGCTATCTGGCAGCCTGAACTATTCGCGTCCCAGTTCCTGTGGGGTGAGAGCGAGCTGGACAAAAGGGAAAAGCAATTCATTCAGGACAGTGGAGCCAAAGTGGTGGATCTACTTACCACAGACAAAGGTCGGGATCTCCTTGCCTGGTATGGAACCGAAGAGGGCAGGAGATACAGGCAAGCTATTGGTAAAGCCATCAGAGGGGAATAGAAGAAACGGGGGATCCCCCATGTTTTCTAAACAAGACAATAAACCTCCATCCGGGTACGTCCGGATAGTGGCAGGAGCGCTTTTGTTGGGAGTGGCTTTTGTCCCCCAGATCTCTCCGGCGGCAACTGTGAATGAATTGGTCGCCAAAGCAAAGCAAGAGGGGGTTCTGAACGCGACCGTAACCTCAAGTCTCACGGGGAAGACGACTCAACAACTCGCCGCCGCCTTTAAGAAACGGTTTGGGCTTGACATTGAAATAACCCTCACACCGGTCGGGGATACGGAGAATTATCCGAAAGCCATTGCCGAAACTCGGACAGGGGTGGTGCCGACCTACGACGCTATGGAGGGCTCGGAGACGCACAATTTAGCTCTCATGCGGGTAGGGGGAATACAGAAGATCGACGATTGGGAGTCCTTGGCCGGGGGGATAAACTCATATGTGCGCTCTGGAAAAGCTCACGCCGATCAGTTGAGTCCGGCTGTGCTAAACGGATTTGCCTTCGCATACCTAACTCGAATAAAGGCGCTAATATATAATCCCCGCCTCATCTCTATTAAGGATCTGCCGAGAACCCACGCCGAGCTTGCCGACCCTAAGTACAAAGGCAAATGGACCCAGCCCCCCTGGACAACCCACTGGGAACCCGGACCTATGGTTTTCCCCGATATTGGAAAAGAGAAGTGGCTCGAAATTGTTAGGAATGCCGGAAAGAACGCAGGTACGGTTCTGCCTGAGAATCCGGGTGTCCAGCGCGTGCTGCTTGGCGAGTACGCATTTACGCCTGCCAACACATACTATGCCTTTCAGGCCAAGGCCAAGGATCCTCAAGCCCCCATTGAGATTACCTACTTCAAAGACTACAACTTGATGACTTCGTCATACTACATAGTACGAAAGGGGGCTCGGCGCCCAGCGGGGGCCACCCTTTTTTCATTCTGGATGGCGACGCCAGAGGCAAAAGCGATTTGGCAGCCTGCGATTTTCGTTACCCAGTTCATGTGGGGCGAGAGCGAGCTGGACAAAAAGGTAAGGCAGCTTATTCACGATAGCGGGGCCAAATTGGTGGATTTTATTAGCACGGAAAAAGGTCGGGATCTCCTCGCCTGGTATGGGACCGAGGAGGGCGTAAAGTACACGCAAAGCATGGGCAAGGCCATTAGGGGAGAGTAATAAAAGCAGGAATCGGAAACAATGCAAGAAGTCCAGGCAATTAAACAGGCACGCGGCTCAGGCCCGGCGGCTCGGGGGTTGAAAGGAGCCATCGGCCGCGCTGAGATCCCGAACCTTATACCCCTCACCAGCTCATGGCTAATTCTATTGCTGATAGTTAGCCAGCTTTTGTTCGTATTTTACATGACGTTTGTTCCGGGTTTGCCGACGGATCCGGGGTGGACGCTAAAGCATTGGACTAACGTCATGCACACCCGGATGCTCACAAAAGTTATCCCGAATACGGTCGTTGTCGGATTCGGAACCATCCTTGTCGCCACATTTTTTGCCCTGCCTTTAGCCTGGCTCCTCAATCGGACCTCTTTGCCTTTCCGTAATACGTTTATAACCCTGATGGCTGTGGCAGTGATCGTGCCGGGTTTCTTGAAAGCCATGGGTTGGATCATGCTGCTTAATGAGCGCATTGGTCTTGTGAACAAGGCGATCGGCGCTCTTCTCGGTATAGCAAGGATTCCTTTGAGTGTAACTGACAATCCATGGGGAATTGGCTGGGTAATGGGATTAATGCTGACCCCAACCATGTTTTTTCTGGTCTCAGGCCCCATGCGAGCGCTGGACCCGGCCTTGGAGGAGGCGGCCGAAGTGGCCGGAAATAGCGAGTGGAGCATAACTTGGCGGGTGAGCCTGCCTTTGATATGGCCGGCAATTCTTGCCGGGATTATCTATACGTTCATGACGGCGATATCCGTTTTTGAGGTGCCTGCGCTGTTGGGGGCGGCGAGCGGAAAAGTTCCGGTTTTGGCGACCGAGTTATTTTATGCGGTAAGACCGAGCGGTCCGGACGTAGCCGATCTCGCCTACGGAGCCGGGGGAGTCTACGGCCTCCTCATTGCTCTCCCCAGCCTCGTAGCGCTCTATTTTTACCTTCGTTCTCTGACCCAGGCCCGTCGCTACGAGGTCATTACCGGAAAGGCGTATCGCCCGAGGGACATAGACTTAGGGCCTTTGAAATGGCTGGGCTTGGGATTTGTCGGCCTTTATCTCTTGCTGGCAGTCATTCTGCCTCTGTTAGTTCTTTTTTGGGCGTCTGTCTTGCCCTACTTGCAGATGCCATCCGCGGAAGCCTTGTCCAAGGTGAGTTTGGTTAACTATAGAGATTTGCTCGCTGCAATCGGCGGAATGTCCATCCTCTGGAACACGGTGATCTTGACCGTGAGTGTGGCTTTGCTGGTCCTGTTCTTCAGCCTAATGGTTTCCTGGGTGGTGGTGCGAACTCAAACTCGCTTCGCCAAAACGATGGATATCATCGCCATGCTCCCACACGCGATCCCCGGGCTGGCTTTCGCTTTTGCCCTGGCCATGTTGGCGATTTTTGTTGCCAAATGGTTCCCTTCGGTGCCGTTTCAGGGGACCTTGGGGATTATTGTCCTGGCGAATGTGATCACTAAGATAGCGTACGGGACCCGTATTACGAACGCGGCTTTGGTGCAGGTTCAAGCGGACCTGGAGGAGTGTGCGCAGCTTTGTGGCGCACGGAATCTCACGGTCATCTTCCGGGTCCTTATGCCGTTGATCAAACCCTCTCTGGTTTTCGCGGGCCTTTGGACATGCTTGCTTACCTTCCGTGAGGTGACCCTGACTCTGTTCCTTGCAGAGAGCCATAACCGAGTGCTTGCGGTCAGCATATGGCAGCTTTGGCAAAGCGGCAACGTCGGTACGGCAGCTGCCGGGGGCGTCATTATGGTGCTCGTTATGAGCGTGATGGTATTCGCGATGTTAAAGCTTGCCGGCGGAATACTCATCGAGCAGCGCCGCGTCGGTCTGACTAACGTTCGCGGATAAGCCGTCAACCGCGAGGAGTAACAAAGTCGCGGTTTGATCGTGCGCGGATTCCCTGCCGAGGAAGGAAAACCCCAATGAAGAAAGTCGGCCGTGTATGTAGCGGCGCTTCTCTATCGAATTGATCCGCTTCATAAAGCGGCGGGAGTTTAGGGATTTATTGAACAAGCGGACGGTTCTCGGGCGGCGATTAAAGGAGATTTTACATAAATGGCGGAAGAATCTTACAAATATATTGGAAAATCCTGCGTTACGTTAGATGCCAGGCGCAAGGTAACCGGAGATGCCACTTACGTCGGAGACTTGGACATAGGCGCCGCTCTGGTAGGAAAGATTGTTCGTTCCCCACATCCGCACGCCAGAATTCTGAGTATCGATGTGAACAAAGCTAGGAAAGTCGAGGGCGTCAAGGCGATCATTACTGCTGATGACCTGCCCGATGTCAGAGGAGGTACGGGCATTTATGATCAACCTCTGCTTGCAAGGGGCGTTGTCCGCCACGTGGGCGAGGCGGTAGTCGCGATTGCGGCCGTATCCGAGCAGGCGTGCAATGAAGCCGCCGGATTGATTGAGATCGAGTATGAACCGTTAGCGGCGGTTTTCGATGCCGAAGCGGCGATAGCGGAAGGACAACCGGTGATCCTGCACCCGGATGCATCCAGCTACGTTCGGGTAGCAAAGTGGCCTCCGGATCTGGGTCGACCGAACCTGAGCGGCTGTTGGGGTTTGAAGAGAGGCGATGTCGAGAAGGGCTTTGCGGAGTCTCATTTGATCCTGGAGAACACATTTCGCACGTCGTCGACCCAGCATGCCCCGATTGAACCCCACTCGACCTTGGTCAGGCCGGAGCCCGATGGCGGCCTGACGGTCTGGAGCGCAACCCGCACGCCCGGCAAAGTCCATCACGAAGTTGCCAGGGGACTGAAAATTCCCGCTTCAAAGATTCGTTTGGTGACTGTAGACGTAGGTGGCAGTTTCGGCGGCAAGAGCGACGGTCAGATCGACGTGATTGCTGCGTGGTTGGCACATCGCAGTCGGATGCCGGTTAAGCTTATTCTCGACCGGGGAGGCGAGTTTGTCACTGTTACCAAGCATGGCTTTACGATCAAGATAAAAGACGGGGTATCCAGAGACGGTATTATCCAGGCGCGGAAAATGGAGGTGATTCTGAACGGCGGAGCCTACTCGGGGGCCCCGGTGCCGAGGAACTCGGTTTTTGCTGTGGAGACTTACAAAATTAAAAACCTGGAGGTTAATGCCTACCGGGCATATACCAACTTGCCGCTGGCCGCATCTTCTCGAGGTTTTGGGATTACCGATGTGACCACAGCCGTCGAGCAACAGATGGAGATTCTGGCGGAGAAGCTGGGCATGGACTCCGTGGAATTTCGGCTGAAGAATCTCTGTGTGCAGGGAGACGTCAACAATTTAGGGGAAAAGATATGGAGCCTGGGAAGTCGGGATTGTCTGATAACGGTGTCGGAGGCTTTGAAGCCATTCGCAAAGAAAGGGAAGGCGGTTGACGGCCCCTGGAAGCGGGGCTTCGGCATCGCTGTAGGGCAGAAATACAGTCAGGCGCCGACTCAATCCCAATGCGAGGCGCGGCTTTATCCGGACGGCTCGGTCGATGTGTTTGTTGGCGGCATGGATACCGGGCAAGGCTTCTTCACCGTGATGACTCAAATCGCCGCCGAGGTCATGGATACGCCCATCGAAAAGATCCATGTTCGGGGGAGAGAGATGGGGTTGCCGCCGATTTATGACGTCGGCGCGCTTTCGAGCAGGCAGACATTTAATACCGGAAATGCCGTGCGTCTGGCACTCGTGGACTTGAAGAAAAAGGTCTTTGACTTGGTGCATAAAGCGGGCGAGGCGCCGCAGGATCTGCGATATTCGAATGGGGCGATCTATGCGGCCGCCGCCACTGAGCCCCTTCTGCGTGTTGCAGATCTATTTCGCGATTATGCCGATACGCATGGTCCCAGGAAAATGTTGCGCCATCTTTCCGACGAGGGGGGGCTGGTGGGCAGGGCGATGTGGGTGGTGGAGACGTCGCCAAT
>Ga0209212_1008077_pt1 | contig 11396 bp, 12 predicted proteins | sample RifGroC2_FD_183996 | JGI IMG/M metagenome (GOLD analysis project Ga0209212, IMG submission 183996) | Groundwater microbial communities from Rifle, Colorado, USA - Groundwater C2 (SPAdes) (version 2) | ecosystem: Environmental > Aquatic > Deep subsurface > Groundwater | place: Rifle, Colorado...
GGCGAACCGAAATGGAGTTTTTCCTACCACTGGGCAGATTGAACGGGTCACTGCTACGCGAGGTTTTTGCCGGACTGCTGCCCCAGGAACTGCACGGAAATTTCCATGAAATCCTGTCCATGCTTCAGGTTCATGAGTCGCGGGGCCTTCTGCACGGATTCATTGACATGATCTTTGAGCACGCCGGACGCTACTACATTATCGACTGGAAATCCAACCACCTGGGCAATCGGCCTGATGACTACCACCAATCCGCACTTCGTCACTCCATGGCTCAGCACGCCTACATTCTTCAGTACCACCTCTACTCCCTGGCCTTGGACCGGCTGCTGACGTTGCGACTGCCCGGTTATGACTATGCAACCCATTTCGGTGGAGCCATCTACATCTTTCTGCGGGGCATCTCTGCTGATTGGCCGCACAACGGCATTTTTCACGACCGTCCCTCGCATGAATTCATCCAAAGGGCAAACAGGATTATTCTTTCAACAGCTCCTGGGCAATCCTGAAGACAAAATCTCTGCAAGCAACAAAAAAGCCATATCTAATTGATATGGCTTTTTTGTTGTTCGTTCCAATATTCACACCGTTACCGGTTCATTTTTTCCAAATATCTCTTGAGGCCGCCCTCAAATATTTCTTCGATTTCGTTCTTTGGGCGTTCATGCATATAGCTTTTGAAGTATGAATAAATCATGACGATTATTAAAACACAGATAACAGTAGAAACAGCTCTTTTCGCAACCAGGACCCAGTCAATCCCAGCAGATGGAAGCACTTCCTGCCTCTGCGGCTGATCCTCATCCAAAACATCACGGAACAGATACTTCTCGCGTAGCTGGCGTATGCGTTTAAGCTGGACATTGGAGATATAGTTGATGATGGCATCGCGGTCCCGTTCGGCGATAAAAACAAACTGCAGCGCGGTATTGTAGTATTCATGTTCCTTTCCCGCGGCATAGTTGCGGGTCGCAAACACCACTTTCACAACAGCATCAATGATACGTGGCGGGTACGGTATCAGTATTTCCAGCAGAGCATATTCTCCGTATTCCAAGCCCTGATGGGAGACGATGCGGACCCCCCCGCCACTGATATTTGCAGCAAGCGGTATAATGGTAGCCCAGCTTTCTTCATAATCATCTTCAGGGTCCTGGTGCGGTTCCTGGGGAAGCCCGGCACTATCAACGACAAAGCTGCTGTCCCAACGTTTCTCCTTTTGCCCCAGTGCTTCGATCTGGCGCTGTTCGCATCGCACGATCCATTCCCTATTGAGAACATCAGGATTCTGTTCGCCAGGAATATAGTATTTGATGGGGAGAAAAGCATCAATCCGGTAAAACTCGCGAAGCTCATCAGAAACGATCTCTCCGATCAGACGGAGCAGAATCGCGCGCGCATTCCCTTCGATGACAATGATGGCACGACAGGAGTATCCTGAACCTTCCTGTCCACCCCGGATTTCAAGGATCTGGCCCACATGCAGACGAACATCGACCGGCAATTGATCCCGGGAAAGCTGCAAGCTAACGAGGTCCTCGTCAAGCTCATGGATAACGGCCCAGTCGCGAAAAACCTCGGCGTTGGGCATGGGGATACCAACACCGACCTTCATTCCGACAGCAAAATAACTGGCGTATTGATCCATATCACTCATGAATAAGCGACCATCCGAAACAATTGATTGAAATATAACGAACAGATATCAGCGATATCATCTAAGTGAGCGGTTCAGTGCATCAAGGAGTTGCTCTATGCCTACCTTGTGGACACCGGCACCGTGTTCGAGGGTTTCCAGATCAGCAATCTGGCATTCATAGCAGTCGAGGTTGTATTGTTTAAAAACAGGCAAGGTTTCAGGGTGCTGCCTGATAATATCGGCAATAATCATATCACGTGTAATCATGTTCGCCCCCTTGCGTATGTTATTGCGAAATGGAATTGCTGAAGCCGTACTTCAATCGCAGGGCTGACTTGACCTCCGCAGGCACGAAACCGTCAATGGCGCCATTGAGGGAACAGACCTCCTTGACGATGGAGGACGAAAGATAGCCGTACTGGATCGAGGTCATCATAAAGAGCGTTTCGACATCATGGCCAATGGTGCTGTTCATCTGGGCAATCTGAAACTCGTATTCGAAATCGGATATGGCCCGTAATCCCCGGATAATGACATGCGCTTGTTTGGAGGAGACGTAATCGATCAGCAGGCCGCTAAAAGTGTCAACCGTGACCCTCTTTTCTTCCTTTAGCACCTCCTGGATCAGCCCGACCCGCTCCTCCGTGGAGAAGAGCGAGTTTTTGGATGAGTTCCGGGCTACGGCTACGATGACCTCGTCGAAAATCGTCAGGGTGCGGCGAATAATGTCAAGGTGTCCGTAGGTAATCGGGTCGAAGGAACCAGGGTACACGGCAATCTTTTTCATTCTCTCTCCAGTGTATAAAGATCCAGAACCGTATCTCCATAAATCCTGTGGTCACACTTGACAAATTTACCGACATGATCCGGCAGAGGATTCCGTATGTCACTTTCAGCGACAAAAAGCCCACCCACTTTCAGGAGGGAGCGATTGCATAGCGTTTCCATCACAACAAGGTACAAATTTGAAGCATAGGGCGGATCTAAAAAAACAATATCAAACTGATCTTTTCGTGCAGCCAGCAGGTTCAGTGCCTTGAGCGCATCCAATTCAAACAGATCGGCACGCGCATCAAAACGTACCTTGGACAGATTTTTCTTCAGGGCCGACAGTGCATTCCTGTCGCTCTCGATAAAACAGCAAAATGCACAGCCTCTGCTGAGAGCTTCGATCCCCAAACTGCCGGTGCCTGCGCAGATATCAAGCACTCGGGCATATTCCAAATCAAAACGACTCTGGATTATGCTGAAAAGTGCCTCCCGGACACGGTCGGCTGTAGGGCGCGTATGCTTTCCTGGGGGCGCAGCGAGCCGCGTGCCGCGAGCGCTTCCTGCAATCACACGCATACTGCATCCCCTTTTCTCTTAGCCCTGATAAACAGGATAAGTTCTAGCTTACTAATAAGCTCACATTGTGGAAAAATTACCTCAAATCGATATGAGCGTCAAGCTGCAACGTCCGAATGATCATGAAATACTCCCAACAGGCAAAATAAGTTGAAAATAGTCGGCACATCGGTACAATGCATAAAGAATAAAGAGCTTTGACAGATATCATTAATAAGTTGTATTTTTTCCCGAGCATTTGGCTAGAAAATGATTTCATCAAGCACTTATCCTGTTTATCAGGGTCAGGAAATGGAGTAAACATATAATGACCGCTCCCCTGAATCGCCTTGCCTGTTGCCTGGTATTTATCGCCAGCCTGCTTATTACCATTCCAGCCCCTGTTTTTGCTGTTCAATGGCAAAAACTCACCCAAACCGCGCGACACGATGTAGCCCTGGACGTCGGTTCGGTTCTGCTTACCCCGCTAGGCCGACTAACCGTATGGCTCAGATTTACTCCTCTGGGAGAATTTCAACGCAAACAGGCTGCCTCCGAGTTTGGTAAAAAGGATTACCGCCTGCACCTGGAATTTTATGAGGTCGACTGCAGCGATAAAAGTGCGGTACTGGGGTTGACCGACCTCATCGGCCCGGCAGGCAAGAGACTGGAAAGACAAGGGCGGCGTCTCCAGCCCGACGCCATCATCCCCGGCTCTGTACTGGACAAGGCTGCTCAACAAGTCTGCCCTGTTCTGGAGGAAGAGACCACGGATACAGATGAAGCACCTGAGGCGAGCGAACCAGAGGATTCTTCCGGCAGCCAGATTTCACAAGAAGCGAACCTGCGCATTAGCGCTGCGATATCGCGCACACTGAAAGAGCCCGCCAATTTCGAGGCATGGGTTGAACTTGGCAATGCATATTACGATGCTGACATGCCCCAACAAGCCATTGATGCCTATAATCGTTCCCTGGCCCTCAAGCCGGACAACGCCGACGTACTTAATGACCAGGGTGCCATGTATCGACAAGCAGGGGATTTTGCTCAAGCGCTGAAAAACTTTGAGAAAGCGTTTACCATTGATCCGAACAATATGGAGAGCCTTTATAATATGGGTTACGTCAATGCCTTCGACCTGAATCGCATCGAATTGGCGCTGAATATCTGGCGACGCTATCTGGAGCTGGATCGCTCAAGCGAAACAGCCCGCCAGGTACAGTCGTTCATTGATCGCTACGGCAAATGAGGCATCTCTCGGAACGCCCGTATTCAAAGAGATTGTATTGTTTCAGGAATGCATGGTATAAAAAACCTCATACCAAGCCTTCAAAATGCATCATCCGAGGATCTGCATGAACATTCAAAAAATTGCGCTATTAGCCCTGCTGTCAACGACCTTCTTTATCATCAGCGCCTGTGGTGGCGGTGGGGGCGGAGGAAGCGCAGTGACACCACCAGCCGCTTCATATCTGGTAACCCCTTCTGCTGGCGCAAACGGCAGCATATCCCCCAGCGGCGTACAAACAATCACAACAGGCAACACTGCCACCTTCGTTGTAACGTCCTTACCAGGATTCACCCCATCAGTAACCGGCTGCGGCGGCACTCTCAATGGAAATATTTACACAACCGCTGCCATAACCGGTGCATGCACGGTCGCAGCCACCTTTTCACCCCAGCAACTCAAGGTCACCCCCTCCGTAGGCTCGCACGGGTCGATCAGCCCCAGTACAGTTCAGAACGTGACCTACAATAACACGACAAGCTTCACGGTCACCCCTGATACTGGATTCAATATAGTTGCAGTGAGCGGCTGTGGCGTCGGCACCCTTGTAGGCAACATCTATACCACCGGCCTTATAACGGGAGATTGTACCGTTTCCGCCTCGTTTGTGGCCACGGAATATCCGATAACTTCACAAGTGACATCCGGCAGCGGCACCATTGCTTGCTCCCCATCACCTGCCCAGAATGGAAGCACAGTAAATTGTACCATCACCCCAGCAAGCGGTTACCAATTTTCCAGCCTTCTGGATAACGGCACAAACGTAACCGGTTCAGTATCAGGCACTGCTTATTCGATAACAAACGTGACCGGCGCCCACGCTCTCAATGCAGCTTTTGCGCTAAAGCAATATACTGTGACCCCCTCCGCAGGGAGCAATGGCTCTTTAACTCCAGGCACACCTCAGACCATTTCCCAAGGTGGTACCCCGGCCTTCACGGTTACACCTGACCCAGGCTACTTCACAACATCTGTAACCGGATGCGGCGGCACCCTGTCGGGCAGCACATACACTACGTCTCCAGTTGTTGGCAATTGCACGGTAAGTGCTTCATTCGCACATTATACCAGTGGTACGCTTACTCTCAGCATCCTGTCTGAACCTTTTTTGCTTAGATTTTTAGAATTGGACATTCCACTTCCAAGCGGTGTGCAGCCGGCAAATCGTACCCCAGGAGCCAATCCTGATATTTTTGATGTTTCCGGTTCCATTACTCCACTGCCGTTTGCTTCTACATTCACGGTTTCCACAAATACACTCAAAATTATTATTTTCAACTCGTCAGGCCAAGGAACAGGTAATTTTTCCTTGGTCAACTTAGCAGTTGCTACCAATGCACCAGTAACAAGCAGTTCATTTCCGGCAAATGCTACGGTTTTAACTGCAACGGATATGAATCTTGATCCAGTTCCAAACCCAGCAGTTATTCAAGTTACTGTAACGGCTACTTTACAATAATTATTTTGCGCCCGTAGCTCAGCTGGATAGAGTCCCTGGCTTCGAACCAGGTGGTCGGCCGTTCGAATCGGTCCGGGCGCGCCAATAATAATAGGCACTTGCAACCAACTTTGCTTGTGCCTTTTTTCTTGTTTAAACCCACTGGTTAAATAGCAGGACATAACCTCCCCTTCATTATAAGGAGATGATATGAACAACATGGTTCTTGTGTTTCTGATGGCTTGTGGAGGATTAGCGGTCGCTATAACCGGAGCGCTGCTCGATCAGTTTGGTGCGTTCGGTCTGCGCCAAACACCCATAACCTCTGTACGTGGAATCGGGATTCTGATGCTCTGCCTCGGGGCCAGTCTTGTTATGCGAAAATAGGAATCCATTACAGATTCTCATCATTGATACACAACCCTCTTTTCAAGTCCTACCATGACTCGCTATACAATACAAAACCTGAGTAGAACCAATCTCCCGCTATGGCGACATCACAATCCCCTCTCCATGAGGGAGAGGGCCAGGGTGAGGGGGCAGAGTTGAGATATATGGCACTGCCGACCCCTCATCCGGCCTTCGGCCACCTTCTCCCTTAGGGAGAAGGGACTAGAGGGTGATCAGTGCTAATCAGCATACAAAATGATGCATTTATACAGAAATTACGCCATAAAACAAAAAAAGCCTTCAATCATTGACCTTTTTTTATTATCAAAGTCATGATACGTTGCGGACAATAAAGCTGTCTGAATATCGAAATTCACATTTGATGCACTGAGGAGGTTTTGCCATGAAGAAAATCGCCATTGTTATTCTGTCCTGCTTGGCGCTCCCGGCTATCAGTTTTGCTGCCGACAACATGCGTGAAGGCTACTGGGAGCTGATCACTACCACGGAAATGCCCGGGATGCCAATGAAGATTCCTCCCGCCAAGATGAAACACTGCTATACCAAGGAAGATGTCAAGGATCAGAAAAGATCGATCTCTACTGACAAAAACTGTACCGTTACCGATTTAAAGCAGTCCGGCAACAAAGTCACCTGGAAGATGAAGTGTACCGGTCAAAATGCAGGCGTCTTCAGTGGAGAGACTGTTTACAAGGCAGATGCCTATGATTCAACCATGAAGATGCAGAGCCAAGGTCAAACCGTGAACATGAAGATAAAAGCCAGGCGCTTAGGGAATTGTCCGTAATTATAACCACGTACATTTTATTTATTTCCAACCTTTTTATTAATTGTTTGTTTTTTAATATGTTTTGAACTTTTTTTACGCCCTGCCTTTTTCAGAGGCTTCGAGTTGTTTTTTATTTTTTTCTTGCGAACAGTCTGTTTTTTTTGGGTTTGTGCAGATTTTTTACTTACCTTCTTTGACAGCGGCTGTGAATTGCTTTTGATACTGCTAAGCAACAGTTGCGGTTCCGCAAACGTCGGGTCCGCTTTTTTAGCAGCCTCCAGCATTTCGCGCGATTCAGATAGCCGTCCGGTTTTCATGTAGACTCGCCCCAGGGCAAACAGCATCCTGGCGTTGTCAGGCTGCAACTCGATTGACGTTTTGTATTCAGCAACAGCTAAATCGTATTTTTTCTTGAACTCATAGACGATCCCCAAACGGTAGTGTCGTTGAGGATCGTCAGGAGCTTTGTCCAGCCAATCCTTGATGAAAGTTGTAAGGTCATCGTAGCGTTTCTGTTTGACATACATGGTAATCAGGGCATTACGGGCCTCTTCATCCTCACTTTTCAGACGGAGAACATCCCTATAATGATGTTCAGCCTTGGCATTCTGTGCACCACGCGAGAAAATCCTAGCCAATTCACGATGACCTTCAAGATTGTCAGGATCAAGCCGGACCGCCGTTTCATAGGCGTTTACTGCTTTTTTCAACTCTTTCATCCGGTCATATACCCGGCCCAGGTTCAGGTGATACAGGGGATTGTCTTCCCTTAGTCGAATCAACTCCAGATACTGATCTGCCGCATCTGAAAAGCTGCCGCGCCAAGTATATATCTCGGCCAGCCTGCGATGAGCGTTAACATTGCTTGACTCATGAACAATGGATAAACGGTAGGCTGAGATAGCCTCATCGAGCTGTCCGCTACGTTCGCGAAGCATTCCCAAGTCAAAGAACAGAGCGCCATCTTTATAGCCTGTCTTGATGAGTGCTGTAAAAGTTGCCAAGGCATCGTCATCACGCCCAGAGGCCATTTGAGCCTTCCCCAGTTTATGCTGCACCTCAGGCCAAGCCGGCCGTCCCCTAAGTGCCGTCTGATAGGCACTGATTGCCAGACCATATTCCCGCGCCTGCATGTCCTCATCACCCTTGCGGGCATAATCTTCTGGATTGATGGTGACATCAACCCCAGCCAGGAGGTACTCTTTGCGTGCAGCTTCACGCTCTCCTTTCTCCATCAGCACCTCTGCCAGCAAAAGGTGCCCTTCTTTGTCAGCAGCATTATCACGAATGTACAACTGTAACTCTTCAATGGCCCGGTCAAGACGTCCGGCCTTTCGGTAGACGCCGGCAATCTCTAACAAAGTCTTCGTTACTTTGGGCTGTAATTCCTTTAGTCGAGCAAGCTCTTCAACTGCTTTATCAAATTGCCCAAGCTTAGTGAATGATTCAGCTCTACCGGCATGGATATCTACATCTCCCGGGAAAGCCTTTAGTGCTTCGTTATAGTGAAAAAGCGCCAACGCAGGGAGAGATCCATTTCCCATGATATTGGCAAGAGCAAGATGATAGCGGGGATCTGATCGCCCCATGAGTCCTTTGGTCAGTTCGACCGATGCCTCTTTGTCAAGGCCACGTTCAAGCTGAAGCAGGCCGAGATTGCCGTGAGCCTCGGCAATGGTGTTATCTTTGGCCAGAACCTCTAGGTAAAGGGCAGTGGCGGTATCAGGCTTTGCTGCCTTCTCCGCTTGCAAGGCCTTTACGAACAGACCTGCTGCGCCGTTCGGGCACGACTTGAGTATGGTTTCTTCCAATTTTGAACGCTTAACAGGATCAGTAACAGTTGCAAGTGTATCGATGGTCGTGCGGGCATCCAGACAAGGATCTGACTTTCCCAGCCCCCAACTGAAGCCGCAGCAGAACACAACCACTGCACACAGTGCTGCGATTCTGAAAACAACCAAATGAGGGTGAGTCATAGCTCTCTCCCCGTAAAAACAATAAACCGGTTAAGAACTTCCCTGACTTTTTCTACAACAGCGTTGCCAAATCTTCCGCTTACGCCTTCAGATACAACTGCCTCCGGAGACCAGATCTGCTTGACGGTATTCAAGGCGACATTTCTTCGCAAACTCGTCTGGTCGAATCTGTCGGTGACACCACAACAGAGAGCCCTTTTCCATTCACCCTCATTCTTCGGTCTCCATTTGCTTATAAACTCTTGAAATGATAATTGCCCGCCAAAATTCATCTCACTTATGTCGATTGCCGTTGCCTTGCCTTGTGTATTCAGGTGCACTTTTTCAACATAAGCAACATGCCAGTAATTTCCAAGGTCGAATACGGCTACATCACCTTCTGTGACTTCTGCAATTTCCTTGTTATTAAGGGCTTTAATTTCGGCAATATTATTTGGAATCGGGAATGTTGGTACTTTGGTTTTGACATAATCAACGCAATAACCGTCTCTATCCATCCAAACATCACAGTTGCAACCGGCGTAACAATTTGCGTGCATAATCGTGCTTAGTAAAGCTGCCAAGATAATTGGAGTTAGTTTCATATTCGGTTCCATGGAAGTAATATTTTTTGATTATTTAACTCGGAAAGAATGTTAGCTGCAGCGGAACGTCCTTAATCCCTGGTCCCGCTCCCGATCAATTCCTTGTAATTGAAGGGGAGCTGGACCCAGGGTACTAACACTACCCACTAACACAGATCATGCAACTTCAGGGTGTTACTACTACAAATTCATCACGACGGTTTTTAGCCCAGGCGGCCTCATCGCTTCCTTGAACCGCCGGTTTCTCCTTACCGTAGCTGACAATGGAAATACGGTCAGGCTTGACACCCAGGGTGATCAGGTATTGTTGAGCCGCTTTGGCGCGGCTCTCTCCAAGCGCCAGGTTGTACTCTGCCGAACCCCGCTCATCGCAGTTTCCTTCAATACGAACTTTTTCCGAGTTGTCTTTCATCAGTCTAGAGGCGTTTCCAGACAGTGTATTGCGTGCGGATTCAGACAGACCCGCGGAATCAAAATCAAAATAGATTTTCTCCAGGGCAGACTGCAGTTGAGCACTTGATGAAGCTTTCTGTGCTTGCTGGACAGAGACAATCGGGGAGGCCTCCTGTACAACCGGGTCAGCAGCAGCCTGCTTGGATGTTGTTACAACTGGTTTTGGCGGATCAATCTGCCTGGCTATGGAGACCGGTGCAACAACTTCGTCCTTTTTAACAATTTCCTGTTTTGCACAACCGGCAGACATTGACAAGGCAACCATAGAAACAAAGACGATATAGAACGACTCGCGCTTTAGCATTTGAGATACTCCTTTTTGATGTGTGATTGTTGAATATGAACGCACTGCTGCGTCATATTCAGAGTCAATTAAACTACTGGAAATTAAGAGGGTTATTTATGCGAATCGATTTGATGAGGGGGGAGCTCGTGGAGGTAAAGGGCTCAGCGACAACAGGGGAACAGGCGAATGAATGGAGGGAGCTTTCGTTGAATATTCTTCTGTGGGAGCAAAAACAGGGGTAGGCGGAGTTGCTATAACTGGTTCTAAATCAATCTTTACGATCGATTGAAGTACTGTCCGGACAGGTGTTTTATCCAGAACCGCACGCCGCATGGGTTTGGGTTTGTGCGGACGGGAAAAGTTAGGCACCCTCATTCCCACAAAAACCAGAACTAACGGTATCATGAAGATTATGATACGAATAAAGCGACTATGTTTTTTAAACATATTCATGTGGGCAACGTATCAGATTCCTTGCTTCAATACAAGCCGGTTGAATCGATATTCCCGGTTCAAATGCATTTTTCAGGTGAGCTTCAGCACCTCATATCCCGGTTCCACCATCATCGGACAGCTTGTTCCCGGAGCTTGTGCCCCGCCTGAAGAGCAGGATACTTACTCCATTTGCAGTGCGATCAAATTCAAATGACAGGGTATGCTCAAAGGCCATGGAAGCCACGGCTGGCAGTTGCCCCAAATCCTGCAGACGGAAGAGAATGCGGTTGCCCTTGCCAAGATAATCAAGGAAGCTGATTGATACATCGAATTCAATTGTTCCCAGCTCTCCGGTCAGATCCACCACGCTCACCCCGATACCTCCGACAGAGGCCTCACTCAGGCTGATACGCCGGGGAAGGCTGCTGCTCGCGTCTGACAGCACCGACTTGAATCCCGGCAACTGTGCTTCATGAGGTTCAAGAGGCGCTGCCGCAATCACCATACCGGCCGCCACGGTGGCGTTGGTGAATCGATCAATCAGGATGAAGCTGCCGGTATGCCGGTTCTGCCGGTAGGGGTCGAATGAGACCGGGCGATCCAGTTCCAGGCGGGCAACACCGATTTCATTCAGCCCCAGTGTCGGCACCTGTTTCTGTTCCAAGGTATTGACGTTCACCGCATACTGTACGGCAGTGACCCGGCCGGGAGTTACGGCACCAGCTGTTTTGACCAGGTAAATCTGACCCGGCTGCAGTGGTTCATCGTGCATCCAGACCAAGTGCGCTTCC
>Ga0209212_1008080_pt1 | contig 11394 bp, 11 predicted proteins | sample RifGroC2_FD_183996 | JGI IMG/M metagenome (GOLD analysis project Ga0209212, IMG submission 183996) | Groundwater microbial communities from Rifle, Colorado, USA - Groundwater C2 (SPAdes) (version 2) | ecosystem: Environmental > Aquatic > Deep subsurface > Groundwater | place: Rifle, Colorado...
GTACGTGGACGGGCGCTACATCTACCGCACCACCCCGGATTACTTCGCGGCGATGGCCGAGGAGATGGTGGCAGCAGGTGCCGGCCTGGTCGGGGGGTGTTGCGGCACCACCCCGGAGCATATCCGGGTCATGGCCAAGAGGCTGCAGGGGCTGAAGCCCGCCGCGCGCGTCGCGGTAAGCGCCGGGAGCCGCACCTCGGCCGCCGATCGGGTCAGGAGCGTCGGGGCAGGGTTTCTCGACCGGTGGGGCAAGGAAATGGTGGTCACCGTCGAGCTGGACCCGCCCAAGGGGCTCGACTGCAGCAAGGTGCTGGCCGGCAGCCGCGCCCTGAAGGAGGCGGGGGCCGACGCCATCAACCTCGCCGAGAATCCCCTGGCGCGGGTTCGCATGGGGAACCTCGCGCTCGCCTCGCTGGTCCGGCGCGAGGTCGGCATCGAGGTGATCGCGCACGTCACCTGCCGGGACCGGAACCTGATCGGGCTCCAGTCCGACCTGATGGGGGCGAGCCTTCTGGGGGTCACTTCGATCCTGGCGGTCACCGGCGACCCTGCGAGCCTCGGGGAAGAGGCGGGGGCATCCTCGGTTTTCGACCTGAACTCCTTCACGCTGATCAAGCTCCTAAGTGATCTGAACCGCGGCGTGAACGCGCTCGGGAGCCCGATCGGCGCCGGCACCGGGTTCACCATAGGCGCCGCCTTCAACCCGAACGGCCAGAAGATGGAGGTGCAGGTGGCAAGGCTTGCCAAGAAGGTGGCCAACGGCGCCTGCTTCGCCCAGACCCAGCCGATCTACGACCTGGCAAGGTTCGAGCAGATGATGGAGCAGACCGGGCATCTCGGTATCCCGATCCTGCCGGGCGTGCTGCCGCTGGTAAGCGGCAGGAACGCCGAGTTCCTGCACAACGAAGTCCCCGGCATCGTCATCCCGGACCAGATCAGGGCGAGGATGGCAGGGAAGGTGGGGGAGGACGGGGTCCGGGAAGGTCTCGCCATCGCGCGCGAGTTCATCGAGGCCGCCATCGGGAGGGTAGGGGGATTCTACCTGATTCCCCCGTTCGGGAAGTACGAGATTGCCGTGGAACTCGTCAGATTCATAAAACAATTTGACCGCAGAGGACGCTGAGATCACGGAGAAAAGCTTTATTTTCAAAATTTGACCTGCATCAATCAAAAAACAGACGAAGGAGCAGATGATGAACAAGGATATCCTCGAGAAGGGCGCGATCCTCCAGCGCGACAGGGAAACCTACGCGATCGCGCCGCACATCCCGGGCGGCTTTACCGACACGGCTACGCTGAGAAAGATCTGCGACGTGGCTGACAAGTACCGGCTTTCACTGAAGATCACCTCCGCGCAACGGATCGCCATGTTCGGCGCCAAGAAGGAGGACCTGGACGCGATCTGGAGCGACCTCGCCGAGGAGCAGGGGGCGGCGATCGGCCTTTGCGTCCGGAGCGTGAAAATCTGCCCCGGCACGACCCACTGCAAAAGGGGGGTGCAGGATTCCGTTGCCCTGGGCCTGGAGATCGACAGGATCTATCACTCCATGGTGCTGCCGAACAAGATGAAGATGGGGGTCTCGGGTTGCCTGCTCTGCTGCGCCGAATCGGGGGTCAAGGACCTCGGCGTGGTCGGAACCAGCAAGGGGTGGCGCATCCTGGTCGGCGGCAACGCCGGACCGCGGCCGCGCCTGGCCGAAATGCTGGTGGACGATGTGCCGGACCAGGCGGGAGTGCTGGAGATCGTGGCCAAGGTCGTCGACTTCTACAAAAGCGCGCCGCAGCAGGGGCGCCTCGGCAAGCTGGTGGAAGAGATGGGGATCGAGGCCTTCAGGGCCGAGATCCTGGGAAGCGGCCAGGCCGTCGCCGGGAGTGGCAAGTGATGAGATCGACAAGGGTGCGGCCGGAGTTGTGCCGCGCGGGAGGCTGCCGTGGCGCTCATTGAGGATGCCATCTTCACGCGCATCAAGAACCGGGTCGGCAAGGCGATATCGGATTACGACCTCATTTCCGACGGCGACCGGATCGCAGTGGCGGTGTCGGGGGGGAAGGATTCCTACGCCATGCTGCACATGCTGGAGACGCTGCGAAGGCGCGCGCCGGTCAAGTTCGAGATGGTCGCCATCAACATCGACTCCGGCTACCGCGGCTACCGTGGCGACATCATAGAGGAGCACCTGCAGGAACACGGCTTCGCGTATCACATGGAGAAGACGGACCACTACGGCATCATCTCCGAGAAACGCCGGCCCAACTCCTCCTACTGCTCCATATGCGCCAGATTGAAGCGCGGCGCGCTCTACGGTCTGGCCCAGCAGTACAACTGCAACAAGCTGGCGCTCGGGCACCACATGGACGACTTCATCGAGACCCTGCTGCTGAACCAGTTCTTCGTCGGGTCGTTGAAATCGATGGCGCCGAGCATGCTCGCCGACAACGGGGTGACCACCGTCATCAGGCCGCTGGTCTACGTTCCGGAGAAGGAGATTATCCCGTTCTCGCGCAACAACCGCTTCCCGGTAGTCTGCTGCTGCTGTCCTGTCTGCGGCACCGCCGATCTGCAGCGCAAGAAGATGAAGGAGCTGCTGACCACCCTGGAGCGCGACAACCCCCTGGTGAAGAAGAGTCTCTTGAAGGCGCTGTCCAACGTGCACCCGAGACACTTGCTGGACAAGGGTTTGACCAGGAAACCCTCCTGACGCAGGTCGGCGATGATGTCCTTCACCGTCAGATATCCGCAGTAGACGACAATTCCCAGAGCGCATGCGACCATCGGTTCCATGTGTGCTACCTCCCACTCGTTTGATGATATGACGATAGCACGGGGTTATGACAGAATATGTCGCAAGCGGAGGGTGCCCTCTCCCTCCACCTCCCTCATCCGCCCCTATCGGGGCACCTTCTCCCGGAGGGCGAAGGGGTACAGGCATAAAGCAAGAGAACCCTCGCCCTCCGGGAGAGGGCAGGGTGAGGGCGCGTGCCACCTCGTAGTGCGGGATTCTCATCGTTCCAACGCTCCAGCGTTGGAACGCATCCTGGGACGCTCCTGGCGTCCATGTTTGCCGGCAGTACCAGACCTGGAGCGTCAAAAGCTTGCGTTCCCACGCTGGAGCATGGGAACGATGAACGGAGCAAAAGATCCGACATATAGAAAGTCCAAAGGTGAGGTAAATGGCAGAGAAAAACGTGCAGCGGGTAAGGATCGCGATTCAATGGGGCTTTCTTCTTTTCTCCCTCTACCTGGGAGTGACCTTCTATCGCTTCGTGCTTCATTTCCGCAGCGGCGGGGCTGCCCCGTTCGTGGCGCGTCCGGACGGAGTGGAGGCCTTTCTCCCCATTTCCGCCCTGGTCAGCCTGAAAGGGTGGCTCGCCTCGGGAGCCATCAACACGATCCATCCGGCGGCCCTGGTGATCTTTCTGGCCGTACTCGTCGTCTCGCTCCTTTTGAAGCGCTCTTTCTGCTCCTGGATCTGCCCCGTTTCCACCGTCACCGAGCTGTTCTGGAAGGCCGGCTTCAAGCTGTTCGGGCGCAACTTCCAGGTCTGGCTCTGGCTTGATTGGCTGATCCGCCCGGTGAAGTACCTGCTCCTCCTCTTCTTTCTCTTCTCCATCCTGCTGCTGATGTCGCCGGAGAGCGTCAACTCCTTCATCCTCGCCGACTACAACAAGACGGCCGACGTCAAGATGCTCGATTTCTTCCTGAACCTCTCCGGGCTCCCGCTTGTCGTCATCGGGGCGCTGCTTTTGCTGTCGTTCTTCTTCAGGAACCCATTCTGCCGCTTCCTCTGCCCGTACGGCGCGCTCCTTGGCGTGCTGTCCCGGTTCTCTCCGGTCAAGGTGGAAAGGGCCTGGAGCGCCTGCATCTCGTGCGGAGGGTGCAACAAGGCCTGCCCTTCCCACATCGACGTCATGCACAAGGAGCGGATCTGTTCCGAGGAGTGCATCGGCTGCCTGCGCTGCGTCAGCAGTTGCCCGAAGCCGGAGGCGCTGCAGCTGCGTCTCAAGGGGGGCAAGATGGTGCCCGGCATGCTGTTCGCCGCCCTGGTGGTGCTGTTCTTCGTCGGCGGCACCATGGTCGGCAGAATGACCGGCCACTGGCACAGCTCCATCGACAAGAGCGAGTACCAGAGGCTGATTACCAACGGACCAGGTCCGGAGCATCCCTAGGGGGCGCGGGTTCGCGGGGAAGTTCCCTTTGTAGGAGCGGCATTCCTGCCGCGATTTCTCCAGGTCATCGCGGCGGGAACGCCGCTCCTACATATGACGAAAAGAGGGGACGGCTCGAATGCCGTCCCCTCTCTTTTTGTCCTTACCCGTTTCAAGCCTTTCCCCAGAGTCCTCTGTGCCTGCGCGCTGCAGCGCTTAGGCGCGTAAGCGTGAACCTCTGAAGTTCTGCCGCCGGTCTACCCCTCTTCTTCCTCACCCAGCGAGATCTCGCGGTAGGCGCGGTCCTCTTCGAAGCGTTTGGTCTGTGCCTGCTGCTTCTCCAGGTCCGCCTTGCACTTGACGCAGTGCCGGGCAAAGGGGACGATCTTCAGTCTCCCGATCGGGATCTCTTCTTCGCACTCCTCGCAGATGCCGTATTCACCCTCGTCCAGACGCAGCAGCGCCTCGTCGATGTGCTTCAGCTTCTCACGCTCCCGGTCGCCCAGCAGAAGACCGAGTTCCCGGTCGCGCTCGCTGGAGGCCTGGTCATAGATGTCACCGCTCGGCTCGTTCACCGGAATGTCGGAACCGGATTTTACTGTCTTGTTGATCTCTTTGAGCGTCTCTTCTTTCAGCTTGAGGAGCATCGCTTTCATTTCTTCGGGTTTTTCTGTCATTTATAAATCCACTCCGTATGGTTATGTCCCTCAAAGCGACGCAATAATACAGCAATAGGGGTTCATGTCAAGCTAAAAGCCCCTAGCCGATTATCTCGCCGATCAGGTCGTAGTCTGAAGAATCGGTGATCTTCAGCCTGACGATGTCCCCGACGTTGGCGTTGCCTGCCGTTATGTAGACCAGGCCGTCCACGTCGGGTGCCTGCCTCGATGAGCGTCCCTTCAGAAGGAGTTCGGTCTCCTCGCTGTACCCCTCTACCAGGACCTCTTCCTCGCTGTCCACCAGGGTCCGGTTGTGCTTGAAGGAGACCCTGGCCTGGGTCCGCATCAGCTTCTTGTGGCGCTCCCTTTTGATCCGCTCGGAAACCTGGTCCGGCATCTCCGCCGCGGGGGTCCCCTCCTCACGGGAGTAGCAGAAGACGCCGAGCCGGTCGAAACGGGTCTCCTCGACGAACTGCAGCAGCTTCTTGAAGTCTTCGCCGGTCTCGCCCGGGAAACCGACGATGAGCGAGGTCCTGATGGCGATGTCGGGAATCTCCCGGCGCAGCTTGCCGATCAGGGTGCGGATCTCCGCCTCGCCGCTTCTGCGCTTCATCCGGGAGAGGACCGGGTCGCTGATGTGCTGGATCGGCAGGTCGAGGTACTTGACCACCTTCGGCTCGGTCTTGATCAGCTCGATGAGCGAGTCGGTCACGCCGTCCGGGTAGGCGTACAGGAGCCTGATCCACTTGAGCCCCTCCATCTTGGCGAGCGCGTTGATGAGCCCCTCCAGGGTGGGGGAGTCGGGGAGGTCCTTGCCGTAGGCGGTGATGTCCTGGGCGATCAGGTTCAATTCCTTCACCCCGCCGGCGACGAGCTGCTCCGCCTCGGCCAACAGGCTTGCCAGCGGGCGGGAACGGAGGGCGCCGCGCAGCGAGGGGATGACGCAGTAGGCGCAGTTGTTGGAGCACCCCTCGGCGATCTTCAGGTATGCCGTGTAGTGCGGCGACGACTGCAGCCGGGGCAACTCGTCGTTGTAGACGAAGTTCGGGTCCCCCGTGTAGCAGAGCTGGTCCGAGGTCAGGTTCTTCTCGGCGATGATCTCGGCGATGCGCGGGTAGTCGCCGGTGCCGATGAAGATGTCGACCTCGGGGAGTTCCTTGGCGAGTTCTTCCTGGTAGCGCTGCGGCAGACAACCGGTGACGATCAGGAGCCGGCAGCGGGCGTCGTGCTTGCGGTCGGCCAGGTCGAGGATGGTGTCGATGCTCTCCTGTTTTGCCTCTTTGATGAAAGAGCAGGTGTTCACTACGATGATGTCGGCCTGCGTCTCGTCCGTGGTCACCTCGTATGCGTCCCTGGAGAGGTAACCCAGCATCACCTCGGCGTCCACCAGGTTCTTCGGGCAGCCCAGGCTTACCAGGCTCACTTTTTCCTTGATCTTCTCGTTCAAAAAATTCCCCTCTTCTTTATCAGCTTCTGAAGTTCACGAACTGCATGTCGATCTCGAGATCCTTGGCCTTCAGGATCCTGATCACCTCCTGCAGATCGTCGATGTTCTTCCCGGTGACCCGGACCTGGTCGTCCTGGATCTGGCTCTGCACCTTGAGCTTGCTCTCCTTGATGACGGCGCCGATCTCCTTCGCCTTTTCCTTGGAGATGCCGACCTGCAGCGTGATGATCTGCCGCACCATGGAACCCGAGGCCTGCTCGACCTTGCCAAGCTGCAGCGCCTTCGGCGAGATGTTCCGCTTGATGAACTTCGCCTGCAGGATCTCTATGATCGCCTTGAGCCGGAAATCGTCGTCCGCAAGGACCTTGACCGACTCCTTTTCCAGGGTCACTTCGCTCTTCGACCCCTTGAAGTCGTAACGCTGGCCGATCTCCTTGACGGTCTGGTTGATGGCGTTGTCGACCTCCTGCATGTCCACCTTTGAAACGATGTCGAATGACGGCATTGAAAAAACCTCCTGGAACCAGATTAAGACTAAGATTGAGATTAAGGAGAAGCCCCTTCGAATCAGATTAAATCTAAGATTAAGATCAAGACAGGCCCCCAGGCCTTGGTCTTAATCTCAATCTGCTGCTATCTGTTCTTTATCACTTCGACCCCGGACGGCACCTTGAAGGTGAACTTGCTGCTGTTCACCCCGCGGTTGGTCTTCACGTTGCTGAACTCCATCCTGGTGCTGTTGCCGGTCAGGTCGAAGACGGTGGAGGAGACGATGGGGAACGGGGTGTCCGGCTTCCCCTTGGCAAGGAAGCTCTCCACGGCGCTTCCGTCGATGGCGAGTTGCAGCTTGGCCATGGCGGGGCTCGTCTTGTTGGGAACCAGCTCCAGCAGGTAATTCCCCTTCTTGTCGCGCGGCTCGGCGCCGAAGCTGATGCTGAAATCCCTGGAGACCTGACCGAGCCCGGCCAGGTAGTTCAGGGCGACGCCGTTTCCTGCCTCGAAAAGCTGCGCCAGCTCCATGATCATCACCTGCTTCTGGTCGGGGAGGTAGTACCAGACCGTTTTCCCGTTGGAAACGATCTGCTGTTTCGGCTTCGTGTAGTTGAAGCGGAACATCGCCTCTTTGCCGCCACCCTTCTTGATGAACAGCTCGCCGCCACCCTTTTCCTCGCGCCTCATGGTCTTCAGGATGCTTTTCTGGCTGAAGTCGGCCTGCAGGTCGTTCAGGTTGGCGTAACCCTGCTCCAGGGTGCGGACCACCTGGGATAGCTCGGCGCCAAGGCAAAAGCTCGCGGATAGCGCGATCAGGGCGACGCATAAGGTAAATACTCTGGCGACTCTCATGTTTACCTCTGAAAAGTTGTGAAGGCGACCTGCGCGCTGTCGCCTTCGTTCCGGGTTACCCTGCCCGCCGGTTCCCCTGCCGTCTGCTTTGGGCTCGGGAGCGGTCCGGGGGCGGGAGGTGACATCAGTTTGACCGGGTATTTTGCCACACAACCGGGTATCGTGCAACCTTTTCATTGGCCGTTCAGGGCGGTCAGCATCGCCCCCAGGGAGGCGGGTGCCGGTATCAGGAAGATGCTCCCGCTGCAAAGGGCGTCGGCCACGGAGAACATGGTGTCGATCATGACGATCGCCTCGCCGTCGCCGGCGCGCTCCAGGAGGGGGGGGAACACCTCCTCGGCGTCGCCATGGATCAGCGTCGGCACCGAAGGGAGCAGCGTCATCTTCAGCATGACGCCGAGGGCGTTCAGGCAGGCCGAGGCGAGGATGTTGCCGACCTCCATCAGGGTGGCGCTCTCCAGCTCGGACAGCGGCAGGTCGGCGGCCGGCGGTTTCCCCAGGAGCAGTTCCAGGATGCAGCGCGCGTTCTCCTGGCGGAGCAGGATCAGGATGGTGCCGCGCACGTTGCCGAGGATCTGCAGCTGCAGCACGGTGACCTCCTGCGCGTCGAGCAGCGAGGCGACAGCGACGGCGTCGAGGAGCTGCAGGCGGGGGACCCGGATGTCGACCCCCTTCCCCATCAGCTGGGACAGGGCGGTTGCGGCATGTCCCATGCCGATGCTGCAGACCTCGGTCAGTGCGTCCAGTTCCGCATTGTGCAGGACGGGGATCGTCATGTAAGCCTCCGGAGGCGGGTAAAGGCGCGGGTATTCGGGTAGAAGTTGGCCACTTTCTCCCCCTGATCCCGGCGGGAGGGTGAAGGAAATGCTAGAGCAGATCGGCCAGGTCGAGGATGGTGACGATCTCGCCGTCGCCGAGCGTCGCTCCACCGGCCAGGCCCGCCATCCTGGAGAGCGGCCTGCCGAAAGGTTTGACGAACAGCTCGTGCTGCCCCAAGAGCCGGTCGACGACGATACCGACCCGGCGCCCCTTCGCCTCGGTGACGAACAGCGGCAATATGCCGCTCGGGAAGCGCCCCAGCGGCATGCCGAGGACCCGGTTCAGGCTCAAAAGCGGTATCGTCTCCCCGTCCAGCTGGAACATCTGCCGCTTGCCGACCGTCTCCACCTGGTGGCGGGAGAGCTCCACGGTGCGGTGCACGGCGGTCACCGGCACCGCCCCCTTCACCGCACCGCACTGCACGATCAGGGCGTGTATGATCGCGATGGTCATCGGGAGCCTCAGGGTGAAGGTGCTCCCCTGGCCCGGCTCCGACTCGATGCCGAGGCTGCCGCCGAGCTTCTGGATCGCCGCGTTGACCGCGTCCATGCCGACGCCGCGCCCGGAGACGTCGGTCACCTCCCTGGCGGTGGAGAAACCCGGGATGCAGGCGAGCATCAGCGCCTGGCGCGGCGAGAGGAGTTCCGCCTCCTCCGGGGTGATCACCCCCTTGCGGATCGCGGCGGAGGAGGCGGAACTCCTCTCCATGCCGCGGCCGTCGTCGCGCACCGTGACCAGGATCCGGTCGCGGTCCCGGGAGACGGCGAGCCGCACCACCCCCTTGGCCGGCTTGCCGGCGGCGACCCGTTCCGCGCTCCCCTCCATGCCGTGATCCACGGCGTTTCTCAGGATGTGGTTCAAGGGGTCGACCAGCTGCTCCAGGGTGCCGCGGTCCAGACCGATCTCGCGCCCCTCCAGCTCGAAATGCAGATCCTTGCCGCTTTTCTTGGCCAGGGTCCGCACCGAGCGCTGGAACCGGTCGCAGATCGCCTCGAACGGCATCAGGCGCACCTTCATCACCTCGTCGTGCAGGGCGCGCAGCAGCTTGCCGGTCTCGGAGACCGCGTCGTTCAGCGCCGGGGAGTCGAGCTCTCGCCCGATGTTCAGCAGGCGGTGCTTGTTGGTGACCAGCTCGCCGGTCAGGTTGATCAGGTGGTCCAGGAGTTCCGTTCTCACCCGCACCGTGCCGCTTGCCTCGCCGGCCGGCTCCTTCCCCTTTTCCGGCTCCGCCGCCCCCTGCTCCGGCGCCGGCGGGACGGGCGCCCGCGCTTCCTTTTCTCGTGGCGGGGCAGGGGTGTACCCCGCGAGCCTCTCGGCGTAATCCCCCAGCGGGCGCCCCGCTGCCCGGTCCGCCTCCACGTCGTTCAGGAGCGCATCGATCAGGTCGACCCCCTCAAGGAGCAGGTCGGCGACCCCGGCCTCGAACTGCAGCCCCCCCTCCCGGACCCGCACCATCAGGTCCTCCATGCTGTGCGCGACCACCACGACGTCGCCGTACTCCATGGACGCGGCCATCCCCTTCAGGGAGTGCGCCCCCCTGAACAGCGAGTCGATCGCCCCCTTCTCCGCGGGGATCTGCTCCAGGGCAACCACCTGTTCGCTGATGCTCCTCAGGTATTCCCGGGACTCGGAGAGGAAGAGGTTTTTGTACTGCGACATGTCCATCCGTTACCCCTCGGCCACTTCCTTCAGGACACGGGTGACAAGCTCCGGGTTGAACGGCTTCAGGATGAAGGCCTTGGCGCCCGCCTCGGCCGCGGCCCGGGTCAGCGATTCCTGCCCGATCGCGGAGCACATGACGACGCGCGCGGCGGGATCGAAGGCCATGATCTCCCGGAGCGCCTCGATGCCGGTCTTGTTCGGCATCACGATGTCGAGCGTGGTGAGGTTCGGGCGGCACTCCTTGAACCTGGCGACTGCCTCCGCGCCGTCGGACGCCTCGCCGGCTATCTGGTATCCCTCTTCTTCGAGGATGTCACGGAGCATCTTTCGCATGAAAAGAGAGTCGTCGACTATCATGACCGTGGTGGCCATTCGCTACCTCCTGGTGCTTTCGCTTTGATTCGGTGCTTACGGCTGCAGGCGGGGCGGGGGTTGTCTCAGCCCCTGCTCCAGCCCGCAAAGGAGCGCCTCGAGCCGGAGCAGGCGGACCTCCCCCTGGCTCGGGGTCTCCAGGAGCGCCGCGGTGAGCGGGTCGTCCCCCGGCGCCTCGCCGGTGATCGTCTCGGCGCTGATGATGGCGCTCACCACGTCCACCCTGAGGGCGAGGTGGGCGAGCTTGGTGTCGAGCACCAAAAGCTTCCCCGGCACGGGGCGGCTCGGGCACCCCAGGTAGAGCGCCAGGTCGACCAGCGCGGTCAGGGTGCCGTGGAAGTTGATCAGGCCGAGGTAGTGCGGGGGGGCGCCGGCAAAGGGGAAGCAGGCCCGGGGCTCCATCACCTCGGCGATCTCCTGCAGGTTGCAGGCGAATTCCCGCCCCGCGGCGCTGAAAAGGAGCAGGCGTTCCGGGATCAAAGCACCGGCTCCCCTCGGACCTGGAACCGCTCCACCGAGTGGAGCAGCTCATCGGCGAGCTTCGCCAGTTCCTGGGTCTGGAACACCATCTCCTGCATGGCGGACGACTGCTCCTCGGTGGCGGCGGAGACCTCCTCGGTGGAGGCGGCGTTGTCCTCGGCGACCTTGGCGATCTCGTCCACCATGGTCACCATCTTCTGGGCGCCGGCGGTCTGCATCTGCGACAGGTCGGCGATCGAGTTCGCCTTCCTTTCGGTCTCGATGACGGTGGCGAGGATCTGCTTGAAGGAATCGGCCGTGGTGTCGATGTTCTTCTTGCCGGCGATGATCCCCCGGGAACTCTCCGTGATGGTCTCCTGCAGCCTGCGGCTCTCGACCTTGACCAGGTCGATCATCTCGACGATCTCCGTGGCGCTCTTCGCGCTGCCGTCGGCGAGCTTTCTCACCTCTTCGGCCACCACGCCG
>Ga0209212_1008084_pt1 | contig 11385 bp, 14 predicted proteins | sample RifGroC2_FD_183996 | JGI IMG/M metagenome (GOLD analysis project Ga0209212, IMG submission 183996) | Groundwater microbial communities from Rifle, Colorado, USA - Groundwater C2 (SPAdes) (version 2) | ecosystem: Environmental > Aquatic > Deep subsurface > Groundwater | place: Rifle, Colorado...
CTGTCCGCCCTGTTTGGCGATGATTGGCAGCATTTCCGCTTCGGCCATGACGGCAAGCTGTATATCCCCGGCTGGAAGTACGGATGGGAGCCGGGAGAAATCCGGGCGCTGTTCTTCACGAAACAGGAATTGCGCTACTGGAAGGCGGAAGCCGGACGGCTTGAACGGGAATTGCAGCGGCCGCGTGAGGCCGCCTGGGCGGCGGCAAAGGTGCGGCGGTTGGTCAGCGGTGTATCCAGTTTTCCAACTTCAACCCGGGAACGCCAACATAGTCCTTATCATCGGAAACCAGCGTCCGGTCAAGCGTAATGGCGTGCGCCGCGATGAGATAATCCGGGGACGGCATTTGCCTGCCCTTGTTTCGCGCGGCCGCCTGGATGATTCCCGCCATCTCCGCCGCGCGCTTGGTGAATTGCTCGACCCTGAAATACCGCAGCAGCGCGGCCAGTTGTTCGCGATGCGCGCGCTGGTTGGTTTTACTGTTGATGGTAATGTGCAGCTCTGCCGCAGCCACCGCCGATATCGTGATGCGCTCGACGCCGATCCGCTCGATGTTGGCGGCAATCCCCTCAAACCCAGAATCACGCTGGACGATGTGCCGCAATGGGTTGGCGTCCAGCATGTAGAGCTTCATTTGAACAAGCCGGCCTTTCCAAAACGGAATGCGTCCAGCAGGAACGACCGGGTCTTCTGGTCGGCGCGCTCGACGATGCGGCGTGTCTTCGGCTCCAGCTCATCGAGCATGGCGGTGCGCGTGATCGGCTTGCGCGCTGTTCGTTTCGCTGTTGCGGTCATGGCTTTTGCCCTCCCAGGCGGTTTCGATTGTTTCGATTGTAGCCCAAGGAAGGCGAGAAGGGAATTCATGTCAGGCCGTCCAGGTTGACGGCGGGCGATACTGGCCGGAATTGAGGCGGCGGGCGATCTGGTCGGAGCGGATGCAAGCGACGGTTGCCACCACGCCGATAAAAGCAACCAGCAGCCATTGCGGGCAGGTCATGCCTATTTTTTCAGGAAACGCCCTGCCCGCTTGCTACGTGCCGGTGTCTTGCGTTTCGCGGCCTTGCGCTTGGTTGCGGTCTTGCGTTTTTTAGTTGCCATGCTTATCCCCTTGAGTGGTGCAAATCAATGTGCGAGTTCAAGCGCGTGTACGCCTCTCCCGCGTCTTTTTCGGCGCGTTCCGCCGTGATGATGGCTTTCGCCAAATCCGCCTTGATTGCGGCATAAACACCCGCCGCACCACCGAAGCCGATCAGCAATTGCAAAACAAAATCCATGCTCATTTTTTTATCCCAAGATACATGCGTTCGCCGATGATGAAGCTCATCGAGGCCCCGGACAAATCCAGCAGCACGGCAACTGCCTCCGCGTTTGCGTTGGCCAGTGTCGCCGCCAGCGTAGTCAAGAGGATCCCGCCGACCGCAACATAACGGAACGCTCCGCGCAGATCCGCCACCCAGGGCGAGGCGCTCGGGCTGAGCGCGTCGATCTCGGCCAGCGCCTTCACGCGGTCGGTGTGCGCCTGGATAAGTTGGATAGATTCCGAGACGCTTTGCGGCTGCGCGCCCTTGCCATTGGTAAAACGGGCAAACAGGTCGCGCAGGCTGTCGGCGATGACCGGGACAAGGGCGGGTATGACGAGGGTTTCGATCAACATGTCAGTGCGTAAGATCGTAGAGCGTGCCGCCGATCCACGCGCCAACCGGTTGCAGCGGGTTGGAGCTGGAGTTTGCCCAGTCCACCACGTCGGAGGTGCGCGGGATGCCCAGCGCGTCATTTGCGCACAAGGACTACCCGCTGATCGACATCGGCGTCTTCGAACTGAATCGCAACCCGGAAAACTATTTTGCCGAAGTCGAACAGGCCGCGTTCAACCCCGCCAACGTCGTGCCGGGCATCGGCTTCTCGCCGGACAAGATGCTGCAGGGACGCCTCTTTTCCTACGGCGACGCGCAACGCTACCGGCTTGGCGTCAATCATCACCTGATCCCGGTCAACACCGCGCGCTGCCCCTTCCACAGCTACCACCGCGACGGCGCGATGCGCGTCGACGGCAACCACGGCAGCACGCTGGGCTACGAGCCGAACAGCTACGGCGAATGGCAGGAGCAGCCGAATTTCCGCGAGCCGCCGCTGGCGCTCGGCGGCGCAGCGGACCACTGGAACTACCGCGAGGATGATGACGATTACTACTCCCAGCCGCGCGCGCTGTTCAAGCTGATGACGCCGGCGCAGCAACAGGAGCTGTTCGAAAATACCGCTCGTGACATGGGCGATGCTCCGCGCGAAATCAAGATTCGCCACATCGGCAATTGCCTGAAGTGCGACCCGGACTACGGCAAGGGTGTCGCCAAGGCACTAGGTATCGCATTGAGCGATGTTCCCACATAAGTGAAACAACGGCTAAGGAGTAAGGTAAGCAAACACCAATAACCTGATTTTTCCAAACTGGTGAGCCAGTTACCTTCGCGCGCCCCTCGAAATAACTGTCGCGAATCACCAGGCGTAGAACTGGATGCTCCAGGCAATACCGATGATCGCCACTGCTGCGGCATAAAAAACAAAAGCGGCAACCTGGCGCATTGGACTGGCGTCGCGCAGCAAACCGAGACCAAGGCGCAACGACCACAGTATTCCCAGCCCGAGCATAACCCCGCGCGCCCATGGCAGCCATGACAGCAGGATGCCCTCGGCGCGCAAGTGACTTACCGTCATCATTGACAACCCCAGAAAGAGACCGATACCGGCCAGCGGTGTCATTCCCATTGCCAGGGAACGCCAGTCGATGCGTGCGATCCATGCGGAGATGTTAACCAGGACAAGCACAGCCCCGCCCAAGGCGAGCGCAACAGCACCGATGTAGGCGAGAATGGCGGCTCCATCCAGCCAAGTGAAAACATCGTTGGCCGACGGGTAGTGTGTCAGCAGCCACCAGGCCGGGCTTTCTTCCAGCGGCCAGAAGATATCGCGCGCCATCAACCATTCGGCGCTTCGTTGCTTGAGTTGGATGAACCATGGGCTGATGGTCCACTGGAAGGCGCCGATGGCCACGCCGAGCAGGCCGAAGATCAGCAGCATGGCTTCGGACGTGGACGCATGTTGCTTGCCGGCGAGAATTTCCGCGTTGGGGGAGCGTGCCGCCAGTTGCACCGCGTCCCGGTAACCGCTGCAACGGCCGCAGGCATGGCATTGTGAGGCGCCATTGAGGTGCTTCACATCCAGCAGCGGCGCACAATCCACCGCGCCAGTGCGACCCGGATAGCGATCCCATAATTCCCGGTCGACGCGGAAATGCACGGGCGCAAGGCGTGCCAGCAGGGCGAAGACGCCGGAAACCGGGCACAGATAGCGGCACCAGACACGTTTGCCTTTTCCATAAAACCAACCGACCGCCACGGCAGCCACCGTGGAGCCGCCGAGAATCAGCAGTGCCGCCTGGGGATAATCATAAACGCTGATCAGTTGGCCATAAATGGTGGTGAGGATGAATGCCAGCACCGGCCAGCCGCTCCAGCGCAGCCATTTCGGGATAGCGCCGCCACGGCCATGACGGCTGGCAAATTCAGCCAGCGCTCCTTCCGGGCAAAACACACCGCACCAGACCCGGCCCATCAGCATGATGGAAAGAATGACGAACGGCCACCAGACGCCCCAGAAGGCAAACTGTGCGAACAGGGTCAGGCTGGAAAAAATCGTCGCACCGGATTGTGGCAGCGGCAGAAATGCGGGCACAGCGACAAGCAGGACATAGAAAGCCACGATCACCCACTGGATAGCGAGAATGGCGCGGCGATTGCGCTGCATGGCATCTCCCAGACGTGCCAGGGCAGTTTTGCGCGGACGCTTCACAAAGTGGATGGTTTGTGCCATCGCGTCCATGTCAACGCGCCTTTGCTGCGTGAGCATGCTGCGGGACACGGCCCAGATACGCCAGCCCACCCAGGGTCAGTGTCCAGAAGGCGGCGTAGGCAATCAACAGGATGCCTGAAGGACGTGCGCGGTAACCAAGGAAATCGGCCAGTACCCGGCCTGCCCCCCGCCTGTCATCGAGCAGCGCGGAAGTATCCCAAAACGGATCGAGGAGCGCCGGATCGAGCTGCGACGGCAGCCAATCCATGCCGATCATGCGGTCGATGCCGGCGGCCAGCAGCGAACCGGCAATGAGCAGCAACAGTATCTCGCTGGTGCGAAACAGCACCCGGTAGCTGAGAAAGCGGGCGCCGCGCGCGATGACCCAGCCGCTCATTGCGGCAAGCGCGAAACCTGCCGCTGCTGCTGCGATCACTCCCAATAGCGTCGTTCCGCCTGCTCCCAGCCCGAGGCCATAGAGGAACACCACAGTCTCCGTGCCTTCGCGGGCGACTGCCAGGGCCGTGATCGCCCCGATGCCGATGGCGCCTGAGGAGCGAGATGCCTGTTCTTCCAGTTGCTGCTTCATCCGGCGACCGTGGCGGCGCATCCAGATCACCATCTGCACGATCAGCGCAGCGGCAAACAGCACCATGCCCACCTGAAAGGCTTCCAGCGCCTCACCCTGAAGCTGGCTCTGGGCGGCGAAGGTGGCGAAACCCAGCACAACTGCCAGCCCCAGCCCGGCCAGCACCCCAAACCAAAGCCCGCGCCGCAGCGGCGCCGGGTCGGGCTGGCGCGCGATCCAGGCCAGCAGTATGCCTATCACCAGCATGGCCTCCAGGCTTTCGCGCCACACGACAATTAAAGCATTAAGCATTTCGGCACCTCATTTCACAATTAGCAGCATTTCGGAGGTCGATGGATGGAATTCGTCGAAAAAGCGGTAACTGCCGGGTTTGAGCGAATGGATAACGACGAAGGAACTGGCACCTGGCGCCAGCACTTTTTCAACGCGCAGATCGAGGTTTTCGAATTCGCAAGGGCCCGGCCCTTCATTCTTGATGGTGAGTTTGATCTTCTTCCCGGCGGGAACTTCCAGCCGTGCCGGGATGATTTGACCATCCTTGATGACAACGGAATAGGTGGCCAATTCGGCGGCACTTGCAATGCCGGTGCATCCGATCAATCCCGCAATAAACAACAGTCTGTGTAGTACACGCATGGTTTATCTCCTCAAGCCGGACAAGCCGGAGTCAAATGTAGGTCGGTCTATGTCCGACATGGTGGGCATAGCCCACCCTACGGTTACTTAAAATCCGATTTTGGCGCGCATGCCGGCGACCTTGACGGTTGAGCCGCTCCCATCACCGGCCGGTCGGCGGATCAACTGAAAATCGGGCGTCAGCTCAAACTGGCTGTTGACCTTGTAGCGGTAGTAGAGCTCCACCTGTGTCTCCGAGCTGGAGGCTTGGGGATCGGTTGCGCCATCTCCGTCGAGATCGAACAACGTGGATTCGTTGCGGTAATCATCGCTGGTACGCAACGCCCCAAATGCAACCCCCAGCGAGTCGGCGGAGCGGCCCCATTCGCTGCCGCCCAGTTCACCGCCCACGGTCAGCGCCCGGTCGAAGCGCACTTTGCCGTCGAACTGCTGGCCGTAGCGGGCGAACAGGGTCAAGGCATCACCCACTTTCTGATCGACCGAGAAGCCGATGCCGCTGTGGCGGCGTTCCGCCCCGTTGTAATCGCTGCCGTGGCCGTTGCTCCACAGGTAAGCGCGGTAGTTGCCCGGCAGGTAGTTGAAGCGCGCCGCAGTTTCCGCCTGGGCAATGACCAGCGGTCTCGAAATGGGACCGGTGAAGTTGGCGCCGGATCCGGAGCCGAACACGCCGATGGACAGACCCCATTCAGAACCCTTCTCGCGTTCGTTGACATACTGGGCGATGGCACCAGGCGCAAAACCGTAGGCATCTGCACCCACGTCGCCGCCCGAATCCAGCAACGGGTTGTGCACGAAAGCGTTATTCATGAACATGGCCGATTCGTCATCGGCAGCCGCGTTCTGGTCGAAGAACACGAAAGGATCGATCTTGCCGATGGTGAGGTCGATGCGTTCACGTGCATCAGCCTTGGCGCCGCCCCGGAGCAATGGCGTGGAAAGTTGATACCAGGCCTGCGCCAGAATGGCAAAGGAATCATCGGCAACCACGCTGCCCACCTGGAAGGCCGTGGTATTGGGCGTGCTGGTATAGGTCGGCCGCAAGCCCACGCCGTTGCCTTGGCCGAAGCGCATGTGGGTAAAGATTTTCCCTTCGGTATCCCCCATCTCGCCGCCCGGCAGCGAGACAAAAACATCGCCCCGGTAGTTGGCAAGGGTTTCACGCTGGGCCGATGCCGTGCCGTTCTTGCCTGCATTCTGGAACACACCAATAAGTTCGGCACCGGCAGTGATACCTTCCAGTGCTTCGATCTGGCGCGCCTGCTTCTGCATTGAAAGGGTCTGGAATTCCACTGCCTTCAGCCGGGTAACAACCTCCGGCTCCTTCTCGCTGATGCGATCGGTGGCGAGCGATTTCTCCATTTCCTTGTTCTGCTGCTCCAGCACTTCGACGCGCTGCGCGAGGCGTTTCAGTTCCGCCAGCAAAGCGGCGGTATCGTCGGCAGCAGCAACGGCGGGCATGGCTGTCGCTACTGCTAGCGCCACAGACAATAATTTGGGGGCTAAACGCATCTCAGTACCCGCCTTTCTTGCCAATACCGGCATAGGTGAATTCCCATTCCGCATCAAATGGTTTGAACCATGGGCGCACCCCGGTGGCGCGGTCGGTATGGCGGCCGAAGTGCTGGTCCATCGAATTTTCCGGGGCAGCGGGCGGGTAGACGGTGAACTTGACCTTGTATTTCCCCGGCCCTTTGAGCTTGACGTTGTCGCCATAATGCGGCCCGTCGCTGGCCACCATCGGCATCATGTCGCCCTTGATGACCTCGCCCGAAGGCGGTTTGGTCAGTTCGTACTTCACTAGCAGATAGGGCATCCAGGAGCCTTCCGGAAAGCCGTTGGGGTTGTTGCCCAGCGCATGGATATCGGCTTCCAGATGGATATCCGATTCCGACGCCTTTCTCATATGCCCGTCCGGTTCCATGTCCACTGCCTGCAAGTAGACGGCGGCCACCTCCATGCCCGCCATATTCTGTGGCGCACCTATCGGATATTCGAGCGCCTGTGCCGGCAAGGCAAAAGCGAGAAGCAGTGAGCCGATGAGGCTGACGGAATTACTGGCGATTCTTTTCATGTGCGGCTCTCCTTGTTAATGTAAATACATTGCTGGCTCATCCTGACGCGTTGGCTCGCCGATGTATTCTGTTCATTTATTTGATTCGAGTGCTGCGGCATTTATGTAGCCCCTTTTGATTTGTGGCTTGCCAGAGTGTTTTGCCTGGCTTGCGACGGGTTAAATGAAACTATTTTGCACCTACTGCAACTGATAATCATTCTCAGTTGCAGTTATGGTAAATGATAACGTTTCTCATTTGCAAGTAATTTTTACAGTTCATGTGCAATAAAATATCTAAAAAATAGTGGGTGGTTAATCTGGCATGTCAGATTTCGCGTTGCTTGAGGTGTAGCTTTTGTTGACCGCTACGCGCGATGATGGGAAACTGGGCACCAGATAAATCTGGGAATGGGAAAACGTTTCCTACATGATTTCACGTATTAACCATCACCCATTTCTGGTGCAAACAACATGGAAAACAACGACTTACACAGCGCCGGGCTGAAGGCAACCACGCCGCGCCTCAAGATTCTCTGGCTACTCGAGAACGCCAAGGAAAAACACATGACTGCCGAGGCTATCTACCGGAAAATAATCGAGTCAGGTGACGAGATCGGACTGGCCACCGTTTACCGTGCCCTGACCCAGTTCGAGGCGGCGGGGCTGATCACGCGTCATCATTTCGAAGGGGGGCAGACCGTATTCGAACTGGAGCGTGGCCCGCACCACGACCATATCGTCTGCGTGTACTGCGGGCGGGTCGAGGAGTTTTATGACAAAGCCATTGAAGAACGGCAGCGCGTTATTGCCGCGAAGCTCGGGTTCACCCTGTGTAGTCATGCGTTGACACTCTACGGTGAGTGCAACGACCCAAAATGCCCAGGAAAGAAAAAAAACAGCAAACATGCATAGAGTGCAATATTCTGATCAGGCTCAGATATTCTGATAGTCGAAATAAAACTTGTGAAGGAGTGCATCATGAGTGACGAAAAGAAACTAACCACCAACGGCGGCTGCAAAGTCGCCGACCACCAGAATTTCATGCCCCTGCGTGACCCGCGCACCAACCTGCAAAGGGGCTTTCCGCACTGCTTGCTGACAGCTACACCCTCTACCTGATGACGCACAACTTTCACTGGAATGTCACTGGGCCGCAATTCAACACCCTGCACCTGATGTTCATGGGGCAATACACCGAGCAATGGAACGCGCTCGACATCATCGCGGAACGCATCCGCGCGCTCGGTCATGCGGCGCCGGGAACCTACAAGGAGTTTGTCAAACTGGCCTCGGTCAGGGAAGTTGAAGGCGTGCCGAAGGCGACTGATATGGTACGCCATCTGGTCGCAGCACAGGAAGCCACGGCGCGCACCGCTCGCGAATTGTTGCTGCTGGTCGATGCTGCAAACGACCAGCCGACGACTGACGTGCTGACGCAGCGCCTCGATGTGCATGAAAAAAATGCGTGGATGCTAAGAAGTCTGCTGGAGGAATAATCGGAATATTGTGCTCCACGTTGCCTGCTTGAGGATTGAGCTGCGCCGCACCGTGTCGGGCTATCCGCTCAGACAGATCGCGGTTAATCACAGACCACCTTATTCGCGGCTAGCGACCCTACCCGCAAGCTGCCTGCTGCGCCGGTAACGTGTCCGGGTCGCTACTCCCACTCAATTATCAATAACAATTACAGTATATTGATTTATTGGTTTATTCTTGTTTAATGAAGAAACGATACCATCATTTATACCATCCGATAAAAATGCTATTTATTACCAACAAGCTGACTGGCGTTCATGATATACGAGAGAGTTCTTTGTCGGCTCCCAGCATCACCAAGTATGCTATCCAGCCCGAAGCTATCTTCCCCGCAAAGTAAAAGTATCCGCCAACACCGAAAGTGCATCGGCAAGCCGTCTCGCCGTTTCTGGGAGTGGCAAAGGCACTTTGAGACTGCGGCTACCCGTCGCCGGATCGCGTTCTATCCAAGGGTGGGGTGTTGTTCCCCCATCGTTTGTCGACGTCAGCGCAGTGACTAACTGTGAGCCGAACTGCAACAGCGCGCCCCATGGGTCGGTACTAGCCTGAACCGACGCAGCGTCACCGGCTTTCTGCGCCTCCACGCCAGCGTTGGCTTTGTCCTCGGCGGTCATCGCCTCTATCGGCTCCGCCCCGGATGCGGCGGCAACATTGCCCGCCTCTTCCGCCGCACTGACGGCCTCGCCCTCGCCCATATGGCCGGTGACGTTTTCCACATCTTTCATGAAGCGGTTGAGGCGCGAGCCGCCGAGCGAAATCTCGCCCGTGCCGCCGTCGAGGACCCCAGCCGACAGCGAGCGCTTGAACGCCAGCACGGAGAGCATGCCCTCCTCGATGGTGCCCTTGGATATAAAATTGATGATCTGCACAGGTCGCTTCTGCCCCATGCGATGGATGCGCGCGATACGCTGTTCGAGGATGGCCGGATTCCACGGCAAGTCCATGTTCACCAGCGTGGAAGCATGTTGCAGGTTAAGCCCCGTGCTGCCCGCGTCAGTCGAAAGGAACACGCGGCAGTCCGGGTCATCACGGAAACGTTCGATCAGCGCAGGACGTTTTTCGGACGGCACGCCGCCATGAAAGCTGACGTAGCCGATGCCGCGCACCTCCAACCTGCGGATGATAATTTCGTGCGTGCGCGTCCACTGGCTGAACACCACTGCCTTGCTCTCCGGCTGCGCGAACAGGCCGTCGAGCAGCGCTGCCAGTTCATCGGCCTTGACGCCGTGATCGGTTTCCTGATCGAGCAGATATGTGCTGTTGCACGACATGCGCATGTTCTGCAAAGCGCAAGTGAGCCGCCGCTGATCCGAGTCCGACAGAAATTTCATCTTGCGCCAGCGCTGCACGATACGCGTCACGACCTGAGCGTTTTCCTCGTGATGCATCATCTGCATCTCGGTCATCGGCACCAGCAGGTTCTGGTCGGTGCGTTCCGGCAGTTGCAGCAGCACTTCGGATTTGCGGCGGCGGATCATGATGGGCGCGAGCGTCTCGCCGATTTTCTCCAGCCCGGTGTAACCCGTCACCCGCCCCGCTTCGTCCTTGACCTGATGTTCGTGCAGCAGCTTCCAGGTCGGGCCGAGACGATGCTGGTCGACAAACTGCACGATGGAGATCAGTTCTTCCAGCTTGTTCTCCAGCGGCGTGCCAGTCAGCACAATGGCATAGGAACTGTTGATGCGCTTGAGCGCCTTCGCCGCGATGGTGTTCCAGTTCTTCACCCGCTGCGCCTCGTCGACGATCACCAGTTCCGGTGCCCAGTCCGCGATCAAATCCAGATCGGACTTGAGCTTCTCGTAGTTGGTGATCTTGCAAAAATCATCCAGCGCAAAATCCTTCTGGCGCTGCGTTCTTCCGCCGGACAGAACCCGCGACCCGCGCCCGGCAAAGCGCGCAATCTCGCTCTGCCACTGGTACTTGAGCGAGGTCGGGCAGATCACCAGCACCTTGGACACACCGAAATGCCGCGCCAGAATCTCGGCTGCCGCGATGGCCTGGATGGTCTTGCCCAGCCCCATCTCGTCGCCGATCAACACGCGCCCGGCGCACACCGCAAACAGCGCGCCCTCGGCCTGGTAGGCATAGAGCGGCGCTTTCAGCATCTTCTTCAGCAACGGGTCTTTCGCGCCACGCGGAAAAACTCCGCCCAACGTGATGGCTCGACGTTCAGCATCGCGCTGCCCCGCGACAAAATCGAGCGCATCGTCATAGGCGCGCAACTCGTGGCCGCTCTTCGCCACCGCCGCGACAAAGCGCTCCAGCTCGCCGAAACAGTTCTCGCGCAACACCCAGCCGCGCGACTCGTCGAACAGCAGCGCAGCCGCCTTGCTCACTGCCGCCGGGCAATCCGTCCCGGCGCGGAAATGGATAGCCCGGCCAGAGTCGTTACGCAGATACAGCTCGGAAAACGGCGGATGGTAGCCGCGCACAAACGCCGCCTTGGCGCCACGTTTCTTCTCCAACTGTGCCAGGGTAAATTCGATGTGCTTGCAGGTGCCCAGCTCATTGGTCGCGTAGTCCGGGCACTCGCAAAAATTATCGCCCGGATGCAGCCCGCGTATCGCCACGCGATAGCTGCTTTTCGACTGCGGGTTGCTGACCCGGAATTCTGAAAATATCGGTTCCGCTCCGATGTTCTCCAGTTCGAACGATTGCTCGCGCCCGAATTGGCGGCGCAACGCGCGCTGCCAGTCGATGGGTGAAAGCCCATCGGGGGCATGGG
>Ga0209212_1008087_pt1 | contig 11382 bp, 7 predicted proteins | sample RifGroC2_FD_183996 | JGI IMG/M metagenome (GOLD analysis project Ga0209212, IMG submission 183996) | Groundwater microbial communities from Rifle, Colorado, USA - Groundwater C2 (SPAdes) (version 2) | ecosystem: Environmental > Aquatic > Deep subsurface > Groundwater | place: Rifle, Colorado...
GTGTGCGGGCGGTCACGGCCCTCGTAATACTCGAGCACAACGGGATCGTTCAGCCATTTATATAAAAATGTCCTGTCCGCTGCCTCAAGTGCGCGGACAACCAGTCTGCCGTTTTGAATAGCATTCATTTTCAAATCCATTAGCCTCGCCAGAGGCAGAATGCTTTTATTTATTTTGTGCCTTTCATAATGCATATTTCAATCCTTAACCGCCGGCGAATTAACGTCGCTTTCTTTTTTCGTCAGTTCAAGACGCTGGTTATTGTTTTTAGACATATTATCTATCCTCATTTATTTTTTTAAGCATTTTTTTGCTTTTTTCAGTCGTAATATATTTTTGATTAGGACTACTTGGTTTATCCGGAACAGTCAATTCTAACATACCGTCTTTAATTAAAGATAAAATATACTTATTTCTGAACTTAGTTCTGTTTTTTAATTTCATAATATCCATTATTTCGGTTATAAGCCTGGGGTCCTTACAAAATTCCAATATCACAATAGTTTCCGAACTTAGCTCCAACTTGGTCCCGGCCTGGTCCCGACCCGGTTCCGATTTAACCCTCTTGGTCTTTTCAACCAATGGAAATGTCATCTTGAAACGATAGTTGGCAATGCTATTATCAATAACCGGCGGTTTATAGTTCAACTGCTTCCAGGCATTGAATATTTTCGGCATCCCGCTTCCGGCGGTCTCCGCAAATCCGACCATTCTGAATAATTTGGCAATAAGAGGGTTTCTTGGTGCCGTGGCCTCATTATCGATAATCTCTTCGACCGTTTTAGGCGCGGCGCCTGCATTATAAGTTTCGATTCTATCTTTAAAAATTCTCATTCGTGCCTGAGTGTTATCAAAGTAGTCGCGGTGAATAAGAACATTGACCAGGGCCTCGCGAAGAGCTATGACAATCGGCACATTTTCAGTACGTGTAATATTGTCCGCATTCATCATAAATGGAATTTCGACCTTGCTTTTAATGTAATTCATCGCCTCATAAAAAGTCTGAAACAGGTTCATCTCATATATTTTCCGGTCATCCCAGCGAACATCAGGAAACCCGCTTTCCCTGGAATGAATGAGATAAATATCAAATTCATAGGCAGGAAAGCGGCTGCGGATACTATCTTCCTTACCGAATACAAGAAGCCCGGCCATCGTCAGCTCTTCTTTTGCCGAACTTTCATTGACCTTCAGGCAGCCCAATTTCGTTAATAATTCCGTAGTTTTCATTTTATGGAAAAGGCTCTCCGGCATTTTCTGTTCGAGCAGATTTTTATATTCTGAAACAGTCTTTGAATCAACATCTTTATTTAAGGAAGCCGATGGAAAAATCGTTTGAAATCAGCTACCAAAAATAATCTTGCCCCCGCTGTAAAACAAGAGTAAGACTATTTTGGGGCAATAAATTATTAAGTAGAATATTTCAAATTGCTTATTAGCCGTCAAAATCGGCGAAATTCCAACTGCTTCGCTTTAATTTATTTTTTTTGATTATTAGTAACGCAACCCAAAAATCATCCGTTTTGTTATAAAGCGCCGATCAATTCATCCGCAATCTCATAACTTTCAAGCCGCATAACGCTTTCCTCGCCGAAACCGAAACTCAAAAAGTTTATGCTGCCATACCAGACGATGTGCCGATCGATAACGGCGTATTTTTGATGTATCTTCGACTTGCATACAACTTTGATATTGCTATCGCCCAGGTAGCGTGAAACGTCCGCCGCGTTTTTTCCGAACGCTCCCTTATAATCTTCAGGCGGTCTGGTGACGACCGTTACCGTCGCGCCATTCATCAACGCAGGCGATAAAAACTGCATCATTTGTTTTACTCGCGACATGCGAAGGAAGGGGCTTACGATTATTATTTCTTTAGCGGCGCTGGCGAGGTCATTAGAAAAAAACGGCTGAAAACTCTTTTCATCAAAAATGACGTTCGTCTTTTCAGGCGGCGCGTTTTCCGCCTTCGCTTTATATCCGATTTGCGCATAACCCTTCACGCGCTTATGATACATGCGTTCCAGCACCGGAACATGGATATCCACGTAGTCGTAAATCAGTACTTCATTCTTGCCTTCGTATTGACGATGAAGCCTTCCGGCATACTGGGCGATAGTTCCCTTCCAGGCCACCGGCATGGCAAGAAAAAGCGTGTCGAGCCTCGGACAATCAAACCCCTCGCCGACATATTTTCCGGTCGCTACGATTACCAGCGGCTCGTCCTTAGAAATGTCGTTCAGCCGTTTCATGGTTTCCTTTTTTTCTTTTTGAGATACGCTTCCGACAAGCGTTATTACGTTCACACATCTTTCTTTCAGCATATCGGTGAGGGCCGCGACATGCGCGGACCGGCCCGTCAATATTATCGGACTCCTGCCGGTCTCAACGCATTTTACTACATCGTCGGCAATTTGAAGATTACGGACCTCATTTCCAGCGACATCGGCATACATTTTCGTGATTATCCATTCCTTTTCGCCATAAGAAAGAGGCTTTTTGAAGGTCGTAAATCTCGGAATAACATAGTGTTCGAAAGGTCTCTTGCTCGCCTGAATTCTGGCGTCGACTTTATAGCGGATCGGGCCGCATTGCATAAAAATCAGCGGATGATGACCGTCCTGCCGCGTCGGAGTGGCGGTCAGCCCGTAAACATATTTCGCGGTGGTATTTTTCAATATTTTTTCAAACGTGAACGCTGACAAATGATGGCATTCATCGATAATTACCATTCCGTAGTCTTTCACGAGTTCTTTTACTTCCCCGTTGTTGACCAGCGATTGCATAACCGCTATATCCACGATGCCGCTCAATCGATTCGTTCCAGCCCCAATCTGGCCTATTATAGAAATAATCCGCTTCCGTCCTTTCTGTTTTTCCTGCGCCGGAAGAATTTCGTCTATTATCAAAAATTGTTCGAGAGCTTTTTTCCATTGCATCAGCAACGCCTGTGTATGAACCAGAACGAGGGTGTTCGCTTTTTTACTCGCTATAATGTTTGCGCCTATAACTGTTTTTCCGAATGCCGTTGTCGCGGAAAGCACGCCAATGTCGTATTTCATAAGGGCGGTCGCCGCCGGTTTTTGTTCGTCGGTCAATTCGCCGTTGAACTCCACTTTTATTTTCCGGCCGAGATTAGTCCGGTCATCGACAAAAAATTTAACGAATGACCTGCTAAGCAATTCCGTCAGCGCCATTTCACAACCGCGTGGTATGCCGATATATTTAGGAGTTTCGTCAAGCGATGAAATGACACGTTCTATTTTATATGTTGAAAGCCGCATTGCCTGCGCTTTATAAAATTCAGGATTTTTGAATGCGGCAAGCCGCTTTATTCTATTGAGCGCGACTTGTGAAATGCCCGCTTTTTCGATGCGAAGCATATCGGCGCGGACTATATTTACAATATTCGGAAAATCGACCCGAGAAAGTTCTTTTTCAGGTTTCGCTTTTTCCCACGGCTTTTCATCTTCATCGGTTCTGGCTAACGTTCCGAGTTCCTGACAGCCGCATAGTTCTTTTGTGTGCATTTCGATTTCGGCGAGTGAAAACTTTTTTATTGAAGATAAATATGACCACTGGTCTTTATACGGCTCGAAATTTTCATCGATGAACAAACTGTTATTTTGCCTGCGCGCCTGTCCCTGAAGCGGAAGCGCGACAAGATTGCCGAACCCGCCTTTGGGCATGGTGTCCTGACCCGGAATCAGCCGGTCGTATGAAGCAAAGCAGATTTCATGGCGCTTATTCATGGCATTCGTCAGAAGCGAACTGGCAAATTTACGCGCGGTTACCGCGTTTATAGGTTCCACGAAGAAAAACCATGCGTGAGCGCCGTTTCCCGATCGAGACCGTTCGACCGCCAGAGTTATGTTTTTTTCCGTGCACAAACTACGAAATGCCGTGATATCAACCTGCCAGTTTTCTTTATCAAAATCAATTACGATAAAATAGCAGGTTTCGTTTTCTAGCATCGGATAAATGCCTATAACATCACGGCATAATTTATCTTCGCCGCGTAGATGCGCTTCAATAACGGCTTCGGTCAAAGGCAGAAATTTTCTATTCGAGCAATCCGCGCATTTTATTTTTGGCTTAGTGCATATCCCATCGCGCCATTCGTTCGCGCAGGCTGGTTGATATCCGCCCGTGCCGGTTTTCGTGCTATGCCAGCGTTTGGCGAAAACATCGCTTCTGCCGCGAAATAGCGACATGAATAATTCGATTTTTTCTTTTGGATGGCTGTTGATATGAATTTTAGATAAAAAGGTGATTGCCGGCCGTGAGGGCGTGTTTACTTCAGGCTCGAAAAGGAGCGCTTGCGGTTCATTCGATTTTCCACGAAGTTCCCTGATTTCCGACTTCAACAAAGCATTTTCTTTTTTAAGGTCGTCATACGCGGCAAGAAGTTCTTCGTAATTCATGCCAAATGATCGCCATTCTTTTTTATAGACATGCCTTTTTCCGTTATCGTATATTTCTGGTTCGGCGCGCGCGGCGAGTCGGGATTGGTCATTTCAATATAACCACCGTCAATTGCCGATTTAATGTAGTTATATAAAAAAGTTTTGCGATGTTTTAAATTGAGCAATTGCATGAGCTCGGCTATGCCTGCCGGCTTGTCTGGAAAATGTAAAATCAGTTTTCTAACTTGAGCGGTTACTTGAGCGGTTACTTGAGCGGTTACTTGAGCGGTTACTTGAGCGGTCTTGTTATCTGTCTTTGCCTTTTGACGAGGCTTTTCATCTTTTTTAGACTCAACCAGCGGCAGTCTGAATTCGAACGCCTTTCTTCCGCGATCGTTTACATATTCCGGCTCCGGATGTCCCTGCTCCACCCACTGCGCCTTCATCATGCGAAGTCCGGTTCCGGACTGCTCGCACAATGCCAGGTGCCTGAACGCGGCCGCTATCTTCGGGTTGCGCGCTTCTTTCTCGCCCGGTTCCATAAGGTTAGCATAGTTACCGAAAACGTCGCCGGGATTCCATAACCAGACGACATCCTCATAAAATTTGATGACCGCCTTTCGACTGTGATCGCCGTAATCTTGATGGATCAAAAGGTTTATGGCGGCTTCGCGGAATACGCGATAGCCTGGCGGCGTGTCTTCGCGCATCATCGCGGATCGATGCCAGTGAATGGTCTTGGCTCATACTGATAATATTTTGCGACAAGTCCCTGCCAGGTCTTTATTATGTTTTCCTCATAAACGACGCGGTCGAGCCAGCGCATTTCAGGCTGCGGGTCTTCTATATTGGCCGGAATCCATTGGACATCAAGCGTAGGTCTTGGAATTATGTGATGTATCGCCGTAGAAGTGCCGAACAACATTATGGCCGCGCGCGTGGGCCGAAGTTTCCGGCTTTGCTTTACCAGATATCCCCATTCATAAAGAAAGTCGTTATCCGAAATATCTTCGTCATGGCCCGGATTGATCTGATAAAAGCGATTGCGATACCAGTGGATCGACTTTTTGTCGAGCGCTTCTTCAAGCGGAAAGTCGAATATCTGGCCGTCCCAGCGGTCCTGGGCCGAATCACGCAGCAGGCGCTCGATCTCAGGCATGGAAGCCTTCTGATCTCCTCCGCCACGGCGGATAAACGTCTGGCGGATATCTCCATGAAGGTATATCGGCTTATGGTGTCGAGGCGATTCTGGAATATAAAAAGCAAGAACAGACTTGCCATCGATAGTTATGAGGCTTTCCTTTACGCCGATATCATGGTTCACCTTATTGTCCGCCCGAAGCGCGCTCAGAAAGTCGTTCTGGACCTTATCGACAAGCTCGACGCCGACGGGTTGGTAGTCGTCTTTTGCCAGCGTTACGCCGAAAACTATCCAGCCGCCATTGGCGTTAGCAAATGCCGATACGGTCTCATAGACGGATTTCGGAACTTCGCGCCGCGCTTCCTTGAACTCGACGTCGTTCCATTCATGGGCTTTTAGCAGTTTTAATAATTTTTCTTTCGTCATAAGCCTTCGAATGAAATTATATCATATTTTTGACGTTTATAGAAGTTTTTAACAAGAAAACCATGCAATAAAAAGCTGTTTTTTAATATCCCAAGCAACTCGCGCGCTACTTCATAACTTTCAAGCCGACTGGGCCACGCCGATATCAAGACCACGCTGAACATATACGCCCATGTTTTCGATTTTAAGAAAGTCGAGGCCGCCGAAAAGATGGCGGACCTGATAAAATTATCTTAACTGAGCGGGCGCGAAATGACGCGCCAAAAGGCCATTTTTGGAGCATCCTCAAAACCGTTGAAAATCAATCGTTTTCAGGAAGTGTGCCCAATTTGTGCCCAATTCCCCAAAATTATTAAAAACCGTGACTTTATTAAAAACAAAAAACCCCCGTTTTCACGGGGGCTTTCGTAAGAGCCAACCACGGGATTTGAACCCGCGACCTGCGGTTTACGAATTGGATTTTTGAGGTTGGGTTAAGTTGGGTAATCTTTGAAAGCCTTTGTTTTTCAACGGTTTTATTTTTTATCTTTTAAGTCTGGTTAGCGGTCCTTAGGCCTGATTCGGTTAAAAGTGGTGCCAAGTACGATTCAGGTTTTATGCGGTTTTTCAAGCAACGCACTTCGTATTCGTTCTATTTTAACGTCTGGCAGATGATTTCCGCCACGCGGTTCTTCCCACCCGATTCGCGTTATTTAGTCACTACCTTCCAGTGCCCGCCCCGGTCAGCACCGACACGTTCGATAACATTAAGTTTCTTTAACTTCGAAAGGTTCTCTTCGATTTTTCGTTGAGATATGCCCACTTTTTCGGACAGTTCGTTTGCGGTGATTTTAGGGCTCGCCTTTAGCATTTGTATTATTTTTCGCTGATTAGCGGTTAATTTTTCTCCGACCTTTTCTCCGACCTTGTTTACCGGCTTCTTATAGTCGGTTTTCACTCCGGAGGTCTTTTCAATCAGCGGAAACGTCATCTTAAAGTAATAGTTAGAAACGTTATTATCGATAACCGGCGTCTTATAGTTCAGCTGCTTCCACGCGACATTTTTAACCCTATTTCGTAAAATTTATCGCGTTCAAATATTCTTCAAGTTTTTGGCAAGAATTTTTATCTATCATTGCAGAATCAATCAATTTAATCAAATCGCTCTTCTTAAAATTTAATTTTTTATAAATTTGTAAATGAGCAGTAATACTATTTCTGGAATAATTCAGTATATTTTCACAGATTTCATTTAATTTAATTTTATCGTATTTTTTACTGAAACTTCCATGAGCATAGCTGCTTCTTACCGAATAAGCTTCTTTTTTTACTGCTTCATATACTTCAAGCGGGTTATAACCATAAAACCTAAGGAAAAAGGCCGTCCTCTGAGATAATTTATGTGAAATTTCCCGGTTATCTCCGTCGCAATAAAGTGCTTCTAAACATGTTACAGCAGTGGTTATTCGGCTCTCAATTTTATCGTCGCGAAGAGCCTCCGTATATCTTTCGATAGCAAGGTATATATATGACAATTCTGTGTTATCGGAGCGCCAGTTTTCGTCAGGCAACATAGGTAATATCGTTTCTATGTGATATTTTAGCGGTTCTTTATCCGACGAATCAATCCCAAAACCATAAATATCAGATTTTTCAGGATAAATTGTATAGTCAGACTTTGTTAAAATGGAATTAGCCTTGTAAATACATTTTACCGGAAAAATAGATGTCATTTTATACAACATCAAACAAATAAATAACTTCTTTAAATAACCATACAGTGAGGTCTTCGGAACGCATTGCTTTTTAATTTCGATAACGGCCGAAACCAAATAATGATACTTTATGTCATTTTCATGCGAAGTAAGTGATTTTTCTCGGCTTAAATCCTCCGGTCTGGGTTGCCGAAATAAAATAGTTTCATCAATCGAAACTTCCTCATCTTTGACCCAAATACCTTTAATAAAAACTATTAAATGCCAATCGGGATTATCTTTATTCAAATCTTTTACAAATCTATTAGCAATACTTATTAGTTCAGAATCACTTGCGGAATAAATTAAAATTTTATCAAAAAGAAAAATTAAATATTGTATTGCCTCGGCATGATTAATTTTGAATTTTTCCATCAATAAGTCGGGTATTTCTTTTAGCAGGAAAAACTGATTAGCGTTCCTATAATAATATTTTTCAAAGTTTTTCCAAAATTTTAAAGTTTTTATATAAGGCTCAGAATAGGAGCTATTACTTGAATTTATACCATTGTTATAGTTAAAACGACATTCAATTTTAACGAAGTGTTCATCATAGGTCCCAAGTTCATCACTTTCAAAAACATTAAAAGTTTCAATATTGTCCTTGACGGTAATCAATAAATTATAAATAACATTTTGTAAATCATTTTTATCAATAGTTTCTGACACGCCGATGCTCACCACTTCTCCTCCCGCAGCGGCCCCCTGTTGAGCTCTTCCTTATAGAACCGCCACTTGGGCAGGAACTTATCCATATAGGCGATAAAAATCTCATTATGGTGGCGCTCCAATATATGGACCATTTCGTGGACTATTATATATTCGATGAATTCGCGGGATTTTTTAGCAAGTTCGAGGTTCAGCCAGATGCGGCCTGCCTTACAGTTACAGGTGCCCCACTTCGTCTTCATCTTCTTGACGCCGAGCTGCTTGACGCTTACTTTTAGCCGCTTTTCGTGTTTGGCGATAATAGCGGGCGCGATTTCCTTCAGGTTGCGCCGATACCATTCTTCGAGTATTATTTGACGCTTTTCAGCTCTGGTGGCGGGCCGGACGAACATCGTCAGAGTATCGTGTTTTATCTCGACTCTCGGCGGCGCGTCATTTTCGATTATCTTTAGAAGGTAGCGCTTGCCAAGAAAATAGTGGCTTTCGCGTGACACATAGTCCTTTACCGGCTCGCGCTCCTGGGCGCGAAATTTGAGCTGCTGCTTTTTAATCCATGATAGTTTCGAAATGGCGAACACTCTTAAAACATCGGGGGCAGTCCGCAGCGGAGCAGAAATTTTTACCTGTCCGCTCGGCGGATACACGCCAAGATGGACGTTTTTAATGTCTTTGTAAGTAACGTCTATATCTATTTCGCCTATCCTGATTTCGGGCATATCAATACTCTTTCTGCTGCCTGATTACGGCAAAAATCCGTTCTACTTCGTTTGCGTCATTTAAAATTTTGAACAATTCCGCCTTTATTTCATTTTCTTTCTGTAAATTGCCGCGCCAGTCAGATTTTTTGACGCGCAGCACCGCTTCGTCGAGCGATAGCGCCAGTGCCTCGCTTTTATTCATATTATTGAATATAGCTCGTTGAGCGCCAGTTTTGACTGTCGGGGGCAAATCGTCACGGGTCAGCTGGTTAACACGATTAGCAAGAGCGGCTATTTTCGCCAGATATTCGGCGTAGTCAAGAGCGTTAGCCTTTCGTTCCTTAATGATTTCATCCAGGAGCCTCGACATTTCGTCAAAATAAGCAGGGTCGATTAAATGCTCTTTTACGATTTTCGCCCTGACGTTATTTTCTATAGTCTCAGCCACGGCCTCGTGATTACTCTTGATACCGTTCGGCAGACTGTTGACTGCGGCGGCAATACCGCTCTTTACTATGATGTCAAGAAGCGGCTGGTCGCCGAACGGGTCAATGCGCTTACTTTCCTCGGCCTGAATAAAATTATCTATTAGATAGCGCATATCGGCTTCGTAGGTCTTCATATCGAGAGTTTCGCCGCTCGCCATTCTTATTTCTTCGCGCAGGTTGAGGTAAAACTGAACCCTGTTCTTTATAATCTCGATTCGGGCCGCTGAATAACCGGCTTCCTCCAGCTCCGCCGAGATATTAGCGAAGGCCCTCACAAACGATACAGTGTATTTATAAAGCGTGGTCCTCAGAGTTTCAGTTTCTTTGAGCTCATCCTTGTTTTCCGGATTACCGCAGAAGAAGCGGATATAAGCCTTCGAATCCTTCGGCGGCGCTACCGGTTCGCATAACGCTTCAAGTCGTTCGAGGGCTTCATCGAGTTTCTCGCTGCCTTTCTCCAGACGGTCCTGCAGCATTATATCTACATCTTTCTTTTCAAAGGTATCATAATCGAGTTCCGTCGTATAAACAGATACCGCGTTTTCAACCTTCGGGAAAAGGTCCATGTAATCGACGATATAACCGAACTGCTTATCGTCGGTATGAAGGCGGTTAACGCGGCATATAGCCTGAAACAGTCCGTGGTCCTGCATTTTTTTGTCTATATAAAGATAAGTGCACGGCGGCGAATCAAATCCCGTGAGCAGCTTATCCACGACTATCAGAAGTCTCATATTGGCGGGCTCTTTCTTGAACTTATCCTTGGCCCAATCCTCGTATTGTTCGGCCGCCATGTTATTGAGCAGGGCAATGTAGGTTTTATATATGAATTCTTTTTCGGTTTCAGTATTTGCGCCGGTATTTGCAGTTGTAATATCGTTCAGCGAAGGATTATAAGATGTGACTATTGCACATTTGCCTTTCAGCGGCGTGTTCTGAAAAAGCTCATAATATTTGCAGGCTTCATAAATACTTCCCGCCACCAGAATTGCGTTGCCTCTTCCAGAAGCCAGGCGCGGCTTAACATTAAAATCAAAAACAATATCGCTCACTATTTTTTCGAGGCGCGACCGGGAACTCAATACCTGCTGCATGGTTCCCCATTTTTTCTTGAGCTCCGACTTCTGGAAATCATTCAACCCCTTAGTCTTGGCTTCGAACCATACGTCTATTTTAGACTGGGCAGTTATCTTCTGGTCGATGTCACGGGCCTCATATACCAGGTCGCGCACTACCTCGTCGATAACCGCTTCGTTGAATTTATATGTATGGATATATTTTCCGAATACTTCAAGACTGGTCTGCCTGTCCTGCTTTAATAGCGGCGTTCCGGTAAATCCTATAAAAACCGCATTCTGCAATATCGCCTTCATTACTTTATGAAGCTTGCCCGACTGCGTTCTATGGCATTCATCGACGAATACGAATATCTCGCCCACAGTCTTCGTCGGGCTGTTTTTCAATTCCGCTATAAATTCCTCGAAATCATCGATGCCGCGTTTTCCGAATTTATGAACGAGCGAGCATAATATTCTTGGCAGAGTATTTCCGAGCTGCTCCATTAAATCTTTGCCGCTCCTGGTTCGCTTGATGCTCTGCTCGCCCGCATCTTGAAATACCGTTTCAATCTGCTTATCGAGCTCGTCACGGTCGGTAATAATTACAACTCTCGCTTTAGGCTTATTTTCGAGAATCCATTTAGCGAGCAGGACCATAACCAGACTCTTGCCGCTGCCTTGCGTGTGCCAGATAATTCCGCCTTCATAGCGGTTAACGTGCGATTGCGCGGCCTTGATACCGAAATACTGGTGGGGGCGGCACAAT
>Ga0209212_1008091_pt1 | contig 11376 bp, 9 predicted proteins | sample RifGroC2_FD_183996 | JGI IMG/M metagenome (GOLD analysis project Ga0209212, IMG submission 183996) | Groundwater microbial communities from Rifle, Colorado, USA - Groundwater C2 (SPAdes) (version 2) | ecosystem: Environmental > Aquatic > Deep subsurface > Groundwater | place: Rifle, Colorado...
TGTTAGTGCCTACGTCTCACCACGCGAGACGGTCTCACACGAGGCCAATCTGAACGTGGAACCGGGGAGATCAGCCGCGATCAGGGCTGGAACTTCGGGCTAGCCCGCCCGACCGAGCGAGACGTCGTCGATCCAGCGCTCGCGCGCCTCGCGCAGGGCGAGCGACCGCTGGCCGGGTTGCCCCGAGCCGATCGGGTGGCCGTCGAGCGCCACGAGCGGCACGATCCCGGCGACCGAGCTGGAGAGGAAGGCCTCGCCGGCGCCGACCAGCGCCTCCACGACGAGCGGGCGCTCCTCCGCCGCGAAGCCCAGCTCCGCCGCGTGAGCGAAGAGCCAGGCGCGGGTCGTGCCGGCCAGGATCGCCGCCCCGGCGGAGGGTGTCAGCAGCCGCGCCCCGACGACGGCCCAGACGTTGGCGATCGTCGATTCGCTCACCTCGCCGTCGGCAGTGAGGAAGAGCGCTTCGTCCGCGCCGGCGCGAAGCGCTTCGAGGCGGGCGTAGACATGCTCGGCGCGCGACGTCGTCTTGACGCCGGCGAGTGGCGAGCGGCGAGCGTGGCGGATCGTGCTGGTGATGGCGCGCGCGCCCTCGGCCAGGAGGCGCGGAGCGGGTGGGGCGTACGGCCAGGCCTCGATGACGAGCCGGCCGGTCGCCTCGGCGTACCCAGCGGGCAGGAGTCCGCGCCCGGCGACCGTGCCGCGGCTGACCGTGATCCGCAGGGCCGCGTCGCCGGGCGGAGCGCCGTCGCGCCCATCGGCGTCGAGCGATTCGGCCGCCAGCAGCCCAACGATCCCCTCGGCGATCGCCTCGTCCCCGAATGGGAGGCGCAGCGCGAGCGCGTCGGCGCTCTGGTGGAGCCGCGCCAGGTGCGCGTCGAGCTCGATGGCCACGCCCCGCCGGGCGCGGAGCGTCTCGAAGATCCCGTCGCCGAGCTGGAAACCGCGATCGCTCACCGGCAGGTGGGGTGCGCCGGCGGGGGCGAGCGCTCCGTCGAGCCAGATGAAGCCGGGCACGCGCGCCATGCTAGCGGGTCGGTCGGTCGGCTACCCTGCCGCCATGCCCTACCTGGAGCCGATCGACCCCGTCATCGTGCAGGCCGAACCACTTCGCCGCTGGACGGCCGACCTGCTCGAGCGGATCGGCACCCCGCCCGAGATCGCCGCCGACGTCGCCGAGGTGCTCGTGGCGGCCGACCTGCGCGGCATCGCTTCGCACGGCACGGCGCGGCTGCCCAGCTACGTGGCGCTCGTCGAGGCGGGAGTCCTGGAGCCGGCGGCGCGGCCGGCCAGGGTGGGGGGCCGTGGCGCGATCGCCCTCTTCGACGCCGGCAACGGCTGGGGCCACCACGCCGGGCGGGTCGCCATGGACGACTGCATCGATCGGGCGACCGAGACCGGCGTCGCCGTCTCGGTCGTGCGCAACACCAACCACTACGGGATCGCCGGCTGGTACGCGATGCGGGCGCTGGCGAAGCGGATGATCGGCGTCAGCCTCACCAACGCCTCGCCGCTCATCGCCCCGACGCGGGCCCGGGTCCCGATGATCGGCACGAACCCGATCGCCGTCGCCGTCCCCGCCGGGCGCCACGGCGGGATCGTCCTCGACATGGCGACGAGCACAGTCTCGCGCGGCCAGGTCGAGGTCGCCGGCCGGCGCGGCGACGCGCTCCGCGCCGACTGGGCGATCGCCCCCGACGGCTCGCCCGCTCGGACCGTGGAAGAGGCGCTCGCCGGGGCCCTCCAGCCGCTCGGCGGCGACGAGCAGGGGCGCGGCTACAAGGGGTACGGGCTCGCCCTCGTGGTCGACCTGCTGAGCGGGCTCCTCCCCGGGGCGAGCTACGGGCCGCACATCCTGGGCCTCTTCTCGACCGAGGGGCCGTCGGAGCTGGGGCACTTCCTCCTGGCGATCGACCCGGCGGCGGTCGGCGACGCGGCCCGGTTCGAGCGGCGGGCGGAGGAGTACATCGATCTGCTCGCCGCGGCGCCGACGATCCCCGGGGCGCCGGGGCCGGTCCTCTACCCCGGCCAGCTCGAGGCCGAGCGCGCCGAGCGCAACGCGCGCTCGGGGATCCCGATCGACCGCGAGCACCATGCCGGGCTGGTGGCGCTGGGCGAACGGCTGGGAGTGCCCTTCGGGACGTAGACCGCCTACGCCGTCCGTGGCTCGCGGGACCGTTCTTCGGGGAAGAACAAACGGGGCCTGCGGGCCGGGACGCGGGCCCTGAGGGCCGTCGCGGGCGGTTCTCAGGGTCGGACCAGCCCCCTCCGACGCTCAGCGACCGGGACGAATGCCCCCCGGAGTCCCGATGACGGTTCCCCGGCGCCCGACAGGGGCCGCGAACCGCACGCCGGCGCCGGCCACGGCCTCACCAGGGCGGGTTTGTCCTTCCACGAAGAACGAGGGCCGGGCCGCGTACCGCGGCGCGTGCCGGAGAGCGCCGGATCGCCTACGCCGTACGCGGCTCCGGGGCGTCCGGGTCCAGGCCGAGCTCCGCGATCGCCTTCGCCACCGCCGCCGCGTCGATTGACCCGGTGCGGGCAAGCGCGTAGAGCGTCGTCGCGGCGATGTGCTCGGCATCCACCTCGAAGTGGCGGCGCAGCGCCTCGCGCGTGTCGCTCCGGCCGAAGCCGTCGGTGCCGAGCACGAGGTACGGCCGGTCGATCCACGGGGCGACGAGATCGGGGACCGCCTTGAGGTAGTCGGTGGCGGCAACGACCGGGCCGGCGGCCGACTCGAGCGCGCGGACGACGTACGGGCGGCGCGGCGGTTCGGTCGGGTGGAGGCGGTTCCAGCGCTCGGCCTCCAGCGCGTCGTTGCGTAGCTGCTGGTACGAGGTGACGCTCCAGACCTCGGCGCCGACGTCGAATCGGTCCGCCAGCAGCTCCTGGGCCCGCAGGACCTGCTGAAGGATCGCGCCGCTGCCGAGGAGGACGGCCCGGTGGCGCGGCCCCTCGGGCGCCGGCCGGAAGTGGTAAAGGCCGCGCAGGATCCCCTCCTCCACCCCGGGCGGCATCGGCGGCTGCGGGTAGTTCTCGTTGTAGAGGGTGAGGTAGTAGAAGACGTCCTCGCCGCCCTCGTACATGCGGCGCATCCCCTCGCGTACGATCATCGCCGTCTCATAGGCGACGGCCGGGTCGTAGGCGAGGACGTTGGGGATCGTCGCCGCCAGCAGGTGCGAGTGGCCGTCCTCGTGCTGGAGCCCCTCGCCGCTGAGCGTGGTCCGCCCCGCCGTGGCCCCCAGCAGGAAGCCGCGTCCCCGCGCGTCCCCGAAAGCCCAGACCAGGTCCCCGGTACGTTGCAGGCCGAAGATCGAGTAGAAGATGTAGAAGGGGATCATCGCCTCGCCGTGCGTGGCATAGCTCGTGCCCGCGGCGGTGAACGAGGCCATCGAGCCGGCCTCGGTGATCCCCTCCTCGAGCACCTGGCCGTCTGTCGCCTCGCGGTAGGAGAGGAGGAGCGCGGCGTCGACCGGCTCGTAGCGCTGCCCCAGCGCCGAGTAGATGCCGACCTCGCGGAAGAGGACGTCGAGGCCGAAGGTGCGCGCCTCGTCGGGGATGATCGGGACGATCCGCCGCCCCACCTGCGGGTCGCGCAGCAGGTTGCGCAACAGCCTGGCGAAGGCCATCGTGGTCGAGACGGCCTGGGTCCCCGACCCGGCGGCGAACTCGCCGAAGACGCCCTCCCCCGGCGTCGCCACGGGGCGATAGCGCACGACCCGCCTGGGGATGCTCCCGCCCAGCGCGCGCCGGCGCCCCAGCATGTACTCGACCTCGGGGCTCTCCGGGCCGGGGTGGAAGTAGGCCGCCTCGTGGAGCTCCGAGTCGGGGATCGGCAGCTGGAGCCGATCGCGGAAGACGCGCAGCTCGGCCTCGGTGAGCTTCTTCGCCTGGTGCGTGATGTTGCGCGCCTCGATCCCCGGGCCGAGCGTCCAGCCCTTGATCGTCTTGGCCAGGATCGCCACCGGGGCGCCGGTGTGGGCGACCGCGGCGGCGTAGGCAGCATAGACCTTGCGGTAGTCGTGGCCGCCGCGGCGGAGACGGCGGAGGTCGTCGTCGGAGAGGTCCTCGACCATCTTCGCCAGGCGCGGATCCGAGCCGAAGAAGTGCTCGCGGATGTAGGCGCCCGACTCGACCGCGAACTTCTGCCATTCGCCGTCGACCGTCTCGTCCATCTGGTGGACGAGGACGCCGTCGACGTCCTGCGCCAGCAGGGGGTCCCACTCGCGGCCCCAGATCACCTTGATGACGTACCAGCCGGCGCCGCGGAAGGCGGCCTCGAGCTCCTGGATGATCTTGCCGTTGCCGCGCACCGGGCCGTCGAGCCGCTGCAGGTTGCAGTTGACGACGAAGACCAGGTTGTCGAGCCCCTCGCGGGCGGCGACGCTGAGGGCGCCGAGCGTCTCGGGCTCGTCGGCCTCGCCGTCACCGAGGAAGCACCAGACGCGCTGGTCGGAGGTGTCCTTGATCCCCCGTGCCGCGAGATAGCGGTTGAAGCGCGCCTGGTAGATCGCGTTCAAGGGGCCGAGGCCCATCGAGACGGTGGGGAACTCCCAGAAGTCGGGCATCAGGCGCGCGTGCGGGTAGGAACTGAGCCCCTGGCCGGGCACGACCTCGCGGCGGAAGTGGTCGAGCTGGTCGGCCGTGAGGCGGCCCTCCAGGAAGGCGCGGGCGTAGATGCCGGGCGCGGCGTGACCCTGGAAGAAGACCTGGTCGCCACCACCCGGCGCACCGCGGCCGCGGAAGAAGTGGTTGAAGCCGACCTCGACGAGGCTGGCGGCCGAGGCGTAGGTGGCCAGGTGGCCGCCGATGCCGGGGTAGGCGTTGTTGGCGCGCAGCACCATGGCCACCGCGTTCCAGCGAATCATCCGCCGGATCCGCAGCTCCATCGTCTCGTCGCCCGGGAAGGGCGGCTCCTGCTCGGGCGAGATCGTGTTGATGTAGCGCGTCTGGGTGAGCGGCGGCAGGCCGACGTGGAGGCGGCGCGCCTGCTTCAGGATCTTGAAGAGGAGGAAGCGGGCGCGCTCCGGCCCTTCGCGCGCGACGACCTCGCTGAGGGCGTCGATCCAGTCCTGGGTCTCCTGGGGATCGATGTCCGGCAGCTGCCGCTTGAACTCGTCGAAGAGGTCGTAGTTCGCCACCATGACGCGGGCATCTTAGGACGGGACGCCGATCTCGGCGGGCGTGGACCCTCGCGCCCGCGTCACCGCTCGGGCGCCGGCCGGACCTCCAGCGTCGTCGGCAGCGTCTCCGGGCGGAGCATCAGCGGCAGCGAATCGTCGCCCCCGTACTTCGACATGAAGGCCCGACTGACAGCGGTGATCACCGAGGGGTCGGTCACCGGGACCGCCTCCCCCGTGAACCGCGCCTCCCCCGCCCGGATGGCGACGCGCCGGCCCTCGAGCGCCTCCTGGTACCAGACGCCGCGCGGACCGCGTACCGAGCGCACGTAGACGCGCCCGAGGCACCCCACGATCCAGATGATCGTCCGGCGCACCTCGGCCGACCCGGGGCGGACGGTCTCGATCTCCACCTCCCCGGGGCCGACCAGGCGGCGGTACGTGGCGTCCTCGAAACGGGCGAGGGTCGCCCGCGTCGTCTCCATGCCCGCACCGTAGGTCGGCGCTACGATTCGCGACATGGCCGAACGGCACGTTCCCGACCAGCGACGCTACGACTCGCGGGTCGCCCTCGTGGTGGTCGACCTCCAGAACGACTTCGCTGACCCGACCGGCTCGCTCTACGTCCGGGGCGGCGAGTCGGTCGTGTCGGTGATCAACGCCGAGATCGAGGCGGCCCGGGCGGCGGGTGCCCTCGTCGTCTACACGCAGGACTGGCACCCCGCGTCGACCCCCCACTTCGCCAGGGATGGCGGCATCTGGCCGGTCCACTGCGTGCAGGGGACCTGGGGCGCCGGCTTCCACCCGGACCTGGTTCTTCTCCCTGAGGCGCCGGTGGTGCGCAAGGGGTCGGGCGGGGAGGATGGCTACTCGGGCTTCAGCGTCCGAGACCCGCGTTCCGGCGAGGCGGGCCCGACCGAGCTGGCCGACCTGCTCCGCGCACGAGGGGTCGAGCGCGTCGTGGTCGTCGGCCTGGCGACCGATTACTGCGTCAAGGAGACCGGCCTCGACGGGGTCCGGCTCGGCTTCGCGGTTACGGTGCGGACGTCGGCGATCCGGGCGGTCGACCTCCAGCCGGGCGACGGCGAGCGGGCGCTCGAGGCCCTGGCGGAGGCGGGAGCCGAGCTCGCGGCGTAGGGGGCGCGGGGGCGAGCGCGCCGGCAGCCCTCCGGACGCGCCAGGTGTCTCTCCCGCCGTCGTGCTTGGCCCGCCGACCCGTCACGTTGACGTTGTGCCTACGATCGGCGACACGGCAGGGTGGCACGCGTCCCGCCAGGGTGCGGCGTCGGCAGGTCTCGGAAGGATGGGGCACGTGAGGATCGAGGTCTCGCAGGTTGACCGGCCACCGGCCGACGTGTTCCGCTTCGTGGCCGTCGAGCACGTCCGGAACCATCCCCGCCGGGACCCGAAGATGGAGCTCGAACAGCTCTCCGACGCTGCGATCGGGTCGGGACGATCGTCCGCCGGAGCCATACGCGCGCCGGTGACCCGGTGCACGGGATGATGGAGTGCGTGGAGTTCGAGCCGGCTCGGGCGATCGGGTGGTTGATCCACGATGGCCCGGTCGAGATGCATGGACGGATGACGGTCGAGCCGGAGGGTCAGGACGGCAGCGCGCTCACCATCAGCGTCGACATCCCGGGGATGGTCAACCCGTTGGATCCGCTGGTGGTGGCGGAGAGCCTCCGCCGGATCAAGGAGCTGATCGAGTCCGAGCGGTAGAGGCGGCCGTGTCGGGCGGCCCAGGTCGGCCTCGAACGTGGTCTCGCCGTGATGCAGCGTCGCGGCATCGCCCGGGTCATGACCTTCGACCGGGCGTTCGACGACGTGCCGGGGATCACGCGCCTGGTCGGCTGAAGCTACGCCACCCAGATCGTTCGCCGCGTCGCCCGGACCACCTCCGCCACGAGCCAGGGGGCGACCGCGATCGCCGCCACGAGCGGCCAGTCCCCGGCGTGGAGCGGCGAGGCGCGGAAGGCGTCGGCCAGCAGCGGCACGAAGGGGATCGCCACCTGGATCGCGATCACCGCCGCGGTGGTCAGCAGGAGGAAGCCATTGGGACGCAGGGCGAGCACGGGGCTCGACAGGCTCCGGTTGGCGTTGGCGCGCACGACCTGCGCCACGACGAGCGCGGTGTAGGCGACCCAGCGGGCGTGGTCCACGCCGCCCCCGACCCAGGACATCAGCCCGAGCGCCGCGAGCGCCGAGAAGCCACCCGCCAGCACCACGCCTCCCAGGATCCGGCGCGTCAGCAGCGGCGTCCCGCGCGGGCGTGGCGGTCGCCGCATCAGGTCGGGCTCCGGCGGTTCGCGTTCGAACGCGACCGACGCGGAGAGGTCGATGAAGAACTCGAGCCAGAGGATCTGGATCGGCAGCAATGGCTGGGAGTAGCCGGCGAGCGTCGCCACCAGGATGAAGCCGAGGAGGGCCACGTGGGTCGAGGTGAGGAAGACGAGCCCCTTCAACACGTTGTCGACGATCCGCCGCCCCTCGCGCAGGCCGAACATCAGCGTGGCGAACGAGTCGTCGCCGAGGACGAGGTCCGCCGCCTCCTTGGCGACCGCGGCGCCCGAGCCCATCGCCACGGCCACGTCCGAGGCGTGCAGTGCGGGCGCGTCGTTGACGCCGTCGCCGGTCGAGGCCACCGTCCGCTGCATCCGCCGCGCCGCCTGCACGAGCCGCATCTTCTGTTCGGGGCGGGCGCGGGCCACGACACGAAGGTCGCGGAGCCCCGCGTCCAGCTCGCCGTCGCTCCAGCGGTCGAGCTCCTCCCCGGTCGCCGTCCGGCCGGGCGCGAGCCCGACCGCCCGTCCGATGGCGGCCGCCGTCTCGGGGTGGTCCCCCGTCACCATCAGGACCTGGATCCCGGCGCCATGGGCGAGCGCCAGCGCCTCGGCGACGTCGGCCCGGAGGGCGTCGGCGAAGCCGATGAGGGCAAGGGTCCTCCAGCGCTCCCCGACCCGGTCCGCAAGCGCCAGGACCCGCTCGCCCGCCGCAGCGCCGGCCACGGCCAGCGCATCCCACGCCTCTGCCGCCGGCCCCTCGCCGGGATCGATGACCGCCTCCGGCGCGCCGAGCCGGAGCTCCCGATCCCCGTCCGTCCCGCTACGCACGCGCACGCGACTGAGGAGCGCCCCCTGGCTGAACGGGGTGGCGTCGAGCAGCTCGTTCGTGGCGCGCAGCCAGCCGGCCTGGTCGGCCCCCAGCTCGTCGAGGAGGGCGCGCGAGAACGAGCCGAGCCGGTGGCCCTCGGTGCGCCAGAGCGCCTCGTCGGTCATCAGCGCGTCACCGACCAGCCGTTCGCGCTCGGGCCCGGGCGCCACCTCGCCCGCCAGGGTGCGCACCGTGCGAACAGCCAGGCGGTTGGCGGTGAGCGTGCCGGTCTTGTCGGTCACGATCAGGTCGACCGCACCGAGCGTCTCCTCGGCGTTGAGCCGGCGGACCAGGACGCCCCGCCGGAGCAGTCGATAGGCGCCCAGCCCGAGGACGACCCCGAGGAGGACCGGTGGCTCCTCCGGGATCGCCGCGATCGCGGCCGAGATCCCCGCCAGCAGCGTGGCGCCGAGCGTCCCGCCCCGGGCGAAGCCGAGCACGGTCACGATCGCGATCAGGCCGATCGCCACGGCGAGGAGGATCCGCACCAGGCGGTCGAGCTCGCGCTGGAGCGGCGAGCGGCGCCGCCGCGGGTCGCCGAGCGAGCCGGCGATCCGGCCCAGCTCGGTGGCGCGGCCGGTGGCCACGACCAGCCCCTCGCCCCAGCCGCCCAGGATGTTCGTCCCCTGGTAGGCGATCGTGCGCCGGCCGGTGAGCGGCTCGTCGGCGGCGAGGATGGTGTCCGGGTCGCCCGGCTCGGGGACCGACTCGCCGGTGAGGACGCTCCGGTCGACGAGCAGGCCGCGGGCGACGCTGAGGCGCAGGTCGGCCGGCACGACGTCGCCGGAGCGCAGCAGGACGACGTCGCCCGGGACGAGCTCCGCGGCGGGGACGTCGTGCGCGGCGCCATCGCGGCGGACACGGGCATGGGGCGCGGAGGCGACGCGGAGCGCCTCCAGGGCGCGCTCGCCGCGGTGCTCGGTGACGACGGCGGCACCCACGATCGGCAGCAGGCCGACCAGCACCAGCAGCCCGTCGCGCACCTCGCTCAGGAGGATCGCCAGCAGCCCCGCAGCGAGGAGGAGCAGGACGAACGGCTCGGTCGCCGCCTCCCAGAGGAGCTCCGGCAGCGTCGAGCGCTTGGGCGGCTCGAGCTGGTTGGGCCCGATCCTGGCCAGCCGGGCGGCCGACTCATCCGCGCGGAGGCCGGCGGCCGGGTCGGTGCCCAGGCGTTCGGCGACCTCCGTAGCGGCGAGAGCGTGCCAGGCGGGCGGCTCGAGAGGAGACGGGGTCACTCGCGCAAGCGTAGCGCCGCCGGATGCGCCAGCATGGGTCGGCCGTGAAGGTGCACCTCCTCGACGCGACCTGGGAGCTCTTCCGCGCGCACTTCGGGCGGCCGGAGGAGCGGGACCCCGACGGCAGGCTCGTCTCGGCGACGATCGGGCTCGTCGAGTCGACGCTCGCGCTCCTGCGGGAGCCCGGAGTGACCCACCTGGGCGCTGCGACCGACCACGTCATCCGCTCCTTCCGCAACGACCTCTACGCCGGCTACAAGACCGAGGCCGGCATGCCGCCCGAGCTGCTGGCACAGTTCGAGCTGGCCGAGCGGGCGCTCGAGGCGCTCGGCGTCGTCGTCTGGCCGATGGTCGAGTTCGAGGCCGACGACGCGCTCGCCACCGCCGCCGCCGGCTGGGCTAACGAGCCCGGCGTCGAGCAGGTCGTCATCTGCTCGCCCGATAAGGACCTGGCGCAGTGCGTCGACGGCCGGCGGGTCGTCCAGCTCGACCGGCTGCGCGGGACGGTGACCGACGGGGACGGCGTATGGACGCGCTTCGGGGTGACGCCGGCCTCGATCCCCGACTACCTCGCCCTCGTCGGCGACAGCGCCGACGGCTACCCTGGCCTGCCGGGTTGGGGGAAGACGTCGACGGCCGCGGCGGTGGGACGGTACGGAACGCTCGAGGCGATCCCCGCGCGCGCCTCGGCCTGGGACGTGCCGGTGCGTGGCGCCGTCCGCCTCGCCGCCACGCTACGGGAATGCTGGCAGGAGGCGCTCCTCTACCGCGAGCTGGCGCGCCTGTGCCGGGACGTACCGCTTGCCGGGGCGCTCGACGATCTGCGCTGGCGCGGGGCGCGGCGGGGGGAGTACCTGGCGCTCTGCGACGAGCTCGGGGCGGCACGGCTACGCGACCGACCGCACCTCTGGCAGTAGCGGGCGGGGCCGCGAAACCACCGCCCGATCTTCGTGCATCACCTCGGCCACGAACGCGCTCAGCCCGGTGCGTGATCGGGGCGAATCGCGCAGCGCGCCACGCCTACTCGTGGCGCCCGTGATGCACGGGTGACTCACCGCTCCCGCCCGCCAGCCAGCGGCAGCCGAGGCTCAGCGGCAGGTCGCTTCGACGAGGGGCGCCGTCCCGCCTCCCGGCCCGCCTGCGCCGGGCATCGGCGGGATCGAGCGCCGGACCTCGACCGTCGCCCCGGCCGCGATCGTCGGGCCGATGAAGACGTAGCCGGCGTCCGTGGAGGAGCGATGGACGGTGCAGGTCGGGTGCGCCTCGCGATCCCCGCCGTTGGTGATGGCGAAGACGACGTCGAGCGAGCCGTCGGCGAGGGCGGCCTGGCCCTGCACGGCGATGGCGAAGGGGACGCCGCCGCCGACCAGGAAGCGCGCCGCCAGGGCCACGACCAGGAAGGCGATCCCGAGCCCGGCCACGATCGTGCCGTGGACCTGGGTCGGCGTCGGACCGGCGATGTCGGCCGGGTTGCACTCGTCGCAGAGACCGCGCCCCTCGGCGGTCGGCCGGCCGCAGCGCAGGCAGCGGTCGACCCGCTCGCCGGGGGCAGGGGACGCGGTCTCCGGCACGGGCTCCATCGCGCGGCGAGCGTACCGCGTCCCGCCCGAACCGTCCGGCGGCTGCTACGCCCGGGCGAGCGCCTCCAGCAGCGGATCGACCTGTGCCGCCCGACGCGGTGCCAGGATGACGTGGTCGGCGCCGCCCTCCCGCCAGCGGGCCAGCTCGGCCAGCGGGTCGTCGAGCCAGGGATCGCGCCCCGAGCCGGGTGACTCGAGCCGGATCGCCGCGTACGTCTCGACCTCCACTCTCGCGCGCCCGTCAGCCACCAGCGCCTCCTCGAAGATCGGCAGGTCGCGCTCGAACGTCTC
>Ga0209212_1008093_pt1 | contig 11374 bp, 8 predicted proteins | sample RifGroC2_FD_183996 | JGI IMG/M metagenome (GOLD analysis project Ga0209212, IMG submission 183996) | Groundwater microbial communities from Rifle, Colorado, USA - Groundwater C2 (SPAdes) (version 2) | ecosystem: Environmental > Aquatic > Deep subsurface > Groundwater | place: Rifle, Colorado...
GTTAGTCTTATCCTTGGATATTTAGCGGCAGGCAAAACCTCTGAGGAAATCATAGGAGAATTTCCCGGCATTACAAAAGAACAAATTGCTGCCTGTTTAGATTATGCCCGTCAGTTGTCTGAATTTGAGGTCACGGTTTAATGGCTTTAAGATTCTTTGCGGATCACTGCATATCCAATTTTATAATTAAAACACTTCAAGATGGAGGTAACGAAGTATTTAGATTAAGAGATTATATTTCTACAGATTCAGCCGATCAAATTGTAATCTCAAAAGCACATGAACTTGATTCTATATTGATTTCATTAAACGGAGATTTTGCAGATATAGTAGGTTATCCTCCTGCAAATTTTAAAGGCAATATTTCCCTGCAAGTAAAAAATCATCCAGAAGTCATTCCACAGCTTATTACAAGATTGAATGATTATTTGTGTTCCTATCCCACTATGAATCATTACAAAGGGAAGTTGTTTGTGGTAGAGGTTCATAGAATTCGAATTCAAGAATAATTAAAGACTGTGATGAAATCAAAACTAAAAGCGTAGAAATATGATAAAAAGGGGGCAGGTTAAATAGAGATAGTGACCGTTTATTGGCAAACAAATAGTAGTCGCTGTTCCTATTTATTCTATGTATATCTGAGAAAATCTGTGTCCTAATTTGATATTATTATGAAGTTGCAAAATGACTAATAACGGAACAATCATCAAGGTTTCTGGCCCACTCGTCGTAGCTCGTGGCTTAAGCGGAACGCGTATCTATGATATGGTGCGTGTCGGACGTTACAAGCTCTTTGGCGAAGTAGTTGAAATACGGGGAGATGAATACTTCATCCAGGTTTATGAGGAAACAGAGGGTTTAGGACCGGGTGAACCGGTCTATCCCACGTATAGTGCTTTTAGTGTAGAATTGGGGCCTGGGCTTATCGGGGCTATTTATGACGGTGTTCAGAGACCCCTGGATGTAATTAATCGGTTGCACGGTGATTATATTGTACGAGGTATTGAACATCCGCCTTTGGATAGAACGAAGAAATGGCATTTTTATCCACTAAAAAACGTTGGCGATGAGGTTGTTCCCGGCGATGTTATTGGATTTGTGCAGGAATCAAAGCTTGTGCAGCATAAGATCATGGTGCCGTTTGAAATAAAAGGAAGGTTATCCATGATCGAAGAGAAAGATGGAACGATAGAGGATATCATCGCAAGGGTTGAGACTTCTGTTGGTACAAAGGAATTGACCATGCTTCAAAAGCGGCCTGTAAGAAATCCCCTTAAGGTAAAGAAAAAACAGAAGACAACTGTTCCCCTGGTCACGGGTCAACGGGTTATTGATATGTTTTTCCCCATTACAAAGGGTGGTGTCGCCTGCATACCAGGACCTTTTGGAAGTGGGAAGACGGTGATTCAACATCAACTGGCGCGTTGGGCAGATGCCGATATCATTGTCTATGTAGGCTGTGGTGAACGCGGGAATGAGATGACGGAGGTATTGATTGATTTTCCTGTTTTAAAAGATCCAAAAACGGGTGAGCCACTCATGGAACGAACGGTATTGATTGCCAACACCTCCAATATGCCAGTGGCAGCGCGGGAGGCATCGATTTTTACGGGGATTACCATTGCCGAATACTACCGGGATATGGGGTACAGCGTGGCGCTTATGGCCGACTCCACATCACGCTGGGGGGAAGCCATGCGTGAGATGTCCGGTCGACTCGAAGAGATGCCCGGCGAAGAGGGGTTTCCAACATACCTGAGTTCGAGGCTTGCCAGCTTTTATGAACGGGCTGGAAATGTTATTTGTCTCGGTTCTGAAGAACGGCAGGGGAGTTTGAGCGTGATTGGGGCAGTTTCGCCGCCGAGCGGTGATTTTTCAGAACCCGTAACCCAATCTACCCTGCGGGTGGTGAATGCATTCTGGGGACTTGATGACAGGCTGGCATCTCAAAGGCAATTTCCCGCAATTAATTGGTTGACCAGTTACTCCCTGTATCTGGACGTTGTGGATGAGTATTCCATTACCAATATCCATAAGGATTGGAAGTCATGTCGTGTTAAAGCGATGGGGATACTGCAAAAGGAAGCAGAACTGGAAGAATTAGTGCGATTGGTAGGAATTGATTCTCTTTCCCCAAGGGATCGGCTGCTCATGGAAGTAGCAAGGACGATTCGTGAAGATTTCCTGTATCAGAATGCATACGACCTCCGCGATACGTATACTTCCTTGAAAAAGCAGTTTCTTATGCTGGTGATAATCATCAGATTTTATGATAAAGCAAACGAGTTGCTGCAATCCGATGTTGAGCTTTCAGCGATAATTTCTATATCTTCACTTTCAGAAATTGCTCAGATGCGTTTTGTCCCTGAGGAGAATCTTGGTGAATTTGATAAGCTGGAAGCAAAGATGATGCATGAATTGGAAGCATTGTCAAAAAGTAATAAATTACAATAGCAACACATCCTTGTTCCAAAGCTCCTGCTTGGGAACAAGGATGTTTTAAAAGCTCTGCTTTGAGTAAAAAAATGAGGTCACGTTATCAGATAATAAATAATAGCGGTGTATATTTCATAACATCTACCATAATTGAGTGGATACCGGTTTTTACAAAAAGAGAATATTTTGACATCATCGTCCAATCATTGAGTTATTGTAGGCAAAACAAAGGGTTAAAGCTGTTTGCTTATGTAGTAATGGACAACCATGTTCATCTTATTGCTTCATCTGATAAGTTATCTCAAATAATAAGAGACTTTAAAAGCTATACAGCACGAGAAATAATTAAGACTGCAAAAATCGATGGGAGAAAGTGGCTGTTAAATCAATTTGAATATTACAAAAAGAATTATAAGAATGATAGTGAATATCAGGTATGGCAAGAAGGTTTTCATCCCCAGATGATAATGGAAGAAGAAGTATTTAGGCAAAAGGTTGAGTATACCCACAATAATCCCGTGAAAAGGGGCTTTGTAGAGCAAGCGGAGCATTGGGTGTATTCAAGTGCGAGAAATTATTCTACGGGTGACGGTTGTATTGAGATTGATTTGATTGAGATTTAATGAAAAGCAGGAGCTTTTAGACAAGTGCGTTCCCAAGCAGGAGCTTGGGAACGAGAGAACGAGAGAACCACAGAGGTTACTGAGTAAAGATTTAAAATTCTTTGTACGCTCTGTGGCTAAGTATTTTGTGTTTATTATGAGGTAATGAATTGCTTAAGGAATATTTGAATATTCGGGATATTATCGGCCCTCTCATCCTGTTACAGGAGGTGGAAGGGGTCACCTATGGCGAACTTGCCGAGATAACACTATCCAGCGGCGAGGTGCGACGCGGAAGGGTTTTAGAAATTGCAGACCGCAGGGCGCTCGTACAGGTATTTGAGGGTACACGCGGGATCGCCAGGGATAATGTTAAGATAAAGTTTCTGGGTAAAGGGATGGAGATCGGGGTATCGCCTGATATTATTGGAAGGATATTTAACGGGGCTGGAAAACCGATTGATGGCGGCACACCTCTCATTCCGGTAAAATATTTGAATATCAATGGCAATCCTATTAATCCCTGTGCTCGTGATTATCCCAAAGAGTTTATCCAGACGGGGATTTCTTCCATTGACGGAATGAACTCTCTCGTGCGCGGACAGAAACTGCCTATTTTTTCAGGCGCAGGACTCCCGCATGCGAAGATTGCTGCACAGATAGCGCGTCAGGCAAGGGTGCTCCAATCTGACGAAAAGTTTGCCGTGGTCTTTGCGGCCATGGGGGTTACCTTTGAAGAGGCTAACTACTTTATAACGGATTTCAGGAGAACGGGCGCTATCGAAAGGGCTGTCCTTTTCATTAATTTGGCTGATGACCCTACCATAGAGCGTATTGCCGTACCGCGCATGGCGCTGACCGTGGCCGAATATCTTGCTTACGAGGAGGAAGCACACATTTTGGTCATACTCACGGATATGACAAACTACTGTGAAGCACTTCGTGAAATCTCTGCCGCCAGGAAAGAGGTGCCCGCGCGCCGCGGTTATCCGGGTTATTTGTATACTGACCTGGCTACCCTCTATGAACGTGCTGGTCGTGTAAAAGGCAAAAGAGGTTCGATTACCCAGATACCTATTCTCACGATGCCAGAAGACGACAAGACGCATCCTATCCCAGACCTTACGGGCTATATTACTGAGGGCCAGCTTATCCTTAGTCGCTTACTTCATACGCAGAGTATCTATCCACCCATCGATGTATTGCCCTCTCTTTCCAGGCTCAAAGACAAGGGGATTGGCAAGGATAAAACGCGGGAAGATCATGCTGACGTTGTAAATCAACTTTATGCGGCTTATGCCAGGGGAAAGAACGTCAAGGAACTGGCCGTTGTGCTGGGAGAATCGGCGTTGACGCCAACGGATGTGCAATACATAAAATTTTCAGAACTTTTTGAGAAGACGTTCCTTTCACAGGGCGAGGAAGAAAACAGGACAATTGAGGAGACCCTTGACCTTGGCTGGAAGATTTTAGGACTTTTGCCAAAGACCGAACTGAAAAGGATCAAACCGGTATATATTGAAAGATATTACAAACCATGAAAATACAAATCAATGCCACCAGAATGGAGTTTTTTAAACTGCGCCGAAGGCTCTCAACGGCTGTGAGAGGACATAAACTCCTGAAAGATAAAAACGAAGGGCTCATGAGGGAGTTTTTGTCCTTGATAAAAGCATACAAAGAGGCACGTCAGAAGGTTGATGCGGGTATACCCAATTGTATGAAGATGTTTGTGCTTGCCCGGATTACCTCTTCTTCCGGGATAATTTCTGCTGCATTAGAACAATCGAAAGGAGAATTGGAAATAAAGGTTTCTGAGAAAAGTATCTTGAATGTAAAAGCGCCTGTATTTGATGTGTCTATAATGGAAAATAACTCGTACAGCCTTGTAGATACGCCCGTAGACCTTGATGATGCAATTTTGCAGTTGAAAGAAATTTTCCCTCATATGGTGAAAGTTGCTGAATTAGAACAGTCCATTCGTCTGTTGGCAAAGGAGATTGAAAAGACACGCAGGAGGGTGAATGCCCTGGAATACGTGCTGATTCCGCAGTTACAGGAATCCATAAAATTTATTAAAACTAAGTTGGATGAGATGGAGCGCTCAAACATCAGCAGGCTTATGAAGATAAAGGAGATGCTGGTATCAAAAACAGTTGTTTAAATATTTTCAGATACATTGTAGAATAAGTTGGATTCTTCGTTTTACCCAGAATGACAATTTGGTAACAATTTAGTTTTTTGAAGAAAAGTCGGACTTAAGCTTTGAATTGACTTCTCTCCTAGACCCACCCCTTAGTCCCATCCCGAGAGGGGATTTTCATAATTCCCCTCTTGAGAGGGGTGAGGGGGTGTGTAATAAAATTGTTTGAAATTCCTGAACATTAAATCAAATACCACATGAACCTCAGACATTTTTGGAAAATATTATTTATATTCCTTTGTACATTTCCTCCGGGGAATATTCATGCCCAACTTGCAAACAGCCCGTGGCCAATGTTTCGTCATGATTTGAGGCACACGGGGAGAAGTTCATATACCGGTTCGGGCAAGAATTATCTCCAATGGGTGTATCCGATAGGCAGCAGCACATCCACGCCGGCGATTGGCACGGACAGCACGATTTATGTGGGCTCATACGACAGTAATTTATATGCAATCAACCCGGATGGCACACTAAAGTGGAAGTACAAAACAGGTGATGTTATTGAGTCGTCCCCTGCTGTTGGCGCTGATGGTGTTATTTACGTTGGTTCAAATGATAATAAGGTATACGCCATTAATTCAGATGGTACGCTCAAATGGAGTTATTCAACGAGTGGTTATGTTGTGTCTTCCCCGGCTGTGGGCACAAATAGTACAGTTTATGTAGGTTCTTATGACGGAAAACTCTATGCGATTAATAAAAACGGAACGTTGAAAAAAGACCCGCCGCCAAGCCTGGGGAATCAAATCTACTCTTCCCCTGCCGTCGGCAGCAATGAAATTATCTATATCGGGTCGAAGAATGATGGGTATTTTTATTCATTGGATTCCAATCTTGAAACCCGATGGCGTCGCCGTTTGTTAGATTCAATTAATTCGTCGCCCGCTATTGGGAGTGATGGTATTGTATATATTGGAGCCGATAGATTATATGCCTTTACCGATTCAGGCTATTGGACGTATACAACAACCGATGAATTGCCTGTTACCTCGTCGCCTGCAATCAGCAGCAGCGATAATATCTATTTTGGCGCTGAGAGCGGGTTTTATGCATTATATTCCAATAGTTCTGATAAAGTATTTAATGTAAAGAAGATTGTAAACACTATCGACGCAATTGGCAGAAGCTCTCCTGCCATTGACGCCGGTGGCAATGTCTATATCTGTACAAACAGCGGCTTATATGCATTGGATACCAATTATGATGTTAAATGGACATATCCTATCAAAGATCAAGATGCCTCTCCCATTATAGGAGCTGACGGCACTATCTATGTGCATTCCTCGGATGGAAAACTTTACGCCGTAGGGACTTCTTCCGCCGTTGTGAAAACAATATCTACTGATAAGACCTCTCTGAGTATTGTTGAGGACAAGTCGGGGACGATAACGGCAACCACATACGACGCAAACAATCTTTTACTTTCCGGCGTTACCTTGAATGCTACTATTGAAAATGATTTGGTTGCTGCCATTTCACCTGGTTCGTCTACTACAGATACCAACGGACAGGCGGTGTTCACGGTAGATGGTAATGCGGTGGGGAAAATAAATCTTTCACTTACTACGAATAATGCCTCTACTTCAATTCCTGTTACCATATCACAGAAATCTGGACTGGTTGTGAATTCTCTGGATATTACCCCTTCAAAGCTTACCGTTGCAAAGAACGCCTCTGGCACCATTACCATAAAAACACTCGATGCAAATAAGACCAGGATTCCTAACGTCTATATAAAGGTCTCAAATAACAATACGAGTAGCGTGTCAATTGAGGGAGATAAGGTGACGGACGATATCGCTGAGGCGTTCTTTCTGGTAACAGGCATTGAGGAAGGCAGCGCTTCAATCACGTTTACATCAGATAGTATCTCTGGAACCGGTACCGTTAGTGTGGTTGTCCCAAAAACAATTGAAATAGAATCGTCGTCCCTGAGTATAAAGGAACGTCAAAGTTCTAAGGTTATGACTACGGTTAAGGATGCAAATGGGGATAATATGGCAGATCAAAGTGTATCTGCTGTGTCAGCCGATACCAGTATTACCTCCGTAGACGCACAGCAGACTACCGATGAGAACGGGAATGCCTCTTTTACCGTTACCGGTAATAGCATAGGTAATACAACGATTACATTTGCCTCGGGCAGTGCAACAGCGTCTTTGTCGGTTTCCGTGTCATCGGGAGGGGTATTAACCTCTTTGAATATCGAACCGGATACATTAAGTATTATTGTAAATTACAGCGGCACGGCAACGGTAACTGCACTTGATCAGGATAATAATTCCATGGCAGGCATTGATATTACTGTGACGAGTGACGATACGAGTATCGCAACCGTTGATAACAGCCAAACAACGAACACAGATGGGCAGGCATTCTTTACCATTCATGGTATTTCTGCAGGGAGTGCAACGGTAAATTTTACATCTAATAGTATATCAAATTCACTACCTGTATCAGTGTTGAATATAATTCCATCGTCATTGACTTTGGATAAGAAGAGACTCAGTGTGTATTTGGGACAGACGGGTACAATAACGGCAGCAATACTCGACCAGAACAACTCACCCATATCGGATATTACTGTAGAGGCAAACAGCAGTGATACCGGTATTACAACAATTGATTCGAGTAAGACGACCGATGACGATGGTAAAGCCTCGTTTGGGATAACGGGCAAATCGGCGGGAGAAGCGAAGGTTACCTTGGATGTGGGTACATTAACGGCCTCTGCATCGGTAACTGTAATTGAACTGATACCTTCCAGCATTTTTATTGACGAGAGTTTGTTAAAGTTATCACAATGTGAAAGTGGCAGTGTTACCGTTAGTGTATTTGATGATACGGGAGTGCCGATCCCCGACGTAACGGTCGATGCCTCTGTGTCAAAGAAAGAATCACAACATCCTCATATTCATATAGACAATTCCAGTGTTGTAACGGACGAGAGCGGTGAGTCTTCATTTTCCATTATTGGATTACGTAAGGGAGGGGCGACTATAACATTTAGCGTCGATACCATCCGTAAAAAAGTAAAAGTCCGCGTGAATAAAGCCCGAATAATTTCTGTAGAAACAACAGACAGCATCACCATAAAAGTTCTTCAGGGCGGCAAGCCAAAATCCGGGGTGACGATTACAGCCGAAAGCAGTGATACGGATGTTGTTCTTGTGACCAGACAAAAGAAAACGAATGCGAAGGGCGAAGCCAAATTTATCATTACCGGTGTGGGAGAAGGGAGCGCTACGATTACTTTTCAGACAAGTACCGGTTCTTCTAGTTTAACGGAGAACATTACGGTTATTAAAGCAGCCACGGTGGAACTGAGTGAAAATGATTTGAGCATATCTGCCGGGACAAGTCAGAGCATAACGGTAACGGCAAGTGACGCTAATTCCGATCCTGTGACAGATACCACTGTATATGCGACCGTCATCAGCGGTGAAAAGAACGTCGAGGTAGCGCCTTCCGAGCAGACAACTGACGAGAATGGCAGCGTCTCTTTTACCATTAATGGCATAAAGGCCGGTAGTGCACGGCTAGAAATTGGGGTATGCGGTATGTCTGAAAAGCTCAGGGTTGAAGTTTCGCCGTAATTATAGTGTAACAATTTGGTTTCTTGAAAAATTTCAATAACAATAATATTTTACCGTACTGTGTAGGGGCAGGTTTGAAACCAGCCCCTACGGTAAATACAATGCTTTTCCCCCGCCCCTGGTGGGAGGGGTTAGGGGAGGGGGAAGAACTGACACAAATTTTTTTAACTGAAAAATATGGATAAGAAAAAACTATTTAAAGTCTACGATGAGATCTATGCAACAAATTTTGGCTTTATGCCTTGCATAGAGAAGTGTGACGGTCGCTGTGAACAGAAACCGTTGTCGGTATTATTACCTTTTGAAGACGAATTTATTTTTATGCGAAGCGGAAAACACATCTGCAATGAAAAGCTCGAATTACTTGGGGGAACGCTTGAAATAATCGGCAGTACCTGTAATTTTACTGACGGAGTGAAATGCTTCATACACGAGCATCGCCCCATTGCCTGCCGGTTGTATCCCTTCTATCCCAATTTAACAGCTGATAATGAATTGGAGCTGCTCATCGATGAAACCTGCCCGCTAACGGAATCGTTGGTTATGGATACAGCATACGTGTCGAATGTTATTTCTGCATTAAACAAGCTCATACCATTGATTGACGATGATTACTGGAAAATGCTGAACCTTGTGCCGTCACATCTCTGGGATGCAACCTGCAAAGAGAGGCGTGTCTGCATATTGAGGGGAAAATAATAGTTTTAAGGAGAAAAACCATGAAGAAAAGTGTCAGTTATGTTGCGATATTATTCTTATTACTCTCTTTTACTGCGTCTTTTTCCCACAGTTCCGATTTCATAAAAAAGAGAAACACGGGAATTTTAGTCGTTAAAACCAAAGATACCAATGGAAATAAATTGGTGAAAGTTCCTTTTAACCTGGACGATGAAGAATATGAAACGAACGATAATGGTAAAAAAAGAATACGGGTTTCTGCTCGTGAGACACATACCTTGGAATTTGGAGAAGTGAAAGGCTATATCATCAAAACGCCGGAAAATGGTATACATGAGTTCGATGTTGAACCTGGCGGAAAGAAGGTTGTTGTGGGAATATATGAAAGGAGCGGATCAACTACGCCGACGCCGACACCAAAGCCAACAGAAACATCTATACCGACGCCAAAACCAACGGCAACCGCCACTCCAGAAGCTACAGTAGTTCCCACAGCTACGCCTGTTACAAAACCTACGGCAACCGTAACTGCTACTCCGACCCCCAAAACCGTGACTATTCCATGGCAAATGTTTCATTACAATGCCCAGCATACAGGTCAAAGTCATTATAACGGGCCGCATGCTGATACTGTGAAATGGACATATACACAAGGTGATATTACGGAGGGAACTGTGCCGAACAGTATAAGCATAGATTCAAGCGGCACTCTTTACGTAACGGCGGCAAACAAACTGCTTGCCATAGATTCTGACGGGAATCTGTTGTGGAATAAAGAAGTCGGCGGGATAGGTTCTACGGCAGTATCTTCTGATGAATCCACGATCTATGCAGTAGGTGGTAAAGTACTTTACGCCTTTAGTTCGTCCGGGGAGAAGCAATTATGGAGCTTTACGGAACCGACAGACAACATCTATGGAGAACCTACTGTCGGTTCGGATGGTACAATCTACATTGGTTCCTGGGATACCTATGTTTATGCGGTAAATTCTGATGGTTCTCTGAAGTGGAAATATCAGACGGACGGCGCCATAGCGCCGCTGGCATCTCCTACATTGAGTAACGACGGAAGTACAATCTATGTGGGCAGCGGAGACCGGAATAAGGATGAAGGTGGAACTCTTTATGCATTGAATTCAGACGGGACTTTGAAGTGGAAGGTAGAGAATCTGGATGGCGCGAGGGTGAGCGGCGCAGTGGTCGGTTCTGATGGGACGATATACGCTACCGGTTCGGGCAGGGTTCATGCCTTTGATAAGGATGGTAACAAGTTGTGGGAGTCGGATAAAGACACGGCATCGAGCCTGACTCCGTCGTTATCATCTGATGGAACACTTTATGTAGGGACTTCAGGCGGTATAGTCTATGCCATAAATGCTTCAACCGGCCAGACAAAATGGTTATACCAGACAGGCCCAAATCCGGATTTCACAGGCGATCAAAAAGACCCACAATATGGTGTGCTGGCAACAATAGTGATCGGCGCAGATGGAATCATATACGTTGGCGCAATGGATGGCGTGATGCATGCCCTTAATACCGACGGTTCCGTGTTATGGAAATACACGACCGGAGATAACATCAACGAGAACTGTCCTGCCATAGGCCCCGATGGAAGCCTGTATTTCAGCTCTGCTGATAAATATATTTATGCGATTAAGGATAAATGAATCCTGGCGCGGCTATGCCGCAACCAAAGTAATGCAGACACGACAAGTGGCGTGTGACGGGTGACGTTTACCGTAGGGGCAGGTTTGAAACCTGCCCCTACACGGTGCGGTAAAATGTTATTGTCTGTTTTTAGCCAGATTGAGCTTGATAACAGATGTTACCTGCAATCATGGTAAAGATGTTTT
>Ga0209212_1008095_pt1 | contig 11374 bp, 11 predicted proteins | sample RifGroC2_FD_183996 | JGI IMG/M metagenome (GOLD analysis project Ga0209212, IMG submission 183996) | Groundwater microbial communities from Rifle, Colorado, USA - Groundwater C2 (SPAdes) (version 2) | ecosystem: Environmental > Aquatic > Deep subsurface > Groundwater | place: Rifle, Colorado...
AGAACGAGGCGCTCAAGCTGGAAATCTTCCGCAAGCTGGACGGCATAGTGAAAGCCGGGGCGATTCTGGCATCGAACACCTCTTCCATCCCGATCACAAAAATTGCCTCGGTGACCGGCCGTCCCGACAGGGTGATCGGCATGCATTTCATGAATCCGGTGCCGGTCATGAAACTGGTTGAAGTGATTCGTGGCCACGCCACCAGCGAAGAAACTTTTGCTCAGACCGCTGCGCTGGTCGCACGGCTCGAAAAGGAAATGGCGGTCTCCCAGGATTATCCCGGCTTTATCGTGAATCGCGTCCTCATCCCGATGATCAACGAGGCGATCTTTGCCCTGTACGAAGGGGTTGCCAGCGCCGAAGATATCGACAAGGGGATGAAGCTCGGCACCAACCAGCCGATGGGGCCGCTGACCCTGGCGGATTTCATTGGGCTGGACACGGTGCTGGCCATTGCCAACGTCCTGTATGACGGTTTCAAGGATCCCAAATACCGTCCCTGTCCGCTGCTGGTCAAGATGGTGAATGCGGGGCATCTGGGCCGCAAATCCGGAAGAGGGTTTTACAGTTATTAGTGAAAACCGGTCTCACGCGGAGACGCAGAGAACGCGGAGAAAGTCATAAGCAAATGATTTATGGTTTAAGTCAAAGACGTTACATTTTTTTATCCTGGTTTGCTCCGCATTCTCCGCGTCTCTGCGTGAAATGCTTTTTATTTCGGCTTGCCTGGATTAAGGAGAGAAAAAATGGAATACAAGAATCTGTTGATTGAAACCGTTGACGGCATCACGACTCTGACGGTCAACCGGCCGCAGGTGCTGAATGCGCTCAACAGCGAAGTCGTGCAGGAGCTGGAGTGTGCTCTGTACGAACTTGACCTGGATAGTGCGGTCAAGGCGGTTGTGGTGACCGGTGCGGGAGAGAAAGCCTTTGTTGCCGGTGCTGATATCAAGGAGATGGCCGGAATGTCGTCGTTTGATGCGCATGACTTTTCCCGCAGGGGTCAACGCCTGATGCTCCTGATGGAGCGGATGCGTAAGCCGGTCATTGCCGCTGTCAACGGCTATGCGCTGGGCGGGGGGCTTGAGCTGGCGCTGGCCTGTGACTTCATCTATGCCTCGGAAAAAGCCAAGTTCGGTTTCCCCGAGGTCGGCCTGGGCGTGATCCCCGGTTTCGGTGGTACCCAGAACCTGGCGCGCCTGATCGGCCCGAACAAGGCCAACGAACTGGTCTTTTCTGGCCGGATCATCGGCGCCGCACAAGCCTGTGAATGGGGAATCGTCAACGAACTCTGTGCTCCGGAAGAACTGCTGTCACGGGCTCTGGACACCGCACGGGAGATCGCCGCCAAAGGGCCGCTGGGGGTGGCATATGCCAAAGATGCCATTGCCAATGGTCTGAATATGACGAAAGAAGATGGTTTCCGTTACGAAGCCTCCTTGTTCGGCGTGTTGTTCGCCACCGGCGACCAGCGCGAGGGGATGGGGGCTTTTCTCGAAAAACGTTCGACAAACTTCACGGGCAAATAAAACTACGACAGGGGGGAACACAATGAATTTCGAACTGAGCCAGGATCACAAGGTGTTGCAGTCTGCGGTGCGTGACTTTGTTGAGAAGGAAATCAAGCCGATTGCCATGAAGATCGACGAAGAGCATATGATCCCCGACACCCTGGTCGCGAAGATGGGGGAGATGGGGCTGCTCGGCAGCTATCTCCCGGAAGAGTACGGCGGGGCGGGGCTTGACATGCTTTCCTACGCCATCGTGGTTGAGGAAGTCTCCAAGGCCTGCGGTTCCAGCGGCGTCCTGATCTCGGCCCATACGTCACTCTGCAGCGGTCCGATCTATACCTTTGGGACCGAGGAGCAGAAGAAGAAATGGCTTCCCCCCCTGAACTCCGGCGACATCATCGGCTGTTTCCTGCTGACCGAGCCCGACGCCGGCAGCGATGCCGGGGCGATCTCAACCACCTATACGCGTGACGGTGACGACTACATCATCAACGGCGCCAAGATGTTCATCACCAACGGCGGCTACAAGGGGACCGGCGTCATTTTCGCCACTTCAGACAAAAACCTCAAGCACAAGGGGGTTTCGGCTTTTATCATCGACCTGCAGTCCCACGGTGTCGTGATCCTGAAGAACGAGAAGAAAATGGGTATCCGCGGCAGCTACACCACCGCCTTTGCTTTCGACAACGTCCGTATCCCCGTCGCCAACCTGCTGGGGCAGGAAGGGCAGGGGTTCAAGATCGCCATGGACACCCTTAACGGCGGCCGCATCGGCATCGCTTCCCAGGCTTTGGGGATTGCCGAGGGAGCCTTTGCGCTGGCGCTGGCCTATTCCAAGGAGCGCAAACAGTTCGGCGCGCCGATCTGCGACCTGCAGGCCATCCAGTTCAAGCTGGCCGACATGTACGCAAAGATCGAGACCAGCAAGCTGATGACCTACAAGGCGGCCTGTCTCAAGGATGCCAAGAAAAGCTATACGATGGAATCGGCCATGTGCAAGATGCTCGCCTCCGAAGCCGCGACCTTTGTGACCAAGGAGGCAATCCAGATCCACGGAGGCTACGGTTTTATCTGCGATTACGAAGTGGAGCGGATGTACCGCGATGCCAAGATCACCGAAATATACGAGGGGACCAACGAAGTTCAGCGGGTTGTTATTTCAAAGCTGCTCCTTTCGTAATTCGGCACATTCTTAATACTTGACATGCGCGTTAAGTAGAATTATAAGCATTGTAGCAGGTATCAAATCATCCGAGGTGTTACCGTGGAAGCTACCCGTCAAATTTACTGGAATGTCGGTCACGGCGTTGTCATCCCGATGTATATTCTGGCCGGTGCCGCCTTCGGGTACCTGGCGTGGGGATTCTGGCAGCGTCTGCCGATCTGGCGTCAGGGGAAACCGCTTGACCGGTGGGATCGCTACGACGAGCGGGTCAAGCGGATGCTGTGCGAAGTTTTCAGTCAGGTAAAGATCTTCCGGGTCACCGACGGCGGAGTTTTTCATGCGCTGTTTTTCTGGAGTTTCCTGACTCTCTTTGTCGGCACGCTGCTGGTCATGTTCCAAGCCGACTTCTTTACGCCGTTGCTGCAGCTTAATCTGCTCTCCGGTGAATTCTACAAGGCGTTCTCGCTGGTGCTGGATATCGCCGGGGGTCTGGCCATTGTCATGCTGGCCGGGCTCTTTATCCGCCGCTTTGTGGTGCAGCCCAGGGGGCTGGAAATAGTCAGGGACGACTATATCGTCCTGCAACTGCTCTTTGCGATCCTGGTCACCGGGTTCCTCATCGAAGGGGCCCGCATGGCCGCCACCGAACTCCAGCAGAACCCGGAGCTGGCCCGTTTTTCCCCCGGCGGTCTGCTGATCGGCCAGCTCTTCACCACCATGACGCCGGGAACCCTGCTGGTAACCCACAAAATTCTCTGGTGGGTCCATTTCGCTCTGGTGCTCGGCTTCTTCTGCGCCATCCCCTACACCAAGCTGCGTCACATCTTCACCACCAGCGTCAACGCTTTTCTGGCTCCTTTTGAAGCGAAAGGGTACATCGCCACCATCAACATGGAAGACGACACGGTCGAGCAGTTCGGCGCCGCTGCTATTACCGACCTGACCTGGAAAGATATCTTCGACGCCGACGCCTGCACCTCCTGCAAGCGCTGTCAGGACCGCTGCCCGGCCTACGCCACCGATAAACCGCTCTCCCCGATGAAGATCGTCCATCAGATCGGCGAACTGGCCGAAGGGAATCCGGCCGGCAATCTGATCGAAACCGTCAGTCAGGATGCCCTCTGGGCCTGCACCACTTGTCGCGCTTGCCAGGATATCTGTCCGGCCGATATCGAGCATGTTAACAAGATCCTCGAAATGCGCCGCAGCCTGACTCTCATGGACGGTGCCTTCCCCGGCGACGAAGTCCGCACCGCCATCAACAACATCGAAGTCAACGGCAATCCCTTTGGCCTTGCCTATGCGTCTCGTGCCGACTGGGCGGAGGGGCTGGATGTGAAGGTCATGGCGCAGGATGCCGATGTCGATATTCTCTACTTTGCCGGCTGCTTTGCCTCTTTTGACAAGCGGAACCAGGCGGTGGCCAGAAACTTTATCACCATCTGCAATGCCGCCGGAATCAAGGTCGGCATCCTCGGCAAGGAAGAAAAATGCTGCGGCGAACCGCCCCGCAAGCTGGGGAACGAATACCTCTACCAGATGACCGCCAACGAAAACATCGAGGTGATCAAGGGGTATAACGTCAAGAAGATCGTGACCACCTGTCCGCACTGTTTCAACACCCTGGCCCGCGACTATCAGGACCTCGGTTTCGATGTTCCGGTCGAACATTACAGTACCTATCTCAAAGCCCTGCTGGACGGCGACCGGCTCAAGCTGACACCGGAGCCGTTCAACTTCACCTATCACGATTCCTGCTATATCGGCCGCTACATGGACATCATCGATCAACCGCGAGCGATCCTCGCTCAGGCTGGCGGGGCGATCATTGAAATGGCCCAGAACGGCTACGACAGTTTCTGCTGCAGCGCCGGCGGCGGGCGGATCATCGCAGAGGAAAAGCTGGGGAGCAAGATCAGCGAAGCCAGGATCAAGATGGCCACCGATACCGGAGCGCCATTGCTGGTTTCCAACTGCCCCTTCTGTCTGACCATGTTCGAGGACGGCATTAAAACCGGCGGGGCTGAGGGGCAGATCCGGGTCAGGGATCTGGCTGAAATTGTGGCGGAGCGAATTGAATTGTAGGGACAAATATTGTAGGGGCAATTCATGAATTGCCCCTACGGAAGATACATTACGGAGGTAACATCATGAAACTTCTCGTCTGCATCAAACAGGTCCCGGATATGGAGTCCCGCTTTAAGCCGGATGCGGCCGGAGTATGGTTCGCCGAAACCGACCTCGCCTTTCGCATGAACGAATATGACGAATACGCGGTGGAACAGGCCGTGCAACTGCGGGAGAAACTGGGTGACGGGTGCGAACTGACGGTCCTCTCCATCGGCCCTGACCGCGTTGTCGAGGCGATCAAAAAAGCGCTGGCCATGGGGTGCGACAATGCGGCCCACATTCAGGACCCGGCGGCATCAGGTAAAGACCCGTGGCAGATCGCCTCGATCATTGCCGCCTATGCCAAAGACAAGGGTTTTGACCTCATCTTCACCGGCATGCAGTCGCAGGATCGCGGTTCGGCACAGGTTGGCGTCACGGTGGCCGAACTGCTCGGCATTGCCAGCACCAGCACGATCGTCGGCTTCGACTACGACAACGGAACCATAACCGCCAAACGTGAGCTGGAGGGGGGCATCAAGGGCGTTGTCAAAATGAAGACTCCGGCGCTGGTTACCTGTCAGCTGGGGCTCAATATCCCGCGCTATCCGACGCTTCCCAACATCATGAAGGCCAAGAAGAAAGAGATTGCCGCGATTCCGGTCGCTGACCTGCTCAACGCCGATTCGCTGGCAACCACGACCAGTTTTCATCCACCGGCCAAAAAAGGTGGCGGCATTGTCCTGGAAGGGGATGTGGCTGATCAGGTGGATAAGTTGATAGCGATCCTTAAAGACAAAACCGCGGTATTGAGATAGGAGATGGCCATGAAAACATTATTGATCGGCGAATACCGCGAAGGGAAACTGCTGGACTCGACCTACGAACTGTTCGGTTTTGCCGGGCAGCTTGGCGCTGAAACCGCCCTGCTGCTGGTGGGAAGTGAAACACAACTCCCGGCCTACGGCGGCACCCTGTATCTGGCCGATGCGGCGGCCTGCGGAGAATATAATCCGGACCTGCACAAGAAGCTGGTTCTCGAAGCGGTGCAGAAGGAGAACCCGGACTATATCGTCTTTGTCCACTCGTCATACGGCTGGGATCTGGCACCACGTGTTGCCGCTGCCCTGAAAATAGCGCAGGTGTCGGAAGTTGTTGCTCTTGCTGACGGTGGCTTTGAAGTCGGCTGCTGCAACGCCAAGATGCGCCGTACCGTCAAGCCGGCCTCCGCCAGAGCGGTGGTAACGATTCAGGCAGGAGCCTTTCCGGTGCTGCAGCCGGGAGGTTCACCGGCTGTTCAGAAGCTGACTTCTGATGGCGGCGCTGCCCTGGAGTTTGTCGGTTATGAAGCGGCCGAAAAGAAGGATGTTGATCTGGCCAAGGCTGAGGTTATCGTCTCGGCCGGACGAGGGGTCGGCAAGAAGGATAATATTCCGGTTATCGCTGCCCTGGCTGCGGCGCTTGGCGGTGAACTGGGCGCCAGCCGGCCGGTTGTCGATGCCGAGTGGGTCAGTCACAGCCACCAGGTCGGCACCACCGGGCAGACGGTGTCGCCGAAACTGTACGTTGCCTGCGGCATCTCCGGTGCCATTCAGCATCTGGCCGGGATGAAGAAGTCTGATTTCATCATTGCCATCAATAAGGACAAGGATGCCCCGATCGGAGAAATAGCCGATGTGCTGGTCGTGGCTGATGTCATGCAGTTTGTTCCGGCCCTGACAGCAAAGCTGGCGCGGTAATCTTCATCTTGACTTCTCCTGCTTTTACGGTGAAACTTGTTCTCTGGTAATTTTCCGAGATGAAGTGAGGGTGTTGTTGTGACTTTAAATGCCATGGAGGATTTCAGGCGGGACCTCGGCTACCACGTGGTGCGGGGCGACGACGGCCAGATCGTTTTGACGGCCCACCTGAAAGACCGCTTTCATGATGTCCGGATGGAAGTTATCGCCGACTATGAAACTCTTGCGATAACTGCCGCCCGGGTCAACTTTGTTCGACACCCGTCGGTGGATTGTCCCAACGTTGCCTGGCGCATGGAACGGCTGGTCGGGTTTGTTATCGGAAAGGGGCTTAACCGAAAGCTGCAGGAGACGTTCGGCGGCGGGGAAGGGTGCGGCAATCTGCGGGTCATGCTGCAGGGACTGCTGCCGCTGGCAATCAACGTCAAGGCTGCCTCCGGTTTTACCGATGAACAGGAGATGCTTGATTCCATCAAAAAACGTCTAGCCGGGAGTTGCGCCGGGTATCCACGGCGCTCGGAATAACTTATTATGCGGCATTCAAACAGGTGTTCCTTCGTGAGTGAGGGGATGCCTGTTTTTGTGCCGGGATGCTTGACGCAGAAGTTTTCTATCTGATACAAAAGAACAACTGAACTATACAAAGGATGCCAGGCGATGTCGTATATAACCATTGATGAAGCGCGCTGCAAGGGGTGTGGACTTTGCACCTTAGCATGCCCGAAAAAGCTGGTTGTCATGAGTGAAATCCCCAATAGTCTCGGATATACCGTGGCGGTCTTTTCTGGGCCGGAACAATGTACCGGCTGCGCCTTGTGTGCCGAGATGTGTCCGGATGTCGCCATTACGGTTTTCAAGGAGTGACGGATATGCCAGTCGCATCTTCGGAAAAAATATTTGTCAAAGGGAACGAGGCGGTCGCCATGGCGGCACTTGAGGCCGGCTGCCGCTGCTACTTCGGCTATCCGATCACCCCGCAGAGCGATATTCCGGAATATCTGTCGCGTGAGTTGCCCGGTCTGGGAGGAGAGTTCCTGCAGGCCGAGAGCGAGATCGGCGCCATCAACATGCTGCTGGGTGCTTCAGCCACAGGTGTCAGAGCCATGACATCATCGTCGGGCCCCGGAATATCCCTCAAGCAAGAGGGGATTTCGTACATGGCCGGTTCGGAGCTTCCCGGCGTTATCGTCGATATCATGCGCCAGGGACCGGGGCTCGGAGGAATCGATGCCTCCCAGGCCGATTATTTTCAGGCGACGCGCGGCGGAGGGCATGGCGGGTACCGCATCATCGTGCTCGCGCCCAACTCGGTTCAGGAAATGTATGACCTGACCATGCTGGCGTTCGACCTTTCCGACATCTACCGCATGCCGGCCATGGTGCTTGCCGATTCGGTCATCGGCCAGATGAAGGAGTCCATCGTCGCCAATCCCCGTCCTGCTGTGGCTTTGCCGGACAAGGATTGGGTCGTACGGGGGAGGAAGGACGGGACGCCGCAAAACATTGTCAAATCACTCAAGCTGGGTGACGGCGAGATGGAGAAGTTCCACTGGATGATGCATGCCCGCTATCAGGAACTGGCCGACAAGGAAAACCGCTGGGAAGAGGTTCAGACCGATGACGCTGAGCTGATTGTGACGGCCTTTGGTTCCACGTCGCGCATTGCCCGGACAGCGGTTGCCATGGCCCGCGAGGCCGGCCTGAAAGTCGGCCTGATGAGGCCGATCACCCTGTTTCCGTTTCCCAAAACGGCATACGCAAAACTTTCTGAACGGTGCAAGCTGTTTCTCGATATCGAGTTGTCCACCGGCCAGATGGTTGACGACGTACGCCTCTCCGTGGCCCGTGATGCCGATGTCCTTTTCTATGGCCGCCCCCCCGGGACTGGGTCGCTGCCGACGCCGGAAGAACTTTTCGAACAAATCAAGAAAAACTATCAGGCCCGTTCCTGAACAGCCGAGGACATATATCATGACACAGGTATTTACCAGGCCGGAAAGCCTGAAAGATGTCGCAACCCACTTCTGTCCCGGCTGCAACCATGGTTCGGTCCACCGCTTGGTTGCCGAAGCGCTGGACGAATTCGGTATTCGTGACCAGACCATCGGAGTTGCTTCGGTCGGCTGTTCGGTGTTTCTCTACGGCTATTTCGATATTGATGTCATCGAGGCTCCGCATGGCCGTGCACCGGCTGTTGCTACCGGCGCCAAGCGAGCTCGTCCCGACCGGATTGTCTTCACCTATCAGGGTGATGGCGACCTGGCCGCCATTGGCATGTCCGAGATCATTCATGCCGCCAATCGCGGCGAGGATCTCACGGTGATCTTCGTCAACAACACGACCTACGGCATGACCGGAGGCCAGATGGCACCCACTACCATGCCGGGGCAGAAAACATCCACCTCTCCCTATGGGCGCGACGTTGCAAAGGACGGGGCTCCGTTCAAGATGGCAGAGTTGCTCTCCAACCTGGACGGCGTGGCATTCTCGGCGCGGGTTGCGCTTAACAGCCCTAAAAACATCCTTCAGGCCAAGAAGATGATCAAGACTGCCTTCCGCTATCAGGTGGAAAAGAAAGGCTTCTCATTTATCGAGGCGCTCTCTTCCTGCCCGACCAACTGGGGGATGAATCCTCTAGCGGCCAATCAGCGGGTGACGGACGAAATGATCCCGTACTTCCCGTTGGGTGTTTATAAAAATACCGCAAATCTGTAGGTTGGAGATACTTATGCGCTACGATGTTTTTTTTGCCGGCTACGGTGGGCAGGGTGTGCTGCTGGCCGGTAACCTGCTGTCATACGCGGCAATCCATGAAGGAAAGAATGTTTCGTTTTTCCCTTCCTATGGTGTTGAAAAACGGGGCGGAGCGGCCATGTGCACAGTTGTCTTTGCCGATGGCGACACAGGATCACCGGTTGTCGGAAATCCTTCTGTTGCGGTGCTGCTTAACCAGCTCTCGTTTGATAAATTTGCCTCTCATGTCAAACAGGGGGGCATCTGCATCATTAACTCAAGTCTGGTCGATACCACGGGAGTTGCCCTGCCGGGAGTTGAAGTCGTTCCGGTGCCGATGAATCAGATCGCGCTTGAGATGGGTGATGTCAGAATGGTCAACATGATCGCGTGTGGCGCATATATAGAAAAATCCGGGGCATTACAGGAGTCGTCGCTGGGGGCGGCGTTGAAAAAAGCTCTTCCCGAGCGCAACCACAAGTTGATACCTGCCAACATAAAAGCGATAGAAGCTGGTATTCTTGCGGCACGCGGCTAAAAAGTCTTGACGCCGCAGGTCTGATTTGTTACAAAAGGTGCTCTTCACTTTAGGGGTATCGCCAAACGGTAAGGCAACGGCCTCTGACGCCGTCATCTCTTGGTTCGAATCCAGGTACCCCTGCCAATCATTGGCTAGCTTTTTTGCTAGTAGATTATATACAAGCCCCATGTTCCTTTTGAACATGGGGCTTTGTCTTGTTCTGGGTGTCAGTTAATGCAGAATAATGCCTCATATGGGGTGACGATTTGAGGATACGGGGTTAAGAAAGTATGTGAGGTGAACCAGATAAATATATTGTGTAATATTATCATCATGTTACATAGTAATTAGAACTTGGCATGACATGTGCTCTTAGTAATGACAGATTCGCAAAATTATACGGAGGTATTACCCATGAAAAAAGTTCTGTCCACAATCGTTGCTGCTCTCGTTGCTATGTCTTTCTCTGCTGTAGTTTTCGCTGCTGATGCTGCTCCTGCTGCTGCTCCTGCTGCTGACGCAAAGCCTGCTGTAGAGAAAAAAGAAGTAAAGAAAGTAAAGAAAGCTAAAAAAGCAAAAAAAGCTAAAGCAGAAAAGAAAGAAGCAGCTCCTGCTGCTGAAGCTGCTCCTGCTGCTAAGTAATTCCATTTTTATATGGTTTAAAAAGGCCACATCTTCGGATGTGGCCTTTTTTTATGTGTGCCAAGTGGCTGCTGGGTTTCTATCTGGCTCTTGAAAGGCTGTTGGTAACAAAAGGGGCAAAGCAGTTATTCACTCTGCTTTGCCCTGTCGTTTTGTATTCTCTGTGATGAATAATTCTGGAGGTTTCCCTCCCGTTAACTACTCAGCCAGCCGTGTCATGGCCCTGAATTTCTTGTAGCGGCTTTCCACGAGTTCGTCACCCGAAAGCTTGTTCAGCTCGGTCAGGTTACGGGCAATCGCCTCTTTCATGTTGGCAGCGGTTGCTTCGTGGTCGCGATGGGCCCCGCCGACCGGTTCCTTGATGATTTCGTCGATGACACCCAGTTTGATGATGTCTTTCGCTGTTGGCTTGAGTGCTTCGGCGGCCTGGGCACCTTTGGTTCCGTCCGACCAGAGGATGGCGGCGCACCCTTCCGGTGAGATAACGGCATAGACGGAATGTTCCAGCATCAGGATGCGGTCGCCGACCGCGATGGCCAATGCGCCACCTGAGCCACCTTCGCCGGTGATGCAGACGATGATTGGAGTACGCAGGCTCGCCATCTCGCGCAGGTTGCGGGCGATGGCCTCGGCCTGGCCGCGTTCTTCGGCGCCGATGCCGGGATACGCGCCGGGGGTATCGACAAAAGTAACCACCGGCAGCTTGAACTGTTCCGCCATCTGCATCAGGCGGAGCGCCTTGCGGTATCCTTCCGGATTGGGCATGCCGAAGTTGCGATACACCTTCTCCTTGGTATCACGCCCCTTCTGGTGGCCGATAACCATCACCGGTTGGCCGTTAAAGCGTGCCAAACCGCCGACGATGGCATGATCGTCTCCGTAGTTCCGGTCGCCGTGCAGTTCGACAAACTCGGTGAACATGAGGTTGATATAGTCCTGGGTAAAGGGACGATTG
>Ga0209212_1008096_pt1 | contig 11373 bp, 12 predicted proteins | sample RifGroC2_FD_183996 | JGI IMG/M metagenome (GOLD analysis project Ga0209212, IMG submission 183996) | Groundwater microbial communities from Rifle, Colorado, USA - Groundwater C2 (SPAdes) (version 2) | ecosystem: Environmental > Aquatic > Deep subsurface > Groundwater | place: Rifle, Colorado...
CGACTTAGCCGATGATCTGCGCTACACCCTGGGAAGCGCCCCGATCATCTTCAACAACCAGCGGGTAGGAACGGTGCAGGCGCTTTTCTCCGATGCCCGCTGCCTGCAGGCTACCGCTCTGCTTTTCGCGGTGTCGTCGCTTGTGGGGCTCTGCATCACGGTGGTGGTGTACCTCTTTCCGCTCAAGGTGGTGCGCAGGGCGGAGGAGGAACTCAAGCGAGTTACGGAATTTTCCCGCACCGTGCTGGACAGCACCGACGATGCTGTCTCCATCATCGACGTAAACGATTTCCGGGTCGTGGGGGGGAATGCGCAATTCTTCAGGAGCATCGGCATCACCGAGGCGCAGCTGGCCGGGAGCAAGTGTTACGAGTTGACCCACGGCAGGACCGAGCCGTGCTGCGGGCCGGAGGACGGCAGTTGTCCACTGCGGCAAACGGTGCGGACCGGCGCGTATGCCTCCGCCGAGCACACCCATATCCTCTGCTCCGGCAAGAGGCGCTATGTGGAGGTTGCCACCTCACCGGTATTCGATGAACAGGGCAAAGTGGCGCAGGTGGTGCACGTGAGCCGCGACATCACCGACCGTAAAATGGCGGAGGTGGCACTAAAAGAGGCGGAAACCAAGTTCAGGAGCCTGGTGGAGGAGTCGCTGGTCGGGGTGTACATCGTTCAGGATGGATTGTTCAGGTACGTGAATCCCAAGATGGCCCAGATCTTCGGCTATGAGGCTTCGGAATTGGTGGAGCGCAGGGGTCCGGTCCACCTGGCCCTGCCGGAGGACTGGCCGGCGGTCGAGGAGAACCTGCGCCGGAAGCTGGCCGGAGAGCAGCAATCCGTCAACTACCAGTTTCGCGGGGTCACCCGGGGCAAAGCCGTGATCGACCTGGAGGTCTTCGGCAACCAGACCGTGTACCAGGGGAAGCCTGCCGTGATCGGGACCCTCCTGGACGTGACCGCGCGCAAGCGGGCCGATGAACAGATCCACCAGCTCGCCTACTACGACCCCTTGACCAAACTGCCGAATCGGCGCCTGCTGCTGGACCGTCTCAACCAGGGGCTGGCCCAGGCCAAGCGCGCCGGGAGGCTTTTGGCTCTCATGTTCCTGGACCTCGACAATTTCAAACTGATCAACGACACCCTGGGGCACGACGCCGGGGACGAACTCCTGAAAATCGTGGCTCACAGGCTGGTGGGGTGCGTGCGCGAAGCGGACACGGTCTGCCGGCAGGGTGGAGACGAGTTCATCGTGATACTGACGGAAATAGCGCAGCCGCAGGATGTGACGCGCGTGGAGGCAAAAATCCTCCGGGCGATAACTGAACCGATCGAGCTGCTCGGCCACGAGTTCAGCATTAGCACCAGCCTGGGAGTGGCGGTTTATCCCAGCGACGGCGCCGATAGCGTCGATGATCTGATGAAAATGGCTGACATGGGCATGTACCAAATGAAGAAGGAAAAAAGGGGGGATGCCGGCTCACACGTGGATAGGACACCCTCCGCCGCGGAACCTGCCGGGCCGGCTGCGCCGATATCGGATCGGGAACTGTCGAGTTGCCTCGCAATCGCGAGGGAGATGACCTGTGGCCGCTGCAAGGTGTGCGGCAAGACCTTCAAGGCTCTGCCGGCCGAGGTGCTGGTGGCGAGAAACCAGCTGATAGCGCACGAGGCCGCCATGGCGCTTGCCATCGGCGAGCCGGGTTTCCAGGCGCTGACCGAAGCGTGCCGGGAATCCCTGCTCCGCTACAGGGCGCTTATGGCGCGGCACGGCTTGTTCGACGCCCACACCGCATCACGCGAACGGCTGGCTGAACAGGTGAAAGAGTGCCCCTTCCGTCCGGAAGATCTACAGCCTGACTGAGCGTTCCCCCCGGCCCGGACGCCACTTCGAGGCAGGGCGTTTCGAGCCGGGGGGCCCATACCGGCAACCCGGACAGCGGGGCCTTGCGGAGGGTCAGCCAATCATGTCGGTCAGCTTCTTGCGCTGCTTTTCCAGGATCTCCTGCCCCTTATCGAGCGCCTTCAGAAGCGCCTTCTTCGACTCCTGGGTCAGTTCGGCCCCCTCTTCCATCAGCTCGGTGGCCCGGTTTCCCGCGCTTTCCACGAACTCGCTCAGCGTGTCGGCGAACTCATGTACCGTATCGCTCGCCTTCTCGCTGAAGTCCTTGGCGCAGCAGGCCAAATCCTTGCGCGTCTTCTTGCCGGACTGCGGCGCCAGCAAGAGGGCGATCCCCGCGCCAATCAGCCCGCCGGCCAGCAGTTTGCAGACATCTCCCGTCACACAGCTTTCTCTATCGGACATCGCTTATTCCCCCATTAATTGAAGTAAAGATCCTGCCTAATAGTACCGGTAAAAATCCGGGCCGCAAGCTGTGCGCCGGCGCCCTCCATTAAATTCCGAGCCGGCGCCCTTTATTAAATTCCCTCTTTGATGGCGTCAACGAAATGTGTAAGATATCGTCTTGCCCAAAGCGCGGGGCCAGACCGATCCGGAGGTGCCGAAAGCGACATGAATGTGGAGCAGATGAAGATCGTGGTCAAGGAGATCCTGGGCAGGACCGATCTCACCCCGTGCGTGGTGGGTCACCGGGGGGTGGGGAAGACGGCCGGCATCGTCCAGGCCTGCCGCGAGCTGGAGCGCCGCTACGTCTCGCTGCGCCTGGGGCAGATGGAGGTGGGGGATTTGGTGGGGATACCCTTTCGCGACGGCGAGGCGATGCACTGGTCGCGTCCCTCCTGGCTCCCCCGGGAGGACGACCCGCCCACCATCGTCCACTGCGACGAGTTGAACCGGGCCCAGCAGGAGGACACCCTGCAGGCCATCTTCCAGTTCGTGGAACCCCCAGCCGAGGGGCTGCTGCGCTCCCTGCACACCCACCAGCTCTCCCGGCGCCACAAGGTGGTGGTGAGCATCAACCCGCCCGACGGCAGCTACCAGGTGGCGACCCTGGACCGCGCCCTGGTGGACCGCATGGTGATGCTTTTCGTGGAGACCGATTACCACTGCTGGGCGCGCTACGCCCTGGAGCGCGAGCTGGCCGGGGACGTGCGCCACTTCCTGGCCGCCAACTCCGGCATGCTGGCCAAGCAGGGGATCCCCATGGAGCTGCAGGTGGAGCCCAGCGAGCGCGGCTGGGAGATGGTCAGCATCCTGCACAAGAACTGCAAGTTCCCACCCGAGCTGGAGATGGAGGTCTACGCCGGCATAGTCGGCAAGGAGGCGGCCATCATGTTCATGCGCTGGCTTTCGGACCGCAAGGGGCGCCCCGTTACCGCACTCCAGGTGCTGAACGACTGGTCCGAGGTCGCCGGGCGCGCCGGAGCCCAGCGCGACGACGTGCAGGCCGCCACCATCAACGACCTGAGCGCCACTCTCAAGGCTTCGCCCGCACTGGATGAGCGGCAGGAGGACAACCTGGTGGCCTACATCTCCGTGCTGCCGCGCGACCTCCGCTTCGGCTTCGTCAAGACGCTGCTCAAGATCCCCGAGGTGGCGCTCGCGCTGGTGCAGGACCGCCACGACAGCGTGATCTTCGACGCCATGCAGGCGATCAGCCGGGAGGCACGTTAGCCTCCATGTCCGCCGACGCCCTGAAAAACGCCGTGGTCAGGCTTTTGCGGGAGCGCCCGTTCTACGGCCACTTCGTCCTGAACCTGCGCCGGGAGGAGGCCGACCTGAAAGGGAAGCCGGCCGGCGTCACCATCCGTAACGGCATCCCCACCCTGGTGGTCGCCCCCGCCCGTTTCGAGCGCCTCGCCCCCCTGGAGCAGCAGGCCTTCCTGGAGCACCTGGTCAAGCACCTCCTGCATCTGCACATGCTGCGCCGCAAGGAGCGCAACGGGCACGACTGGGACGTGGCCTGCGACCTGGCCATCAACCCGGAGACCGCCGGCCTGCCGGAAGACGCCCTCTACCCCGCCCAATTCGGCATGGAGGACGGCCTTGCCGCCGAGGAGTACTACGCCGCCCTGACCCGCCCCTTCGACACCGGAAACCTGGCGGGGAGCGGCTATGGCAACGCGGAAGCCGAGCATCAGGGGGCGGCCGGCGCTGGCTCCGAAAAATTGCCTGGCGCCACCCTCGACGACCACGCGCTTTGGAGCGATGCCGACAGCACCCCCGTCTCACTGGCCGAGGAGATGGTGCGCGCCGTGACGCGGGAGAGCCTGAAGGCTAGCGACGGCGAGGCCCCCGCCGAGATCAGGGAGCTGCTGGAGGCGCTGCTCCGCCCCTCCCCCCTCCCCTGGCGCCAGATACTGCGCCAGTTCGTGGCCACCGCCGGCCGGGTGGGAAGGCAAAGCACCTGGATGCGGGAGCATCGCCGCTTCGGACACGACACCCCCGGCGCGCGCAAGCGCAGACGGTTGAACCTCCTGGTGGCAGTGGACGTGAGCGACTCAACCAACATCGTGGCCATGAGGGAGGCGTTCGGCAAGGAACTGGTCCAGATCGCCCGTGGGCGCGATGCGGCCCTCACGGTAGTCTACGCCAACAGCAGGATTCAGCGCATCGACTCCCTGAGCGGCAGCGCCTTCCCGGCGCCGCGCTACGACGGCGGCGGCTTCACCGACCTGCGCCCGGTATTCGAGTACGCCAAAAAGATGCACCCGGCGCCGGCGGCGCTGATCTATCTGACCGACGGAGTAGGACCCGCCCCGGAGCAGATGGAGCTCCCCACCCTGTGGGTGCTGACGGCGCAAGGTGAGAAACCGGTGCCCTGGGGCATCGAGCTCAGATTGGAGGAATGAAGATGACTGATGATACCGAAGCTGTGAAACCGATGACCGCCGAGTCGGTAGGGGATCTGCTCAGGGAGGCCGGGGCCCAGGTAATGGTGCGTTCCGGCCGCAGCGAAAACTACAGCGCCCCCCGGGAGTTCTCCTTCGAGGTGAAGGCGCTCTTTGACAACGGCATGGCCCTGCACGTGGTGGCGCGCCAGTTCAACTACCGCGACCCCTGGGAAGCCGAAGGGAGGGTGAACGACCTGGTGGACGCGATGCTGCTGCGCGACGGCGCGCTCACCCCGCTCCCCAAGGGGTACCCCTATTTCCAGGGAGTGGACGAGGAATGCGGCCTGGACGAGGAGAGGCTCAAGGAAGTGGTTGAGTGCGTGCGCAAGGTGAACGTGAAACTCTATCTGCTCCAGGAATTGACGGGGGATCTTTAGCTCCCTGCCGCCCGTCCCCCTCTCACTCCTTCTCCCCTCCCTGGACCGGAAGCGGCGGCTTACTCAAAATCACCAATGCTATCCCGCCAAGAATAGCCAAGGATGCCAACACGAAACGTACCGTCAGGGACTCTCCGAGAATGATGATTCCTCCAAGCGCAGCTAAAACTGGCACGCTTAGCTGCACGGTCGCAGCGGTGGTTGCCTTCAGCGCTGGCAGCACGGAATACCAGATGGCGTAACCCAGTCCGGAAGCTACCGCCCCCGAAGCTACGGCGTACCCAGCGCCAACGATATCCAGGTTGGCACTGGGATAGAGCGACACGCTGAGAAGTACGGCGAACAGCATCGCGCGCAGGAAATTTCCGGCGGTAATCCGGGTGGGATCCCCGGCTCCTTTTCCGCGCAACGAATAGACACCCCAGGCGGCACCGGCTATCAGCATCAACACCGAGCCAACCAGGGGAGGTGCGGACAGGCCGGGGAGCAGCAAACCGACCAACCCTCCAAGCGCAAGCATCAGGCCTACAAGCTGTTGTTTATGAAGCCGCGCCGGCCCATAGGCCATGGCCGATCATCGTTGCTTGTACAGCACCAAAGAGCAGCAGGGCGCCAGTCGCAGCGGTAAGAGTCGTGTAGGCAAATGAGAAGCCGGCAGCATAAGCGAACAAGGCAAAAGCCGATATCCAGTTGCCCCTTCCAGTACGGTTACTGCCAAAGAAAGTCGCGAGCGTCCAAAGCACCGCGGCGCCGGAAACCAGTCGTATAGAAGTGAAGCTGGCAGCGTCGATGCCGGTATGTTTGAGCGCGATGCGGCACAGCACGGAATTTCCGGCAAAGGCGATCATGGTGAGAAGTGTCAGGAAAAAGATTCGAGGAGATGGCATTAAGTTCCCGAGAGGATTGTTTAGTTGTTTTTTGGGCTCAACGCCCAACCTGACTAGTACTAATCTCCCGCAAACCGCACTAGCGCCCCCTCCCCCTTGATGGGGGAGGGCTGGGGAGAGGGTGAAAAGCTCGCATGAGCCTCACCCTCCCCCCTGCCCCCTAAACTGTCCTTTCCAGGAATTCACTCAATAAGGGACACCTTACCATTTTCGAAAGTTATTTTTATGAACTTGTACACCCACAACTCTTTGTTCTCCCGAGTTACAATTTGAAGAGGGATGCCAAGCCGGTCTTCTACGAAATTTCGTGCTAGGCCTTTTACAATAATTTGTTTAGCTACAGGTTTATCGATATCCGAGCAGGATATAAAGTGAGATATTTTACATAATTTCGAGTTGCCGTTGCCGATAATTTTATCAAGGATCCACCCAATAAGTCCGAAAAGGAGCACGCCTGAAATAATATAGCAATTTGGAACTTTGGTTAACACGCTGACCATCTCGTGTATTCCTGCGTTGGCTTCGGAAGCCACTTTGATATGGTCAATCAGCTCTTTGACAATCAGAGGGGGCGTAGGCTGGCAAAAGAAGAAGAGAATACCTCCCAGCATTCCACTTGTTACGCAAAAGAACAGTCCTTGCCGGGTATCAACATACAGTTCCCTCCTGCCCCTTGCGCGCTGCAAATCCCTGTCAGGGTCGGTTGGCACTGAACCACTTCTGTCAACTCCGCAGTTCCAACAATTGTCCAGACCTGCAGCTATTTCCTCCCTGCACTTAGGGCATATCCACACTGTGTTCCTCCATACATGGTCGTTCATCTTTTCTGCTCATCGCCTTCAGGTTGAGCGGCGGCGCGCCGTCCGTTCCACCCGCGGGTTGAAACTCTTTTCCTTTCCGCGTGGTTAACTTCCGAGTGCTTGACTGTGGTACTAACATATGGTACTACAAGATTGTGCGACGAAAACACTTAAAGACCCTAAATCTAATCTTCGCCCACCCCACTCCTGGAAACATCCAGTGGTCGGACATTATCGCTCTCTTCAGAGAGCTTGGGGCAGAGATTACCGAACGGGAAGGTTCCCGCATCGGAGTTCGTCTTTTCGGTGACCGTCGAGTATTTCACCGTCCGCATCCTTCACCGGATACGGATAAGGGAGCTGTCACCGCCATACGCAAGTGGCTCGAAGAAAATGGAGTCAAGCCGTGAATAATATGAACATCAATGGATATGACGCTGTCATCTTATACGATCCCGAAATCAACATGTTCCGAGGAGAGTTTGTCGGAATCAATGGTGGTGCGGATTTTTACGCCAGCACTGTTGATGATCTTCGAAAAGAGGGAGAGATTTCTCTCAACGCTTTCCTCCAAATGTGCGCCGAAGACGGGGTGGAGCCGCGCAAGAATTTCTCCGGGAAGTTCAATTTGCGGGTGCCGCCGGCACTGCATCAACGTCTGGCTGCTCAAGCTGCCGCTCAGGGCAAAAGCATCAATGCCTGGATCGTAGAACTTTTATCAGAGTGTGCGGCGCACGAGCATTGAGGGGTCCGGCACGCCAATGCAGGTTCCTGACTAGCGCCAATCTTTCGCCAGGGCGTCCCTCCCCCTTCAAGGTGACATCCCAGGGGACCCAGAGGACGTCATTGAGACATCAACACGCCACCAAGATCAACTAATCAAGTACGGCCCCTCGCCCATCCCTTCGCCCCACTTGTTGGTTTCTTTCAATTTCTCCAACGCAACTAGTCCGGCCTCAGAGGAAACAGCTACCATTGAGTGGTTTCCACACTCGGGGCAATGCCTTACCTTCTGAAAAATTGGAGATCCTCCGCCAAGAAACAGATTTAACACGAATTCGACAAACAGGCGTCCAATACTAATGTGAGGCTGTCCGGTGAATAGACATTCCGTGCAAATCTGCCTCGGTTTTTCAGTGACATTACTCATGTGGTGTAAGTTCCTTGCCAACGAGCTGAGAATGTGCGGTCTTGACTGCACCACCCGATGCCTGGGCATTCTGCTTATCTTTTCTCAAATCGTGACGATCTGATCCAGACATAGTTGGCCAGATATATCAGTACGATAAGTATTGGCATTGTAACAAATGAAAGATATGAGTTTGAGACAAGGTACACCCACGAGACGAGAGTAACCAGGTAGAAAAAGATGAACGTGAGCAGCACGAAATAAGGATGTGTTGGTCGAGAGCGTAGGCCACAAAAGCGACAGGTGATTGCTACCGCTCCTCCCAAAAGGAGCAGTGGCATCATTGTTCGGAAACCAAGTCCGAGCATGTAGTCAAATCTTGTAAAACGCTTGTCACAGTGCGGGCAGCAGAATCTTTCCAATCCAATCCCTTGTTTTCTTTACTTCTTTATTTTGCCCTGCCCAACGCCCACCTGCGAGCTTGAGACTTTGAAAGCCTGACCCATGGCCTCTCACAGCTCAACAGACCGCTCATCTACGCCTATTGATTTTCCCTCAAGGTATAGAGTGTCAGCGCTCAAATCTGCTTCATTGTCCCACTCCACAAAATATCCGCCATTGTGCACTCTTTTAAACAAACCGATATTTTGAAGCGAGGTAAATGCTTCCTTGTCTAGTAATGGCTTCATATCAAATCGACGCTGCACTCCGTCGTCAAAAGAAACATCAAGAGTCCAGTCATCATTCGCCTTAATTGCTATGATATTTCTCATTATTCCAATCCTTTGATCCTGAATACCGTTTCTCCATTTACAGCAAGCTGCCAGTCTGCGATCAGTTCGTCCTTGTGAATCTCGATCCATGCTTCAACTAATTTCCGTTTAGGAGATGGTAGGGAACCATCAAGAATGCTCCCGTCCTCAATGGCAAAGACAGCGACCTCGCCTTGGTATTCAGCGTGGAGGTGTGGAAGGTGATGCTGCTGATTGTCACGGTAAAACATCCTGATGATGATCCCAAAGAACATTGATATTGTGGGCACAATTCCTCCTCTAAGTCAATGTTGGGCCAACGGTAATGAGGCGCAGCGGCGCGGGGCTTATTCCGCGACCGTCTGCCGCCGATCGTTGGGCATATCTATAACCCGACATGCTCAAAGCTCTTCAAGTCCTGATATAGGTTTTGTTTTGGATCAAACTCCAGATTTTTTGAATAGTCTGGATTAAGATAGGGAGTAAATGTAATGGAGACTTTACGTGTCCTATCAACTCCAAAGTTAATATCCCCTTGAAATTTCCCGTACATTGCACGTAGTAGTTTTCCGTTTTTCACTTCGGACCGAATCCTGAAAATGTAATTATTATCTTCCTTGCTCTCACTTTTATATGGTTGTCCAGGAGTCCTGCTTTCAGATTTGGTAAGTATGTTTTGATAACCGGTTTCAGGTGCAAATCTAGGCAGCTTAAAGCGGCTGCCAAATCTTCTATCTTCTGTAAACAACTGAATTCCATCATATTTATTAGCAAATGTAAGTGTTAGGGTATTATCATATTCATCTTCGTTATTGTATTTACCCTCTAAGTGGAAAATAAAATCTGCATGTTTACCTTTGCCATAAGGCGAGACCCAATCATATTCAATCAAGTCAAAGCCTATTTTTTTATTCGCCTCGGGAAGTGTAATAGTTCTCAACTGGCATGCATACATGGGCACAGGATTTCCAATTTTACGCAGGACTAACGTAAACGCCGGATTCCATGGTTGCCAGCGGCCCATTTTGCTGGTTGTAAAATGATATTCTCCATAGCTTTTGTAATAACCTTGTTTTTCTGCGCTAAAACCGATGTCTATAGCAGTTCTATGCGAAGCACTAAAGACACCATCACTTCCTGTAATTCCCGACTCTGAAACGTCTCTTATTCCCTGTTTCATAAATCCTTTAGAAAGCTGAAATCCAATCGATACATTTACACCTTCGATGGGGTTTCCATTTTCATCAAGTACCTTTATTGTCGCCTTTGCCACAGGAAAAGTCCTAGAACAGCTAACTAAAAAAACAAGCAGTACAGACAAGAGAATTAGTTTTTTTGTCATAGATTACTCTCGGTCATATTTTTTTGTCCAACGAGTCAGAGTTTATGTGCGGCGCGCAGCCGCCGCGTAAACTGTTGTTGAACGAAGCCGCTGCCCATCGCTGGCTATCTGGATTTTTAGCGCCGGTTTTAGGTTTTTCGGTGTGGATAATACGGGCTTTATGAGAGGATTTCAACAACGATTATGGCAGAGGGAGCGGGCTCTCTGTCTTTAGCTGAATGATGAGGCAACTTGTCCCGCAACTTAAGACCAGTTTCTACCCGCCGGACACACCGATAGGGATGCACCTGGTACTACCACGCGCCAGTCAGGTTCCTCTTTCCCGGTTATGGTCACTCGGCCGTCGGTGGGCTCCTCGATCGTCGGGGTCGCCAGCCGATAACGACCATCACCCCTGCGCAGCAGGGACATGCGGCGGGCGCCTCGCGCGAAGGGATGCTTTCATCGCAGCGTTGTGACCGTTGCTTTTCCGGCGCTACCATGTATCCTTGCCTGGCAGGCAGAAACCAATGTGTGCACGTTAATAAGCCGCAGACCCTGCCACTGCGGCCGGGGAAGTGAGGGAGGTGCGAATTGACGGTACGTTTGCAGAGAATCTTGCGGAACTACCGAAGTTTGGGTCCAGGCAAGTTCCACATCATCAACCAGAGGATCAAGACGGCCCTCACTGCCAACTCAAAGATTCCGCAGTCGACCTGGGGGTCGAACCCGGGTCTGCTCGCGTCGTACTTGACGACATCGGACAAGTACGACGCGGTGTACCACCAAGCCAGCTATGGCAGTGTCCTGGATATTGCCGAGCGCGATCTCCTGCAGAAGCAGCTAGTAATCTATCTGGACGAAATCGCGTCGGATCTGGAAGCGGAGGCAGTCCGGAATCCGGACATTATTCTTTCTTCAGGCTTCGAGCTCGCCAAAGAGCGCAGGGGCCACCCCAGGAAAAAGGCTGCTCTGGCCGCTGCTGAGGTAGCCAGCGCCGAACATCATGATGGCACCTCCTGAGCGCCCTCTTGCGGTCAAAAGTGTCGGCTTGAGCCGGTCCTACTCCACAGATGCACGGCATCGGTAGTTACTCTAATCTATAAGGGGGTTACCACCCAAGTAACCCCTGTTTTCTCCTGCCTCTCGGCCCTTACATCTTGAAAATTCGGATTTAAATCCCACACCTAATGGCCTACGACTTATCCGCCGCACCCGACAACTTATCCGCCGTACCCGATGACTTATCCGCCGTACCCGATGACTTATCCGCCGTACCCGATGACTTATCCGACGCACCAGATGACTCATCCGAC
>Ga0209212_1008099_pt1 | contig 11367 bp, 9 predicted proteins | sample RifGroC2_FD_183996 | JGI IMG/M metagenome (GOLD analysis project Ga0209212, IMG submission 183996) | Groundwater microbial communities from Rifle, Colorado, USA - Groundwater C2 (SPAdes) (version 2) | ecosystem: Environmental > Aquatic > Deep subsurface > Groundwater | place: Rifle, Colorado...
TGGCTGAAAATTCAACTTAATTTAGACTTTTGCAATTACCTCATATTATAAATTATTTTAAGGCGTTACACTAACCTGACTTTTTACGAGGCCGTCAAACTTGATGTCTTGATTTTCGACCGATGCGATTATGTAGCAGCTTTCAACCCGTACTACGCAGGAGTGATCAAAGAAAAAATGAAATGCGCCGGTTATTGACGTATCTACAGAGTCATTAACCAGACTGAGCCAGCAGAGGTTGCAGATTGTCGTTAATAACCTTCGATTGTGCCTGTCAATGCTATGGAATAAAACTGTCGTGCTTTATGTTATGATATTACTGTGACAATTTGAATGCATGAAATAGAAAATCACTTTGTAAATTGGTCAAATAGCTCTCGAACCCGACCTGTGGCACCGGGTTTCGGGGCATCAAACTTTGACGGTGTCTTTTCCCGACTTAAATGGAGGGCGATTTGCATATCGCCGCTTAGTTTGGATTCGAGCCGTTCTACAAATTTTTCCACCGGAGGAATGTCGTCATTCCTGCGAAATGCGTCAAACAGGTCATCCACTGTGGATGAAAACATCCTTGTTGCAACAAGATCAAGTCGATTGTCATTTACTTTGTGGTATGAGGTCCCTTCTGGGAATCTGTGATCTTTCATAAAGGTTTTGAAACCTTTAACCAGTTGGCCTGTGCTTGTCGTTTGGCCCGTTTGAAATTCTATAGCTACGAAGTCATCAACCTGAGCACGAAATGGTTTATGTTTAACCATCACGAAATCAAAATTTCCTATACCTGGCAAACCAACCTCGGAAAAAACAAGGACATTTTCACTCGTTCCAAACTGAGAGATGGCTATTGTCTGAAAAACTTTATTCTTCTCAAGAAACCGTCGGGGGCATAAGGCAATTTCCTGTCCGTCCACCTGAGCAAAGCAGACGCCAAAAGGGAAATCAATAAGTCTGCTCTGTTTGTAGCATTGCGATTCATGGAATGGACACCAAAATTTTCTCCGCATATCTTCGGCTTCCGGCATAACATTCTGAAAATAACAGCCGAAAATTTCTGAAGGATATTTCGCCATCACTCGCTCCTAATGAAGTCTTTCCATAAATGGCAGATTGTATCGTGATCAAAATCATTGTCCAGTATCCAGCCCAAGTATTGCGTACATCCCCGACAGAAGGATGCACTGTCGTCCATCTTGATACTAACAGGTTTTTCCCAATGCCCTGTATCATCAGCATCGAACGGTTTCAGCACAAGGATCGCATCGTGCTTGAGAGCGCGAAGGCTTCTGATGTGGACTGAAATCGGATTTTCAGAGTGAACGACATAGCCGTTCATCAGTCGAAAGCGCGCGCCAGCGAGTGCGATAGTGAGCTGTGCCCAGGCAGCAGCGCGCCAGTGATGGTACGTAAAAATCAACCTTCCATGTGGCCTGGCAAGAACGCGGTGGCACTCCTGCCAAATTTTAGCTAGGATACCACCAAATTTTGATTCATTCTCCCGGGATTCGGCAACAGCAGACAAAAGTGGTTGATATTGCCAGTTAGCCTGGTCCGGTAGAAACCAGTGGAGCCAGCAACGGAAAAAATGAGACAGGTCACTATACTGGACATTATCGAAATAAGGGGGATCGGTTACGACATAGTCAATGGCATGATCCGGCAAAGGCAGCACAGAGGAATCATTTTGTCTGATGATAAAGGAACGTGTTTTATCTGTAAATTCATCAAGAGATTGGCATTCCTGACCCAAGTCCAACTCGCCTTCAATCATGACCTTCTCCCATCTGACTCCTGACCATCGCCTCTCTATCGGCCCTTTTGCCCAGAGCCCGGCGTTTATAATACGTTTCTCAAATAAATTTCTTAGCGTGCCGGACGTTCTGTCCTTAAAAACCGGATTATTCTCTAGGGCTGTGCATGGAAAGGAGTAGGCGTGATGGGAAAAAACGTGGCGGATCGCCCCTGGCCTTCGCTGATCGACGCCCTTGTATCCGCATAGCAGCGAGTTAAATTCCAGAGAAGTAGATACGAGCAGGGCCAGCCATAGTCGATGTTCGGGGGCTGTTTCATCGATGTATCTTTTCGCCTCAGATAAATAGATGCGCTGACGGTGGGAAAACAAGTCAAAGAAATACGTTACGCCACGTGCGATCAAGTCGTTTGATTTAGGACCTTGAGGAACCCCGAATCCATTGTCTCCAGGAAAAGTCAGACTGGCAACCCGCGTCGATGCGGCAACCATGTTCTGAATATCCTTGTGGTCTGGGGCCTTGAAAAATTGGCCGTGATGTGCACATTTCCCCACCATAACCAGGGGCACGTAACGATCCATAAAGGGAATTCCCAAAAGTTCTGAATGCTTATCGTTAATTCCACTTTTCTTGGCTTCATCCTTATCAATCAACAACCATGTTCTGTTTCCGAGGGTGACTTCCAGGGAAGGATAAAAATCGAGGATTGTTTTCTTGTCGCCATTCGTTTCTGCTCGCAGGGTGAAGGAATCAACAAAAAGGGCTTCGTCCTTATCGATCTTCCTTCTGAGGCCATAGAGCATGAATTGCATATCGCTTTTTTCATGACAGTTGGGGCATGACGTCTCGAAATAGAGGGATAAGTTTTTATCCAGTTTTTCAAAAAATTCATTAAAGACGGCCCGTTTTTCTTGAAGGCTGATCTCGGTTAATGTAGCACGAGCCTGCAGAACAGGAATTGGATCAACATCGTAACCTATGACATTGGCGCCAAGTCTTATGGCCTCATGCAAAGTCGTCGCCCCACCCATCATTGGATCCAAGATGGTTAGACCTTCAAGCCCTCCCGGTGTATAAAAATCACGCAAAGCAGGTTCCGAAGAGAGTTGCTTAAGGATGGAACGAAATGTGACGCCAGAACGTCTGGCCCACCATTTATGAAGATAAGTATTAGGGCGAAATAGGTGCTTGTTGTAAGACTCGATCTGAGCAAGTTTGTCTGCCGTTTCTTCAGGAAAAAAGGAATCTATAGCCACCTCGGATGGCGGAGCGACGAATTTTCGTTCGGCATTGGAAAAGCTGAACATTAATTGTGTACGGTTCATTTATTTTGCATATCATAAAAATCAAGACGATGCTCGTCAATTATTTCTGCCAGAAATCAAGTGCGCTTATCTTGGTTGAAGAATTATTGAGTAAAGGAAGCATAACCAGATTCTAAAAGAACGTAAAATAAGCCGCCAAGCATTTTCACATTTCATCCCGTATTCAATAAAATGCTCCGAAGATCAAGTATCAACACTTGTATTTGAAGTTTGGATTATTCTTTCCTCGATGCTCCGTATTGATAAGAAAGACATTTTTAGACACGTACGATTAAACCGGATGAACCAGAATATCGAGTCATCCGGTCGTTGCCGTGGATCAGCCGGTTGCGAATCCCCACTGTCCGGCGCCAAGGCACTTCCAGGTAGCAGGAGCGGAGGTCCGCCTACAGCCAGCCTTCGGGCAGCCCCTCGGCCAGGTTGTGGGAAACACCCTCGCCTGCAATCAGGCGGTGAGCCCGCGCGTCGAAAGTCAGCCATAATCCCTGCAACTGCCGGGCGAGCGCGGCGGAACAGGCGTCGCAGCCCGTCAGTCCGATCGCTACGAACCGCGCGGCATCGCCGGCCAGTTGCTCCGTCATGGGCTGCCGGAGAACTCCGCCCTGGATCAGGGGCAGGACGCCTTCGACAAAAACATCACGTCCGCGGGGGTGAACGCGGCAGAGGACGGAAAAGACCTCAAAGCAGAACAGTTCCGGCACGGCAAAGAATTCCGGCTGATCAATCCAGCGCTCCAGAACGGCAATGCAATCTTTTCTTATCCCAGAATGTTGTGTCGTTTCTGCTTGACGCACAATGGTCTTTCCCCTATATTTCCGCTAACGAGAAAGCGGATGGCTGTAAAAAAACAGGACTTCCTGTCTTTAAATGGGTAATAGATGAAGAAGGGTAAAAGTTACAGATCTCTTTACCTGCCCGCCTGGACCATCGTGGCCGCCGTGCTGATTCTCCTTGTCGTCATCTCCATATCCACCTACCGGAACATGAGCAGGGAGAGGGGGAGAATGGAAGACTCCCTCGTCAGGGAAGGTCTGGTCATCATCCGGGCCATAGAGGCAAGCGTCCGCGCCGATTTTCCTTCAACCCCCCCCGACGCGCAACGCCTGCAAAAGCTGGTGGAAGAGGTATCCCATGAACCGGAAGTCGCCGCCATCACCATCTTTGATCAGGAGGGGAATATTGTGGCGGCCAGCCGCTCCACGGATCCGCCCCCGGAGAAAATCAGGGGAGTCTCGTCCCTGCAACTCCTGTTGAGAGAGAGGGGGATGATCACGCGCTACCGTCAACAGCCGGACGGAGCGCGGGCTTTTGAAATCATTCGGCCGTTCCGGCCCTTTTTCAACCAGGCTCATCCTCCGTTGCCCCGAGAGGTACAAGTAAAACCGGTGTTACGGGAGGCGCCTTTGCGCCGGTGGGCCGAGGATAAAATGATCGCCTTGAGTCTCCGGCTGGCGACCTTTGAAACGGCCCGCAGGGAGGACCGGCATCATACCCTCCTGATGGCGGGGATCCTCGTGGTCCTGGGAACGGGGGCGCTTTTCTTCATTTTCGTCGTCCAGAACTACTATATGGTCGATCGCACACTGGATCGGATGAAGAGTTATACGGAGAACGTGGTGGAAAGCATGGCCGACGGCCTCATATCCATTGACCGCGAGGGAAAGATCGTTACCCTGAACCGGCAGGCCGGTGAAATCATCGGTTCCGGGCGGGAGGCACAGGAAGGCAGGAAAATAAACGATGTCCTGGGCGAGGGGGTCGGAGAGATTCTGAGTTCCGCAGAGGGGCTGGCGGTTGTACGGGACAGGGAGATGGTTCTTGTGAGGAATGCGGGCGGTAGAATTCCTCTCAGCCTTAGTGCGGCCCCGCTCAGGGATGGGAAGGGCCAGGCGCTGGGTTCGGTGCTGCTTATAAAAGACCTGCGGGAGATCCGCGACCTTCAGGAAAAAGTGCACCGCAGCGAGCGCTTGGCCTCTCTCGGGCGGCTGGCCGCCGGCGTCGCCCATGAGATACGAAATCCGCTCAGTTCCATCAAGGGGTTTGCCCAGTATTTCGTGAAGCGTTTTAACGGTCAGCCCGAGGATCAGGGGTATGCCTCCATCATGGTCAAGGAGGTCGATCGGCTGAACCGGGTGATCACGGAACTTCTTGACTTTGCCGGGCCGAAAGAACCACGCCGGGAGCCGCAATCTCTGGAGAATATCGCCGAGCATGCACTACAACTTCTTGCCCCCGATCTTGCGACCCGCAAGGTGGAGGTGTCAAGGGAATATGAGCCGGGCCTGCCGGCGGTTTCCGTGGACCGCGACCAAATATCCCAGGTTTTTATCAATATCCTTCTCAATGCCCTCGAATCCATGGACGGAGAAGGAGATATCCGCATCAGTCTTCGCAGTTGCGGCCCTCCGCCTGGAGTCGAGGTATCCTTTGCCGATACGGGGGCCGGCATCCCGGAGGAGGACCTGGAAAAGGTCTTTGAGCCTTTCTTCAGCAGGAAAAGGAAGGGAACCGGCCTGGGATTGGCGATTGTCCACCAAATCATTGGAAGCCACCGGGGAGACATCAGGGTGGAGAGCGGACCGGGAAAGGGGACGACTTTTCGGATACACCTGCCGGTGGACGGGAGCAGTGGCAGTTCTCTCCGCCGGGATGGCTAAGGAGCGGATATGGATGAAAAACCTAAAATTCTTGTAGTGGACGATGAAGATAGCCATCGAATCATGCTCAGGGCCGTCCTGAGTGAAGATGGATATGCGGTGACGGAAGCCGCCGACGGCACGGATGCCATAATGGCCGTGGAAAAAGAGGCCTTCGATGTCATCCTGCTGGACATCCGCATGACGACCATGGACGGAATAGAGGCGCTGACCGAGATCCGGAAAATGAGTCCCCTCGTGCCCGTCCTGATCATGACCGCTTACGCCTCCGTAAAAACCGCCGTGGAGGCGCTCAAGGCCGGGGCCTTCGATTATCTTACGAAACCTCTGGATATTGAGGAATTGAAAATACTGATTGAAAAGACGCTCGAACATTACCATCTCCGCGCGGAAAATCTGGTTCTCAAGGAACGTCTGGGCGACCGTTTCGATTTTACCCGGATCATCGGCAGGAGCCCGAAGATGAAAAGTCTTCTGGACACGCTGGCCATGGTGGCGCCTTCCGACGCTACGGTGCTGATCATGGGGGAAAGCGGGACGGGGAAGGAGGTGGTGGCCAACGCCATTCATCATAACAGCCCCCGGGCCGGGCAGCCGTTTATCAAGGTCTCCTGTGCCTCCCTTCCGGAGACGCTCCTCGAGAGCGAGCTTTTCGGGCATAAGAAGGGCGCCTTCACCGGCGCCGTTTACCGCCGCGAGGGGAGGTTTCAACTGGCCCACCGGGGAACCATCTTCCTCGATGAAGTGGGTGAGATGAGTCGGGCCACACAGATGAAGCTCTTAAGGGCGCTCCAGGAGAAGGAGTTCGAACCGGTGGGAAGCGCCCAGACGATAAAAGTGGATATCCGGGTGATCGCCGCTACAAACAAGGACCTGGAAAAGGATGTGAAAGATGGCCGTTTCCGGGAGGATCTCTATTACCGCCTGAACGTGGTTCCCATCGTGCTGCCGCCGCTCCGCGAACGGAAAGAAGATATTTCCCCCCTGACGGACCATTTTTTGGCCCTCTACGGGGAGAAAAACCGGAAGTCACTAAAAGGCATCTCGGGCAAGGCGCTGGATCTGCTCGTCCGTTACGACTGGCCGGGAAACATCCGGGAACTGGAAAACTGCATCGAACGGGCCGTGATCATGGCCAGGGAGGAGGTGATCGTACCGGCCGATTTCCCGCCCCAGATCCAGATGCTTTCCAGGGAGGAGGGGACGAATGGTTTTAACATCCCTTCCGGGATCAGTCTCGAAGAGATGGAGCGGGCGCTGATTGTCAAAACGCTCGCCGAAACAGACGGCAACCGCACAAGGGCGTCGGAAATCCTGGGCATCAACCGCCGCACCCTGCAGAACAAACTTAAACAGTACGGGCTCAATACCCCGCCCTCCAGACCGGCTTGACAGGTGCAACGGTGCAAGCAAAAAGCAGTTCATCCGACGAGATATTACCGAAGTTTTGAAATCATTTTATTAGGAGGCAAAAGTGGAACGTTCTCTGGTTTTGGTTAAACCTGATGGCGTGCAGCGCTCTCTGGTGGGCGAAGTGATCACTCGTTTGGAGCGGCGCGGGCTGCGCCTGGCGGGGGCGAAGTTCATGCAGGTCGGCAAGGCGCTGGCCGAAGAGCATTACGCGATTCACAAAGGCAAGCCGTTTTATGACGGTCTGATTGCCTACATCACCTCCGCGCCGGTGATGGCGATGGTCTGGGAAGGCCCTAATGCGGTCGCAGCTATCCGCCAGACGATGGGCGCCACCCGCCCCCTGGAAGCGGCGCCGGGAAGTATCCGCCACGACTACGCTCTGGAAGTGTGCCGCAACATCACGCACGCCTCGGACAGTCCCGAAAATGGCGAGCAGGAAGTGGCGCTGTGGTTCAAGCAGGATGAACTGATCGCCTGGAGCCGCGATGCGGATAAGTGGATTTTTGAGAAGTAAGGTGAAATTCGTCCTGAGGATCGTCCCGCCGGGCCATCGGGTGGGACGATCCTCTTTGCACTTGATCCATGATCCCCCATTGTGCCGGGTGCTAAAAAAATGCCCACTTTCACCGATTGAGGCGGACACAGTGAGGAAATAATGCGCACCAGGGGATCTTGGGACATCTCCAGAACCATCCCTTAAAAAAATTAATAGCCTTGCATTATAAAGAGTTATCAATGATAAAAGCCGGGCTTTGACCGCTGGCATAACTGTTGCTAATATTAGGACCTGAGAACGGAAAGGAGACATTATCTTGGACAACAAGACATGCGGTAGTTGCGGGAAAGAGATTTCCGGCGAAGGTGAAGTTTTTTGTCCCGACTGCAAGGGAGACATCAGACGCAAGAACAGGAAACGCCTGTGGTATTCGGTTGCGGCAGCGGCGCTTCTCTTTCTTGCCGGATCGGTCTACTGGTACGGAGGCAGAAACTCCTGGGATTTTTCCTGGGATGCCATCCTCGGAAGGCCGGCGGCAGTGATCAACGGAGAACCTGTCGCCTGGTCTGAGGCGCGGGAGAGATTCAAGACCACGAGGGTTATACTGGAGAAGCAGTACGGCAATGATCTTTTTGCCGGCGAGAGAGGCAGGGCGATTCTAACTGATATGCAGAAGAATGTCCTGGATAGGATTCTTGATGAGCGGCTGGTGGCCCAGGAGGCGCGCCGGATGAATATAAAAGTGGGCGACGAGAGGGTACGGCAGGAACTTCAGAAAATCGCCGGAGAAATTTACGGAAACTGGGAGAATTTTCAGGCCAGTCTCAGGGAAGACGGGATGTCCCAGGAATACCTGATGAATCACGTCCGGAATCTTCTTCTTGGTCGGGAAGTTAAAAAAGCAAAGGCGCCTCCCGGCGTGGATCCCGATGAATACTTCGGCGCCTGGCTGAACCAGGCCAGGCGGGAGGCGAAGGTTACCTTTAATAAAACCATCAGTCCTTTGCAGGTGTCTTCCCAGGGGCGAGGGTCGTGCTGCAGCCCGGGCGGAGGCGGGGGCGGATGCGGAGGGAAACAGGCTTCCGCCGGTTCTCTGGATCCGGAGTTGAAAAACAAGGCAAGCGCCGTGGCGCTCACTGAATATCGGAAGACCAACCCTGTCGAGAAAGGTGTGGGGGCGCTGGTGACCGATTACGGATGCCACATCCAGGTGGACATTGAAAAGGAAGGGAAAATAATTAAATCATACTCTTATCGTGATGGAAAGGTCTTTGAAATATGAGAAAAGGAGATGAACCGATGAAAAAAAAGAAGCCCGACGCACCGAAGGGCAGTGAGACCAAGCGGGAAAAATTGCTGGAGGAAAAGAAGAAATTCCCCCTTGTGAAGGTTGTCGTTATTTTGCTGGTTACGGCCATACCCCTGGCGTGGTTCATGTTCAGGGACAGCCCGGAGGCCGGTTCGGGCAGCGTTCCCGGTAGCAAGGTCACGGAGAAAGTCAGTTACCGGAACCAGACCATTGGCATGACGCCGGTGGATACCGCCGCCACAGGCGATTACATAGAGATACCCGTGGAGATTGTTAAGGAGAAGAAGCTCGTTTCCTTTGAATACAAAAAGGCGGGGAAACAGGTGCCCCTTATGGCCTACATCACCCCCTCGGGAAAGCTCGTGACCGCCGTAAGCATGTGCGAGCCCTGCAGATCCACGAAGTTCCATATCGAAGGCGAGCAGATGGTCTGCAACGCCTGCGGCACACGCTGGACGCTGGAGGGTTTGCGGGGTGTGAGCGGCGGCTGTCTGGAATATCCCCCCGATGTCGTCTCCCATACCATTGAAGGCGGGAAGGTCAGGATCAAGGAGACGATCATCCTTGACTGGAAGCCGAGGGCATAGCTTACCCGGAGGAATAACATGCGGTTGCATCATATTTCACTCAATAATCTGCGGCGTCGCAGAGGCAAGACGATTTTCCTCATTATCGGGCTTCTGATCGGCGTGACCACGGTGGTGGCGTTGGTTGCCCTGACCGGCGCTATGGAAAAGGACATCGGCAAAAAGCTGGATGAACTGGGGGCGAATATCCTGATTACCCCCAAATCCCGCGATCTGGCCCTGAATTACGGGGGGATACAGTTTTCCGGCGTGGCCCTGGATGTGCGTCCCCTGCAGCAGGCCGACCTTGCCGGGATCTCATCGATTAAAAACAAGGAAAACTTAAGCATTGTCGCCCCGAAGCTCATCGCCGCTGCGCGGGTTAATCAAAAGGACGCCCTGCTGGCGGGGATCGTGTTTAAAGAGGAACTGCGCCTGAAAAAGTGGTGGAAGATCGCGCCAAAGCCAGTCCAGGGCGCCGCCCCGGGTGCTGCTCCGGAGAACAATGCGTCGAATAAGGAAGGAATGGGCACGATGGGTCATGCGCAGGCCGGCGGCGGAAAGAGCGCCTACGGGCTTGTTGATTTTCTGACGGAGAGGGACATCCTTGTGGGGGCGGTCGCCGCTCAACATCTGCAACTGCGCGAGGGGCAGGTCGTGGATATTCAGGGGCAGACATTTGATGTGCGGGGGATACTGGAAGAGATGGGATCTCAGGATGATGCCCTGATTTTCGCCGATTTAGGCCGGGCGCAGAAGACGCTGAAGAGGCCGGGGGAGCTTTCTCTGGTCGAGGTGGCCGCCTTCTGCAATACCTGCCCGATAGACGAAATGGTGGCGCAGATTTCCGGCGTTCTGCCGGGGGCCAAAGTAACTGCCGTCAAGCAGGCAGTGGAATCACGCCTGGAGACGGTGCGGCATTTCAAACGTTTTTCCCTCGGGATTTCGGCGGTGGTTATGCTTATCGGCTCACTGATCGTCTTTACCACCATGATGGCGTCGGTTAACGAGCGGACACGGGAGATCGGGATCTTCCGCGCCATAGGTTTCCGGAAGGTGCACATCGTGAGGATCATTCTGTTAGAGGCCTTTGTCGTGGGCTTTCTGGCGGGTGTTTCCGGCTATCTTGCCGGCATGGGCATATCATGGGCGGCCCTGCCGCTTTTCCTCCCGGGACAGGGAACGGGCGTCCAGTGGGATATGGGCATGGCCCTGGGCGCCACGGCAATTTCCATTGCGCTGGGTCTTGCGGCCAGCGCCTATCCTGCCTTGAGAGCCGCCCGGCTTGACCCGGCCGAATCACTGCGGGCGATGTAAGAGGAGAGTGAAGATGAGTCTTATCGAGTTGAGGGGGCTTAGCAAGTTTTACGAAAGCGAAGGAGAACGTGTCTTTGCGCTGCAGAAACTGACCCTGAGCGTGGAGGCGGGCGGATTTATCGCGGTCATGGGACCCTCCGGCTCGGGAAAGAGCACCCTCCTCAACATCCTGGGGGGACTCAGTCATCCCAGCGCGGGGAATTTTTTTGTGGACGACATTGACATCTACGGGCTGGCCAACGAGAAACTGGCGGATTTCCGCAGGGAGTATATCGGTTTCGTCTTCCAGTCCTTTCAGCTTATTCCCTATCTGACGGTTCTGGAGAACGTGATGCTGCCTCTGGCCATCATGCGTGGCCGGAACGGCTGGCAGAGGGAGATGGCAAACCAGGTGCTGGATAAGGTTGGGTTGGCATCTAAGAGCCGGCGTCTTCCAAACCAGCTCTCCGGGGGGGAGCAGGAACGGGTGGCTATTGCCCGGGCGCTGGTCAACCATCCTCCTATCATCCTCGCCGACGAGCCTACGGGAAACCTCG
>Ga0209212_1008100_pt1 | contig 11367 bp, 14 predicted proteins | sample RifGroC2_FD_183996 | JGI IMG/M metagenome (GOLD analysis project Ga0209212, IMG submission 183996) | Groundwater microbial communities from Rifle, Colorado, USA - Groundwater C2 (SPAdes) (version 2) | ecosystem: Environmental > Aquatic > Deep subsurface > Groundwater | place: Rifle, Colorado...
GTTCAGTATTGAAACGTTTATTAAACTCAAGCATAGTTTTAGGATAGTCTTCCATAGCCCCGCTATTTTATAATACAGGGGCAGTGGTAGTCAAAGGGATAACCCTAATAATATATTCCAATTAGTTTCTCGTCTATTTAAGTATGGGCAAACAGTTTAGGTTACTTGTGACTAAAGAAAGAAGTATTTGTGAAAAACCAGAACTTGTTATGATTTCAAAGATAGCTGATGGCTCTTTTGCAAACGAATGGTATGAGATAGCTCTAGATAATCATTTTTGGATGCAATGGAGATTTTTTGTTTTCAAGAAGCTCTTAAGAAAAGCAAATATTTCTTCAGAAGAATCACTACATGTACTGGAAATTGGCTGTGGTAAAGGGATATTTCTCAAACAGATTGAACAATGTACCAACTGGGAGATTGATGGCGCTGATACGAATTTAGAAGCCTTGAAGGATTCTGCGGCAGAAAGGAGCCGGCTTCTATTTTATGACATAATGGAAAAGCGTAAAGAATTTGAGCATGTCTATGATATTGTAATCTTAATGGATGTACTAGAGCATATTGAAAAGACTCAAGAGTTCTTGGAAGCGTGCCTTTTTCACTTACGACCAGATGGTATAATAATTATTAACGTACCTGTACTTCAAAGTATGTATTCGGTTTATGATGAAATTATGGGACATTTTCGCCGATACAACAATGAGAAACTTTTGAAAGAATTTAATATTACAAAGATAAGTAAAGTAATAACAGTTTATTGGGGAATTACCTTGATACCATTACTTTTTTTAAGAAAACTTATCATTTCCAGAAATACAGTTAGGAAAGATGTTGTCAAAAAAGGATTTAAACCTCCGGGGAGGTTTTTTCATGCTATGCTGAAGCTTTTAATGCGTGCAGAGTTTTTGTTTTTTAGAAATCCCCCTATCGGCACTTCCATGATGGATGCAGTGTTTGTTCCATAAAAAGACAGAGAGTCATTCATGAAAACATTATTAATTCAACCACCTGTACATCTAAACGAACTTTACGGAGAATTGGCAGGCGCCGGAAGTGAATTGGCGCCACAAGGGCTTTGTACTATTGCCACAATTGCAAGGCAGAAGGATTACGATGTTTCTATCCTGGATGCAGAAGCGTTGAGGCTGGAGGTTGATGAGACTGTTCAGAAAATTCTTGAAATTCAGCCTGATGTTGTTGGATTTACTTTATACACTACTTTTGTGCCGATAGTCAAAGACATTAGTACACGATTAAAAAAGATATATCATGAAAAAAGGAAAGAGTTATTTGTGCTTGTGGGGGGAAGCCATGCAACTATAACTAAAGAAAGGGTGTTGATAGAACATGCTGTTTTCGATATAGCATGTATAGGCGAGGGAGAAATAACATTTGTTGAAATACTGAATGCTTTACAGAACGGAAAAAATTTAAATGAGGTAAAAGGTATAGTTTTTAGAGATAAAGATAATCAAGTAGTTGCTACAGAAAAACGGCCGTTTATTACGAACCTTGATACAATACCTTTTCCTGATTGGTCATTGCTACCCGAACTTAAAAAATTTTATTGTCCGGCAGGTGACTCTCTCAAAAGAGCACCATCTGCCGGAATTGTTACCTCCAGAGGTTGTGACGGCAAGTGTTATTTTTGTAATCCATGGCAATTAGGTAAACAAGTCCGCTATCACTCTGCTGAATATGTTTACAGAATGATTTTAGACTTAATGGATAATTATGGCATAAGAGATATTTATATTCAGGATGATACATTTGTAATGAACAAAGATAATGTGATGGCGTTTTGTAAAATTCTTATAGATGAAAAATTGGACATTACGTGGGCATGTCATGGGAGAGTTAATCATATTGATAAAGAATTATTGCAACAGATGAAAAAATCAGGGTGCTGGCAAATTGCGCTGGGAATAGAAAGCGGGTCGCAAAAGATATTGGATAATATTAACAAGGGTGCAACAGTAGAACAAAATTATGATGCGCTTAAATTGTGTGAAGAAGTAGGTATGGATGTTAAGGGATTGTTTATGATAGGCTGTTTTGGAGAAGATCACGGCACTATTAGGGAAACTATAGAATTTATTAAAAAAGTGCATATAACAGATTTTCATATGAATTTTTTTACGCCATTGCCTTTAACGGTGGCAATTAAACTGTGGCCCAAGTACGGTCGTTTTGACCCTTCAAAAGGTTCTTTTATGGGAAGTACACCGAGTTTTGTCCCGTTTGGTTTAACAGAAGAGGAATTGATTTATTATCGAAAATACATTTACAGATTATTCTATTTGCGCACAAAAATAATTTTAAAATATTTCCTAAAGCTATTCAATCCTGGTAATTCAAGGAAAATAATATTGAGTGCAATTTCCTTTTTAAAATATGTTCTTAAAAAATAAATTCATTTCAAAACAGGGTTTCAACTTAAGCCTGAAACAGGGATAATTTAGAGCTGAACTGCATAAAAATGAAGAAATATCTGGATTCAATTTATTTGGTTTATTTTGCTTTTTTTGTAATGTTAATCTTAATGTTATTTGTGAAAAACATACAGTTTGAACCAGTAGAGATAGGCCGTATTACACAAATTCTCCATCCAGAGTACCCCAAAGGGGAATTACATTATGATCCTATGTTTAATTATAATTAGCGGATATTATGTATTTGACGGGTTGGATGATTCGGGCAAAACTAGAATTCGCATATCTTCTTCAAAACAGCCAGATAAGCTAAAAAACCATTGCTTGGGGCTATGGTTAGCGCCGGCGGTTCAGAGTAATGGCGCGGTCCTTCCCTGCTGTATGAACCAGCCGGGGATTCCTATTTTTGGGAACATAAGTGACGTCCGTTTTGACGCAATATGGAATAGCGCTGCATTCAACAGTTTTCGTAAAAGCATGTTAACCAATAGAAGGACAATTTTGCCAAAGAAGAAAGGCTCATTTATGCAAGTTTTTAGATGGCTTATAAAGAGGTTTATTGCGCAAGGGCTGAAGATATTCCCTTTGCCAGCTCTACGTTCAGAACGGTTATCTCTAATTGTGTGCTGGAACATGTTCATGATATAGACCGCTCTCTAAAGGAAATACACAGGGTGTTGATGCTGGGCGGTGAGGCCTATTTAAGCGTGGCGACAAACCTGTTTTCTGAAGCTATGTCGTTAAGCGATATCATCAATAAAAAGTTCGGGATCAGGATGACAGTCGGTGTCAGATTTTGGATTATTTTTTTCATCATAACCATTGCCGCCTGTCTGCCGCTGAACGGGAGACAAGGATAACCAGGACAGGGCTGGCGATAAAGGAGGTGCACCCTTATCTATCACCTCAACTGCTCCATCTCATGGGAGGATTTTTTGTTTTTTCTGTCCCGTCTTTTATCTGGAAGAAAACCATGAATAGGCGGAGGTTGTTTCCACGGTTCGATAGGCCAAAAATAGTTATGAACTTTATCAGGCATTATTATGAAAAGAAAAGCGAGGAAGCGACTTGCTTCTTCTTTGTAGTTTTCAAGGGATAAAACCATGGAAAAAAGCGTAAGGTTTATGGGAAGAGATTATACGATAGAAGACTGGCATAAGGCTTTCTTTGCGATAGATAGGACTCCGGAGATAAGAAAAAAATATATGAGTAAATTCAAGTTTAACAAAAAATCGAGAATTTTGGAGGTCGGCTGCTCAGACGGAGTGAACCTCGAGGTTTTCCAATCGATGGGATACGAGGATGTGTTTGGAACGGATATTTCAATAGCACTTCTTTCGCAGGTAAAAAAAAGTCGCAAGCGTATATGCACGAATATTTACAAGATGGGTATTAAAGACAGCTCATTCGATGAGATCTTTTGCAAGGGGCTATTGCATCATATATATACCCGAAATATGTTTGGTGAACTGCTCAGGATACTTCGTCCCGGCGGAGTCATTCATATATGTGAGCCGTGGCCGACCCTTTTGCGAAAAATTGCCGATTTTCTCACCCTATTCGTGCTTTATCCATTTTCTAAAAATGTATATTGCAGAAGGATCGTTCTTATCTTTGAGAGAGAGATGTATTCTTATTGGCTGAGAACCTGCAAAAAAACACTGTTTGACCAGATAAGAAAGCATAACTTAAAGGTTATTTACAGGCATAGCCCATTGATCAACATTTACCTGACCGTTCAAAAAGAAGGGAAAAGACGGTAATTATGAGGAAATACCTGAATTCAACATCCCTGCTTTATTCCTGTTTTTTCATTATGCTGTTTATGATGCTCTTTGCGAAATATGTGAACTTTGAACCAATATGTGCCGGAGCTATTAAGCAGATCCTGCATCCAGAATATCCTGCAGGAAAATTGTTTTATGATCCCCACCATAATCACGACTATATAGTTGCCTTCGCGACTAAATTATTTGGATGCAGGGATGATCTTACATATATTGCATGGTTTTTCTGGTTTCTGGAGATGGCTTTTTCAATATTGGTGTTGATCAAGATATGTAATTTTGTCTTTAAAAGGAACAGGCTGGTATTAACTATAGCGGTCATGTTCTTTATAATATCCCGAAGCGGCGAGGTTGACCAAAAGACAATGCTATTGCCGATATATTTTACAGCTATATACTTTTTTCTGAAAGAGAGATGGCTTGTTTCGGCGCTTTTGGGCGCATCTATATTTTATCTGCATGTCGGTTATGCGATATGGTGGTTTTTGCCATCGTCTTTTGCACTTCTCGTGATATCTCTGATACATAAAAGAGCGGCGTTAAAAAAGGTAATAAATTATGTGCTTGTGGTCATCGCCTGCTCTTCACCAATTATATATTTTTATTTAAATAGGATAGGTTCCGCAGGGATGGATAAATTTTCCGTCAGGTATTACTATTATGTGTGCGGTGGCACATCGTCGATTTTACTAAGTTTACGTAATCCCGCCGTATTGGTATACCCAATGCTCATGGTTGCGATATTTCTGGCAGGGTATAGCAAGGCTCGCAAAGAGGGTTATAAAAATAATAATATAATGCCTATCGCAGTCGGCGTTTTTGCCACCTATATCGCAACCTTTATATTTGCCGATCTGGCTGGCAATGGCGCTGTGATAACATTGCAGCTTCTAAGGTCAACGGTGAATATTGAATTTTTTTCAAGCCTATTTTTTGCATTTTTGCTGGCCAAACAAATAGAAAGAGGCGACTATACCTTTTTTCTTTCATTTGTAATACTTCGGCAATTCTATTACATTTTTTTTATAAAAATTATGAGAAATGTGGACTACTATAGCGCAGCGAACGTCCTTTATTTTATTTTTTTAATATATGTGATATTTGAAAACCGCCTAAAAAAGGGCGCCAGCAAGGGCAATCAATTGTTGCAACGTCCGATTGTCATCGCGCTTTTTTTAATTCTCGTGACCGCTCCAAGGCCTGTGATGCTGAAATCCTGCATAAAATCCATTCTTCATATCCCGCAAGCCAACAGCGGTGCCGCTGTTTGGACTGCGCATGATTATTTGCGTAAGGATATAGCAAAATTCACTAACGAACAAATGGCAGACAAAAACACTCTTTTATTAATTCCCTTTGACGAAACCGACTTTGTTTACTATACAAAGCATAAAGTATTTATCACCTGGTTTACTCCAATTGAGAATCACACATATAAAGGCCAGTCCTCTTATGAATTTGAAAATATTTTAAAGGATGATTTAAAATACCCTCCTGAGAAACTTTTTAGTAATAGCGATTTTCATAAACAGTGGCAAGGACTCTGGAGAGGCCTTAAAGAGGATACGATCAGACTCTGGAAGCAAAAGTACAATGTAACTCATGTGGTCAGAGAAAAAGAACTGCCTTTAAATTTTCCGATATTATATGAAAACCAATTTTATGTAGTTTATGAAATTGATTGTTAAGTAAAGTGTAAATAAATGGTGCAAAAGATTGTAATTATAGGTGGCGGTGGGCACGCAAAAGTCCTGATAGAAATTATTAAACTTCTGGGGCAATACAATATAATAGGAATATTAGATTCACAGTTTGCGACTGGAACATCTATTGCCGGAATACCTGTTCTTGGGAAAGATGATTTAATGTCTAATCTTTATGCAAATGGAGTTAAAAATGCATGCATAGCTGTTGGGAGCATTAAAGATAATAGCAAAAGAAAGAATCTCTATGAAAAAGTCAAACAGTTCGGCTTTCAAATTCCATCTTTGCTCCATCCTTATTCAATTATTTCAAAAGATACAATAATATCAGAAGGTGTTCAAGTAACTGCGGGTGCTATTATACAAAAAGGTAGTACGATAGGTTCAAACTCTATTATAAATACCGGTGCTATTATTGAACACGACTGTGTTATCGGTAAGCATGTTCATGTATGTCCTGGTGTCGTTATATCGGGCGATTGTGTGATTGGGGATAGTGCCTTTATAGGAGCAGGATCAGTTGTAATACAAGGGCTAAAGATAGGAGAAAATTCAATTGTTGGGGCTGGGGCAGTAGTCAATAGTAATGTTGCAGGTTCTAATAGGGTGATGGGTATACCTGCAAGAATTGTGAATAGTGATTGGTGAGTGGTAAATGGATTATAAGGAATTAGATGTATGGAAACGTTCTATAGGTCTTGTAAAAAATATATACGAAATTTCATCTAAGTTTCCCAAAGAAGAGATATATGGATTAGCCGCACAAATTAGAAGAGCGGCTATTTCAGTGCCAAGTAATATTGCTGAGGGAAGTGCAAGGGAAGATAAAGAATTTATTCAGTTTCTTAATATTTCATTAGGGTCGTTGTCAGAGTTAGAAACACAGTTGATCATTGCTTATGAACTAAGTTATGTGGACAATAACAAAGGAATATTTCAAAACATAACTGATGTTAGAAAATTACTCTTAGGCTTGAGAAAGCACTTAAAAACTAAATGAATCACAAATCACGAATCACGAATCACGAATTACGCTTTACCAATCACGATTCACCACACACTAATCACTGTTTCATAATTGCTGAAGCTGGTGTAAATCACAATGGTTCTATAGACATAGCAAAACAGCTTATTGATGTTGCTGTAGATGCTGGTGCTGATGCAGTGAAATTTCAGACCTTTAGGGCTGATAAGGTAACGACTACTACTGTCGCTAAGGCGAAATATCAAATTGAAAACACAGGTACTGATGAATCTCAGTTTGAGATGTTAAAAAGACTGGAGTTGTCTTTAGATGCTCACGACGAACTTTTTTCTTACTGCAATAAGAAAAATATTATTTTTATGTCCACACCTTTTGATGAAGAAAGTGCGGATATGCTGGACAATTTTGGCATGACTATTTTTAAGATACCATCGGGAGAGATAACCAATAAACCGCTTATTCAACATGTTGCTGGAAAGAAAAAACCTATAATTCTTTCAACTGGGATGTCTTATCTAGGTGAAGTAGAAAAGGCAATAAACTGGATTATGGAAGTGGATGAGTGGAAGAGTAAATGGGAAAATGAGGGGAATCCCACCTACCCATTAACCCTTCTCCACTGTGTCTCAAATTATCCTGCTGAAGTCGGTGATTCTAATTTGTTGGCAATGAAGACAATGGAAAAATCGTTTGGGTTGCCAGTTGGATATTCTGACCATACACCTGGAATAGAAATTCCCATTGCCGCGGTTGCCTTAGGAGCGAAGGTACTAGAGAAACACTTTACCCTTGATAGAAATATGGAAGGCCCTGACCACAAGGCTTCGCTTGAACCAGATGAATTAAAGGCGATGGTTAAAGCCATAAGAAATATTGAGAAAGCTATAGGCAATGGAATAAAAAAACCCACAAAAAATGAGGAAGAAATAAGGAATATTGCCAGAAGAAGTATTGTTGCTGCGAGGCATATAAAGGCTGGTGAAACAGTAACATTAAATGATATTTCAATAAAAAGGCCTGGTATCGGAATTGCCCCTGAACTTATAGAACAGATTATAAACAAGGTAGCAAAGATCGATATTAAAAAAGATTCATTGTTAGAATGGGATTATTTTAATAAAAGAGTGTAATGTTTCTGAAGTGAATTAATCTGTTTTGGAAAGCGGAGTAAGTAAAAATGACCTCAAATGATATTACAGAGAAAATTCGTCCTGTTATTGAAAAATATAAGGATCATATTCTATTTGCATATCTTTTTGGATCAGCAGCCAAAAATGATTTAAGACCTCTGAGTGACATTGATATAGCTATTTTTTTTCATAAAGGAGAGAAGGAATCATATTTTGATCTAAAACTTGCTATTCATGCTGATATCTGCCGGGTTTTAAAGAGGAATGATATTGATGTGGTTATACTTAATAGTACAACCAATTTAATGATTCTTGATGAAATTGTAAGATATGGAATATTGTTGTTTGAAGGAGACAAAAATTTAAGAGAAGAATTTGAACATAAAATTTTGCATCTGGCAATTGACTTTAAAGAGCAAAGAAAAGCTGTGGTAGGTTTCTAATGGAACAGATTTACCAAAAGATAGGAAGAATTAGGGAGTATCTTACCCTGATTGAGTCAATTAAAAGCGAATGTACGAAGCAATTTACAACCGATCCAATATATAGAGGCGCGTTGCTGCATTACTTGTATTTATTGGCAGACAGTTGTATATCTCTTGCAGAGTTGGTAATTAAATATAAAAAATTTAGAATTCCACAATCGTATCATGAAGCGATTGATATATTGGGAGAAAATAAAATATTAGATGCAGGATTTGCTTACAAGTTTACAAGGATTGCAGGTTTCAGGAATTTTCTTGCCCATGACTATGAAAAAGTTGATGCAGATTTTGTCTGTAAAAAGATACTCTCAGAGCTTGACGATGTAAATATATTTATCAGGCAAATAGAGAATTCGCTATAAATATGCGTAAGATTGCAGTTGTAACTGGAACTAGGGCAGAATATGGTCTGCTCTACTGGATTATTAAGGGTATTCATGAAGACCCTGAACTGGAATTACAGTTAATTGTTACGGGTATGCATCTATCTCCGGAATTTGGTTTAACAGTAAAGGAAATCGAAAAAGATGGATTTCCCATTGCTGAATGGGTAGAGATGTTGCTTTCTTCTGATACAGAGACAGCAATTGCCACTTCTATGGGGCTAGGAATGATAGGTTTTGCAAAGGCCTATGAACATTTGAGGCCAGATGTACTTGTTGTTCTTGGAGACAGATTCGAAATTCATGCTGCTGTAAGCGCTTCAATCCCTTTCAGGCTACCAGTTGCACATATTCATGGTGGCGAAGCTACAGAAGGCGTAATTGACGAGCCTATTCGCCACGCAATTACTAAAATGAGTCATATCCATTTTGCTGCTACTGATCAATACAGGAAAAGAATTATACAAATGGGCGAATTGCCAAAAAATGTTTTTTGTTTTGGTGCTCCCGGCATAGATAATTTTTATAAATATGATTTAATAAACAAAGAAAAATTATTAGTAGAGTTTGGAATTTCAAGGGATAAAAAAATTGGTGTTATTACATATCATCCTGTTACTCTTGAAAAAGGTTCAACCATATCTCAAATATTGGAGTTGTTAGAAGCGATTAAAGAGTTTGAAGAAATATATTGGGTATTTACGTTACCTAATGCAGATACAGAAGGAAGATCCATAACTGAGAAAATTAATAATTTTGTAAGTGAATTTCCTGAAAAGGGGAGGGTGTTCATTTCGCTAGGGCAGTTAAGATACCTTTCGCTATTAAAAAATGCTGTTTTAATGGTTGGGAATTCATCCAGTGGACTTGTTGAAGCCCCCTCTGTTGAATTACCAGTTGTAAATATAGGTGATAGACAAAGGGGAAGAGTTAGGGGAAAGAATGTGATAGATGTTCCAGAATGTAAAAAAGAACCAATTATTAATTCTATATATAAAGCATTGTCTCCTGAGTTTAGGAATTCATTGAAAGGCATGAAAAATCCTTATGGTGAGGGAAACGCTAGTGAAAAGATCGTTAAAATACTTAAAACAATTTCTTTAGGTGAAGGTTTAACAAAGAAAACATTTTATGAAATTCAACAATGAGACGGTATATTTTTATTGGTTCTGTTGAATATAGCGCACATTGCCTCAAAGCCTTATTGGATATGAATTTAAATATAATTAATATAATGTGCCCCTATAAAGAGTCTGCTAAATTTAATAGTGATTATTTCGATCTTAAAGAAGTTGCCAGATATTTTGGTAGAGATGTTTATTATTTTGAAAATGGTAATTTCAATAAATTATCCATGGCTAAGAATTAAGACAGGAGATGGAATAATAGAGATTATAGAACATAGATTTGATCCATTACCCGAAGTCGGAGAATATCTTTGAGTAACGTATTGATTGTTGCTTCACATCCTGATGATGAAACTCTGGGTTGTGGTGGAACAATTTTAAAACATAAATCTAATGGAGATAAAATATATTGGTTGATTATTACGAGTATTTTAGAAGGAGAGGGTTATAGTAAAACAGCAGTTGATACAAGAGAAGCCGAAATAAGAGAAGTATCTGAATTATATAAATTTGAAGATGTCTTTAAACTAGATTTACCTACTACTAAACTTGATACAATTCCACAAGGCAAGTTGATTGAATCTATTAGCAAAGTTATTAACACAGTAAAATCCGAGATTGTTTACGTGAATAACAGAAATGATATACATTCTGACCATAAAAGTACCTTTGATGCGGTAATGAGTTCAACAAAATCATTTCGCTGCCCCTTTATAAAAAAAATCCTGATGTATGAAATCATTTCAGAAACAGAATTTGCACCGCCACTTTTCAATAATACATTTATTCCAAATCATTATTCGGACATATCCAATTATTTAGATAAGAAAATTTCTGCTATGAGCATTTATAAAAGTGAAATGGGCGGTCATCCATTCCCAAGGAGCGAAGAAAATCTAAGGGCATTGGCTACTTTCAGAGGTGTAATTGCAGGTGTAAAATATGCAGAGGCATTCATGGTTCTAAAGGAAATTTGGTAAAAATACCTAGTCAAAAGGCAGGATAGATCATAAGGATTGGGTATGCTGATAGATATAGGCATCTGCTATTGTTGAGAGAGGAAAGATAGTATTTCCCAGAGTTCAATACGAGGCAAAGATTGATGATAAATGGTATCCTGTTGTCAGATATGATACTGCTCATGGTTTTGTTCATAGGGATTTAATGAATATTAAAGGCGATATAAAAATCGCCATGTGAAGAGGCTGTGAAAAAAATGGCAAAGACATCTGATTTAGAACATATACTTAAAAAGAGATATTTATTCTGGGATGTATTCACTGACAGGTTAAGCAAGGAAACCAACTGGTTTTTTATAATTGAAAGAGTCCT
>Ga0209212_1008103_pt1 | contig 11366 bp, 9 predicted proteins | sample RifGroC2_FD_183996 | JGI IMG/M metagenome (GOLD analysis project Ga0209212, IMG submission 183996) | Groundwater microbial communities from Rifle, Colorado, USA - Groundwater C2 (SPAdes) (version 2) | ecosystem: Environmental > Aquatic > Deep subsurface > Groundwater | place: Rifle, Colorado...
GCTGATGGTTACGACCTCGGAGGAACAAACCTCACCAACTGTTTGGGCGGTGATTTTCTGCAGATCGCGCTCCAGGCTGCGCTCTCCTCCCAAGGGGATGACCCAGTCGAACAGGGATATGACGGTTGGGATGTGCAGGTTGCGACCCTGTTCAATCAGATCGGAGGCTGATACGATCCCGATCAGACTGCCATCGTCATCAACTACCGGCAGACTGCCGAAATGAAGTGTTTCGAACATGTTTGCCAACTCGCGTATGGTGGTCTCGCGCTTTACTGTTTTAACGTCCTTGGTCATGATATCGGCAACAGTCTGCATGCAGTGTCTCCTTGTGTGGTTTTCCAATCCAAATTTGAATTGAGAACGGAATTACAGGTCCGCAAAAATAGAAAAATTCGAGTTCAGCCTGTTTTTAAGCAACTTGTTGTAAGCGTAAGGCAGCATTTCCTGTACATCCCCGGCATTGATTCCAATCTCGCCTTTGTCTTCAGCCACCAGATCGGCTGCGTAGCCATGAATATAGACCCCCAGCCGGCAGGCATCTCCGCTTGTGTAGCCTTGGCCCAATAGTGAAACGATGATTCCGGTCAGAACATCGCCCATTCCGCCGGTGGCCATGCCTGGATTGCCGCTGCTGTTGATTGCGGCCATGCCGTTTGGTGAAGCAATGATGGTCCGGGCCCCCTTGAGAACCAGATAAATACCGTAATTACGTGCAAATTCCTGGGCTAATGAGATTCGGATTGCCTCCACATCCGGAATGGAGGTGCCCAGCAGCCGGCCCATCTCACCGGGGTGCGGGGTAAGTATTATGTTAGCTGATTTTTTGCGGCGCAGGACGCTCAAATCTTCAGCCAGCGCATTGAGGGCATCGGCATCGATCACCAAGGGGGTTGTGACCGTCTCGACCAGGTTTTGTACCAAGGCCACGGTTCCCGGTCGGCGATCCATTCCAGGGCCCAGCGCAATGGCATCCTTGCCGTCAAGCAGCTTTTCTATGGCAGGAAAGGCGCTGCTGGTCAGATATCCGCTGCCTGAATCCGGAAGCGGAACAGTCATGGCCTCGGTTGTCTTGACCTCCAGGATGCTGTGCAGGCTTTCGGCAACTGCCAGGGTTACCAGCCCGGATCCTGCCCGCACGGCACTATTGGCACACAGCGCCGCAGCACCGGTCTTGCCGGTGGAGCCGGCAATGATCAGGCAATGGCCGAAATGACCCTTGTGAGCCATGCGGTCACGGCGGTGCAACATGGGCCGGATACTTTCATCATTGAGCAGGTCATATCCGGAGGCACTCTCCATTAGTTGCCGGGGGATGCCGATGTCTGCAATCAGCAGTCTGCCGCTGTGTTCGGCGCCAGGGTAGAGAATATGTCCCAGCTTGGCAAAGGCGAAGGTGACGGTGATGTAGGCCCGAATCGCATCACCCAGTATCCTGCCGGTTGTACCATGGATGCCGGAAGGAATATCCACGGACAGGATCGGCCGGCCAGAGGCATTGACCAGTTGGATGGCCTCCAGATAGACCCCGTCGACGTCGCTGCGTAGTCCCGTGCCCAGCAAGGCGTCCACAATCACATCGGCCTGATATATCTCCTCAATGTGCAGGGCCGTTAGTTGACCTTCGTGGGGGCAGAAGTTGATCATGTTAGAAGCTAATTTGTCCAGGTTGGCAGCCGCATCGCCGGAAATCTGTTCGCGCTCGGCCAGGATGAAGACCTTGACACTCCACCCCTTTTGGCTGAGTAAACGCGCGATGACGTAACCGTCGCCGCCGTTGTTTCCTTTTCCGGCCAGGATAACCGCGCGGTTACTCCCTTTGAGTCCGAACTCGGCAATGATCTCATCCACGCAACTGCGGCCGGCGTTTTCCATCAGGGTCAGCCCGGGAATGCCGAACTCCTTGATGGTGCGCTTATCGATCTCCTGCATGGTATGTGCGGTAACAACCCTCATTACGCCTCCAGGACAACCATTGCAACGGCATAGCCACCATCGTGTGAAAGGGACAGGAAGATCGAACTCAGTTGTTTTGCGCTGAAAACTTCCAGAGCCTTGCCGGACAGGTGCAACCTTGGTTTGCCCAAATCATCGTTAATGACCTCCATGTCCTGCCAGGACAGGCCATCACGTAAACCGAGTCCGAGCGCCTTCAGGAAGGCCTCCTTGGCGGCGAAGCGAGCGGCATAACAGGCTGCAGAGTTTTTTCTGGACGTGCAAAGCGTGCGTTCGCGCTCGGTGAACAAACGCTGCAGCAGTGAGGTATTGCCCTCATCGATAAAACGCTGGAAGCGCTCGAATAAAACTATATCCGTGCCTATCCCGGCAATCATGCGTATTTGATCAATTCCACCATATCCCTCACAGCCCGGTCAAGCCCTACCAGCATGGCCCGGGAGATTATGGAATGGCCGATGTTGTATTCTTCGATGCCGCCGATGGCAGCCAGCGCCTTGATGTTGACATAATTGAGACCGTGTCCGGCGTTGACGCCCATTCCGACCTTGCGGGCCAATTTGATGGCTGTGTCGATGGCCTCCAGTTCCTTCTCCTGGCTCTTCCAGTTGTTTGCTTCGGCGTAGGCGCCGGTGTGAATCTCGATGTAATCGGCACCACTCTTGTTGGCAGCCTTGATCTGCTCCTGATGCGGGTCAACGAACAGGCTGACAACGATGCCTTCTTCACGCAGGCGCTTGACGGCATCGCTGATGGATTTGAGGTTGAGAATCACATCCAGCCCGCCTTCGGTGGTGAGCTCCTGGCGTTTTTCAGGTACCAGCGTGACCTGCTCCGGCTTGATCCTGAGGGCAGTGCGGACCATCTCCTGGGTGGCGGCCATCTCCAGATTCAGCTTGGTCTTTACGGTCTTGCGCAGGATCTCCAGATCCCGGTCCTGGATATGCCGGCGGTCTTCCCGCAAGTGGATCGTAATCCCTTCGGCGCCGGCCAGCTCACCCATGGCGGCCGCGGTTACCGGATCCGGTTCCACACCACCGCGGGCCTGGCGCACAGTGGCGATATGATCGACATTAAGTCCCAGTTTTGCCATTACTTCTCTCCAATATGCTTCTTGACCAGTTCGCAGATCTCGTTGGCCCAGGTGGTTATTTCATATTTGTCCTGTCCCTCGATCATTACCCGCAACAACGGTTCGGTGCCGGAATAGCGGATCAGCACACGTCCCTCGTTACCTAGCTTATCCTCAACATCACTGACTTTTGCAGCCACGTCGCTGAAAGATAGGATATCACGTTTTTCACTGACCCGTGTATTGCACAACACCTGGGGGAGCGGAATCATGATCTCGGCCAGTTCCGAAAGCGGCTTTTCCTCGCGCCGCATGACTGCCAGAAGTTTCAGGGCTGAAAGGATGCCGTCACCGGTTGTGCTGTAATCCAGGAAAATCATGTGTCCGGACTGCTCTCCGCCCAGGTTGTACCCCCCCCTGCGCATTTCTTCCACTACATAACGGTCGCCGACATCGGTTTTGACGATCTTGCCGCCAGCCTTCCTCAGCGCAATGTCCAACCCCATATTGCTCATGACAGTGGCAACCAGGGTTTTCTTCTTGAGCAGTTTACGTTTGAGCATGTCGCTGGCGCAGATGGCCATGATATGATCGCCATCGACCTCGTTGCCGAACTCGTCGCAGACGATGACCCGGTCGGCGTCTCCGTCCAGGGCGATGCCGATATCGGCGCGGTGCTGTTTGACGGCTTCGCTGATCACGGATGGACAGGTTGAGCCGCATCCGGCATTGATGTTGGTGCCGTTCGGATTGACCCCCAGCGGTATTACCTCTGCCCCCAGTTCTTCGAAGACGGCCGGGGCAACCTTGTAGGCCGCGCCGTTGGCACAGTCCAGCACGATCTTGAGACCGGAGAGATCCATCTCCTGGGGAAAGGTGTTTTTGAGGAAAACAATGTAGCGACCGGCGGCATCATCGATGCGGAAGGCCTTGCCGACCTCGCTGGCGGTCGGACGCAGGGCGTCGATTTTATTCGATTCGATCAGCTTCTCGATTTTCAGTTCCACTGCATCCGGCAGCTTGAAGCCGTCGGCGGAAAAGAACTTGATGCCGTTGTCCTGGAAGGCGTTGTGCGAAGCAGAGATCACGACTCCGGCGTCGGCCCGCATGGACGAAGTAATGTTGGCGATGCCGGGTGTCGGCAGCGGCCCAACCAGCAAAACATCGACACCCATGGAACAGATGCCGGCCACCAGGGCGTTTTCGAGCATATAACCGGAGAGGCGGGTATCCTTGCCGATCACAATACGATGGCGGCGTTTGCTGGAGCTTTTGAAAATGTAGGCGGCAGCGCGCCCCAGTTGCATGGCCATCTCGGTAGTCATGGGATAGACATTGGCAACCCCGCGTACTCCATCGGTTCCGAACAGTTTTTTCACTGTTGTGGGTCTCCTTCTGAATATTGAGTTTGTGCCCTGGTCAGATTTATTTCGATTGCTGCCGGTGAGATCCTGGTTACGTTGATACCTTCCGGCAGTTTCAGATTTGTTTCCAGATGTGAAAAGATCGTCTTTCCGGGGCTGATGCCACGGAGGTTGAGAATCAGGACGGCATTGGACCGTCGTGCACCGTCAATCAATATGGATGGTCCTGACAAGGTGAAGCGTATCTCGCGGGGCGGTTGGATGTCCAGTGCATATCCAGGCGGTGTGTTGCGTAACTCCACCGGGAGGACAAGGTCGTAACGCACCTCGCGGGAAATGGCCGTAAAGCTCCAGATACAGACAGCCACCCCCAGACTGAGGATTCTGAGTGATAGATTACGGGTGCAAAACTGTTTGGCGGTCTCAAGGGCCATCGATGCAGTTATCATGGTTCACCCGGGACAAGCGACTTCTGCAGGCGTTTGCCGTCCAGTGCTTTTCTGAGCATACGACGGACTTCGGCTGTTTCGACATCATAATTAATTTTACCATCGTGAACCAACGAAATCTTGCCGGTTTCCTCGGATACAACCATCACCAGAGCGTCCACCAACTCCGACAATCCAAGGGCGGCACGATGTCTCGTACCGAAGCTTTTGGCAATATCCGGATTATGGGAAAGCGGGAGCAGGCAACCGGCCTTGGTCAGTTTTCCCTTGTTGATGATTACAGCCCCGTCATGGATCGGCGAGTAGGGCAGGAAGATAGAATTGAGCAATTCGCTGGTGACCTTGGCATCGATCTCTGTGCCAACCTGCACCAAGTGATCAATGGGCAACTGACGGACAATGACGATCAGCGCTCCGATTCGCTTCTGGGCCATCTCACTGGCGGCCTTGATCAGCTCATCTACCGTCTCGGCGACCTCATCACGGACAGGATATGCGGCCTGTCGCCGTCCCAGAGCCAAAAAAACGCGGCGAATATCGCCTTGAAAGATGATCGCCAGGATGAGCAGGGATGATGAGAAGATGTTGCGCAGCAGCCAGGTAGTGGAAGAAAAACCTGTGAACAGCGAAAAGTAGAAGCCTATGAAAAATACCAGCAAGAATACCATCAGTCGGATGGCGATATCTTTCTTCAGGAAGCAGGCAAAATTGTAAATGATGACAGCCACGATAAATATATCGAGAAGATCGAGCAGGGTGAAGCTGTCCAGAAGTGCGGGCATTCGGCCCCTCGTAAAAAAATATGAACTATGAATCTATGAATTATGAGTTTTGATTTCGTAATTCATAATCATAATTGTCCATTGACAATGGCATGGGTCATGTCAACTACGTCGCGCATTTCACGAACATCATGCACGCGCAGTATCGAGGCGCCATTGGCAACAGCGATGGCAACCGTAGCAGACGTTCCGTGGATGCGTTCGCCGGTATCTCTCGCCAGGGTCTTGCCGATGAATCCCTTGCGGGATGTCCCAATCAGCAGCGGTAGCCCGAGTCCGCTGAATTCCTTTAGACGCCGCAGAATCTCCAGGTTGCCGGCAGTGTCCTTGCCAAAGCCTATGCCGGGATCGATAACAAGCCGCTCACGCTCTGCGCCTGCTTCAACAGCAATCTGCACCGATCTGCTCAGGCCTTGCATGATCTCCGCCATCAGGTCTGTGTAGCTTGTGTCTTGTTGCATGCTATCGGGTCTGCCACGCGTATGCATGAGCACTGCTCCGGCGCCGGTCCGGGCTGCCAGAGCCGCCATCTGCGGGTCGAAAGTCAATCCGCTGATATCATTGATGATCTCCGCCCCGGCAGCAAGCGCCTCACTTGCCACACTACTCTTCCATGTGTCGATGGAGATTGGGCAGTGGAGTTTTCCGTCAAGCAGTTTGAGGACTGCCATTACCCGGCGCAACTCCTCAGCCGAATCCACGGGAGTTGCCCCTGGTCTGGTGCTCTCGCCGCCGATGTCGATGATGTCTGCGCCTTGCTCCACCATCTCAAAGGCCCTGTCGACGGCATGTCTCGGATCTGTGAAGCAGTTGCCGTCGGAGAAGGAATTGGGTGTCACATTGAGGATACCCATGATCAGTGGGCGTGCCAGGGATAATTCGTGGTGAGAGGTTCTCCAGAATGTTGGTGTTGCCACGGCGTTTGCCAAGATGGACTTCAACTCCTTTGCCAGGGCTGGGAGCCCGAAAGGTTGCAGGAGGAGCTTGCCGCACAGCTTGTGTAACTGCTTTTCGGTGCCGATCAGGATGACATCGGTTTTTTCAATGCTGCAAGCCACCGTACCACGGGCAACAGCCGCGTCCCCACCCAGGGAGAGCATCTCTTGCTTGAGAACGTTGGCCTGTCGGCACAGCAGACCATTGAGATGAATACAGCGGGTGCTCATCTTGGGCACCATCATGGAGATGCCGGAGGCGTCAACCTGGATTCGTCTTAACGCACGTTCAGCGTCGCTGGGCGTGAGTATGGACAGAAGCCTGGCAGAGAAGCCGCTGGGAGCGGTGCTCACGTTATGCCTGGATATCGGTGTGTTGCTCCGGCGTTTGTTCCTCTGGCTTGTGTCCGTAGATCGGCGTGCCCGCGGCAATGATCTCGTCCACCTCGGCCCCGGTCAGGTTTTCCTTCTCGATCAGGCACTCGGACAGGTTGTGCAGGTTCGTGATGTTGTCCTGCAGCAAGCTCAGGGCACGCGCATAAGCTTCGTCTACGATGCGCTTGATCTCGGTATCGATCTCCACCGCGGTTGCTTCGCTGTAGTTCTTGTGGGTGGACATCTCGCGTCCCAGGAAGATCTGCTCATCCTTTTTACCAAAGGAGAGCGGTCCCATCCTGTCACTCATGCCCCACTCGCAGACCATCTTGCGGGCCATTTCCGTAGCCTGCTCGATGTCGTTGCCGGCTCCGGTGGTGAAGGTATTGAAGATAATATCTTCGGCGGCGCGGCCACCCATCAGCACGGCGATGCGCGCCAACAGGACCTCGCGGGAGTAGCTGTGCTTGTCCTCGATGGGGAGTTGCATGGTAACGCCCAGTGCCCGCCCGCGAGGTATAATGGATACCTTGTGGACCGGATCGGTGCCGGGGATCATCCTGGCTACCAGGGTGTGACCGGCCTCGTGATAAGCTGTGCTCTTTTTCTCTTCATCGGATATCACCATGCTGCGGCGTTCCACGCCCATCAGCACTTTATCCTTGGCATTGTCAAAATCGATGGATTCAACCAGGTTTTTGTCCTCACGCGCAGCCAGCAGAGCAGCTTCATTGACCACGTTGGCGAGGTCGGCCCCGGAAAAACCGGGTGTGCCACGTGCGATGACTGCCAGGTCTACATCAGTGGACAAAGGAACTTTTTTGGCGTGGACATTGAGAATCATTTCACGCCCTTTGACGTCCGGCCGGGGAACGACTACCTGCCGGTCAAAGCGACCGGGGCGCAGCAGAGCCGGATCAAGTACGTCCGGACGGTTGGTGGCAGCTATCAGGATGACACCATCGTTGGATTCAAAGCCATCCATCTCCACCAGCAGCTGGTTGAGGGTCTGCTCGCGTTCATCATGGCCGCCACCAAGCCCGGCGCCGCGATGGCGACCAACAGCATCGATTTCGTCAATAAAGATGATGCAGGGGGCGCTCTTCTTGCCTTGTAGAAACAGGTCGCGCACGCGGCTGGCGCCAACGCCGACGAACATCTCAACGAAGTCTGAGCCGGAGATCGAGAAGAAGGGGACCCCGGCTTCGCCGGCGATGGCCCGGGCCAAGAGGGTCTTGCCGGTGCCCGGGGGGCCCATCAGCAGAACACCTTTGGGGATGTGGCCACCCAATCGTGTAAATTTCTTGGGATCCTTCAGGAAGGAGATGATCTCCTGCAGCTCCTCTTTGGCCTCTTCGATACCTGCAACATCTACGAAGGTTATTTTGACTTGTGATTCGGTCAGCAGCTTGGCCCGGCTTTTGCCGAATGACATGGCCTTGCCGCCGCCGACCTGCATCTGACGCATGAAGAAGATCCAGATACCCACCAGTAACAGCAGCGGGAACCAGGAGATGAAGATGGAGAACCAGGAGAACTTCTCCTCTTCCGGCTTGGCATTTATAGTGATTTTCTTTTCAAGTAGTTTTTCGGTCAGATCCGCGTCTGAAGGCTTGTAGGTGCGGAAATCCTTGCCGTCTTTACCTTCGTATTTACCGAGGATATCGTTGCCCTGGATTGTGACCGAGGTGATCTTGCCCGCATCTATCTGAGCAATGAAGTCGCTGAAGGTGATCTTGTCAGCAGTTGGCCGCGGTTTGTTGAACATGTTGAAGAGCAGGATCATCATTAAGCTGATGACAAGCCAGAGAGCAAGATTCTTATAAAATTGGTTCACGGTTACCCCCGAAACGAAATGTAAAAATTATGACGTTTAAAATTTCATATAAATACCACACCGGGTGCCGGTTGACAAGTCAATTGACAGGCATAACAACACTGTTTCATGGAGGGAAGAGCGGCTTTTAGTGACGGTCTTGCCTACCCTTGAGAAATCGGAACTATGATCGTGAAGGTTGTTCCTTTGCCGACCTCGCTTTCCAAACGTATTTCGCCGTTGTGTTTTTTGACGATGTCGTAGGCGATGCTGAGGCCGAGACCGGTACCTTTGCCCACCTCCTTGGTGGTGTAAAACGGCTCGAATATTCTGTTCAACTTGTCAGCCGGTATCCCTGTCCCGGTATCGGAGATCGATATGTAAATATTATCTTCGTCGCTGGAGGTTCGGACGGTAATCTCTCCCTGACTCTCAATTGCATGTGCCGCGTTAACCAGGATATTCATGAAGACCTGATTCAGTTGCCCGAGATTACAGTTCGCCTGCGGTATGTTTCCATACTCTTTTTTCACAGTCGTATTGTATTTGAGCTCATTCCAGATGATGTTGATCGTGCTCTCAAGCCCCTCGTTGATATCCGCCATCTTTATGTCCGATTCATCGAGGCGGGAGAAGCTCTTCAGTTCCTGCACAATCTTCTTGACCCGCTCCGCTCCGTCGAGAGACTCCTTGATCAGGTTGTCCAAATCCCCCAATATATAATCTATTTTCAGCGATTTTTTTTGTTCATTTAAATCTTTCAAAATGTCGTGAATAACGCCATTGCCCGACAGCCTTTCAACCGATTCGGATTGGATTTTAATAAAACCGGTCACCTTGTCTATATATTTTTTGAGAGAGTTGAGGTTGCTGATGATAAACCCCATGGGATTGTTTATCTCGTGAGCAACACCTGCCGCCAGCTGGCCAATAGAGGCCATTTTTTCCTGCTGCAGCATGCGGGATTGGGTGGCTTTGAGTTCGCTGTACGCGCTTTCAAGCTGACTGGTGACATCTCTGAGGTCCAGATTGGTCGCGACAAGCTCTTTAGTACGATCGATTACGCGTTGTTCCAGTTCTTCATTGAGTTCCTGGATGGCATCCTCTGCCCGCTTGCGCTCGGATATGTCCTGAATGATGCCGTCCACATAAATTATTTCATCCATTTCATTGAAGATGGGCCTTGTGCTGACCAGCACCCACTGTTTGCCTCCATCTTTTCGGTACATCTCGACTTCGAAATTTTTGACGTCCCTTTTTTTTCGCAACAGAGCGTACATTTCCTGGCGGCGTTGGGGAGACACATACAGTTGCGCGATAGTGGGGATGCTTTCGATAAGTTCCGCGGGAGAGCTGTAGCCTAAAATGGCGGCGGTGGCGGGGTTGCAGCTGAGGAATCGTCCCTCCGGAGTGGTCTGGAGGATCCCTTCGAGGGCGTTCTCAAATATGCCGCGATACTTTTCCTCGGCCAGCCTTTCATGTTCGAGTGCATTCTTTCTGTCGGCATAAAGGAAATGATTTTCCACTGCCGATGAAAGCAGTCCAACGAGATTGCCCATACCCAGCAGTGCCGTCTCGTCATCGCTCACCCTGCGGTGGAATTCGGCATTTTCAGGCGAATTACCCACCACCAGCAGTGCCAGTGGGCGCTCACGGGAGCCAAGAGGGTAGATCAGATATTCACTCATCAAAAACCTGGCGCGGTACTCCTGGACATCCTTGTCATCGCTGTCAGTTTTGCAGATCAAATATTCTCTCCCTGCAAGCAGAGGTAAGAGCAAGGGATCATCCTGAAATATGGTGAGCCCGGCAACATTATCCTTTTCCTGCCCGTCGTAATATCCATCGATGGCGCAGACGGTATAACCGCCCAAATCTTCTTCTGGCTGAAAGAACAGGACCCTTTCGTATTCCAGGTTGTTTATGACGTATTGGATGGTATGTTCGAAGATTCTGCGGATGTCTAAGGTCGCATAGATCTTTCTGCTCAGTTCGTAAAGATCCTTGTACTCCTTCAGTTGGGCATCGAGTTCTTCCTGATATTTATAAAGGTTGCCCTCAGCCTTGATCAACCGCTTGACCTGTTGGGTCAGGGTGTCTTTTTCAAGCTTCAGGGCCGTAATTTCGCCAGTTTCCTGCGAATCGTCATTTGTCGGATAGTTTATTGTCATAGATACTCAGTATACGGCGGTCACTACCGACGTGAAGTTATGAAAGCAGTTGTAGTTCGAGATCGGGCCGATTTCCCCATAGGTGTAACAACCGATCCAGGGAATTTCCTCCCCGATGTCATTCTGGAGGGACCTGATCAAATCAATTTTGTCCCCCTCCCGGAAAACTACCTTTCCCCTCCCAACGCATTCGAATTGCAGGATGAACTTCGGCCTCCTGGCTCCAGTCTGGTCTTTTATCTGGTGTGAGATCGACTGCAAACCGTTTTTTATCAACTCCTTGTCGCGGCGAACAATCCAGAGTTCGGTGCCCTCAAGAACATCGGACTGGATGGTTACATAACCTTCCTGATCGTTCTTGGCCATCATGTACCGGATGATATATTCTTCGTAGCCTTCCCTGATATGCTCGGGAGTTTTGAATCCAAGGCAGAGGTTTAGAGCGG
>Ga0209212_1008104_pt1 | contig 11366 bp, 7 predicted proteins | sample RifGroC2_FD_183996 | JGI IMG/M metagenome (GOLD analysis project Ga0209212, IMG submission 183996) | Groundwater microbial communities from Rifle, Colorado, USA - Groundwater C2 (SPAdes) (version 2) | ecosystem: Environmental > Aquatic > Deep subsurface > Groundwater | place: Rifle, Colorado...
GGGGAGGCGGGGTCGGTCGGCGCGGTACCGCCGGTGTTGCCGTTGCCGGCATAGCTGACGGCATAGCTCGCCAACGGCAAGCTCCATTGTGCGTACAGCGTAGTGTCCGCGGCGACGGCGAAGGTTGCCCCCGGAGCATAGCCGGTGCCGCTGCCGTCGGCAGCGGTGTTCCACCCGGCGAAGCTGTATCCCGTCTTGACCAGGGTGTCCGCACCGAGGACGGTTGCCGTGGCGCCGGAGGCGTACGGGCTGGCGGGGTCGGTCGGCGCGGAGCCCCCGGTTGCGCCGTTGCCGGCGTAGGCGACAGCGTATCCCGCGGGGGCCGTCGGCGTCGCAACTGATGTCGCGGAGGCGGGGCCTGCCCCCACCGTGTTGGTCGCGGTCACGCTGAAGGCGTAGGAGGTCTCGTTTTGCAGCCCGGTGACGACATGGCTGAGGTTGGTGGTCCCGGCGTCCAGATCGGTCCCCTGGGGGGAGTTCGAACTGCCGTCCGCCAAAATGGCGGTCACCGCGTAACCGGTAACGGCGGCGGCGCCCGGGAACACGGGCGCCGCGGAAAAGTTCACCGTGACCTGCCCATTTCCCGCGCTGGCCGCGACGATGGCCGGCGCGCCGGGTGGCGGGGGGGAGATGCGGGTGGAACCGTCGGCATATGTCGTTATCGTTGCAGCCGGCACCCCGATCTTGTCCGCGGCCACCGTGGTCACCGCGCTGTTCCAGAAGTACAGAAGCTGCGTCACCGAGCCGCTGCCGGTGCCGATCAGCCCGCTTATCGAGGCTTCGGTGTTGGGGCGGGTGGTGATCGAGTTGGCCAGCCACCCCTGGGTCGCCGAGAGCTTTTTCTTGTAGGAACTGGTGTCGGAGGCGAGCCCCGTATAGCTGTTGCCGACGGCGAAGCCGTTGTACCAGTTGTACATGCTGGTGGTGCCGCTCTTCAGGCTGGTGATCCCCGTGGAACCCCCCAGGATCACCGAAGGGGCGCTGCCGATGCCGCTGGCCCAGAGCTGGTTTACCCCCGTGGTGCGGTCCAGTGAGAAGTAGGCAACGTACCCCGCGGCGAGCGAGCCGAAGGAACCGGGGATCGTGGTGGTCCCGCCGGCGGTGAGATCCTTGACCTTCCCGAGGTCGGTGCCGATCTCCGACCCGCTCGGGTCGTAGTACACCCGTATCAGTTCCAGGTCGGCAAAGGACGCCAGGGCGGTGCCGGCGCTCCCCAGGGAGAGGACGGCCAGAACAAGTAGGGTGACGAGTTTCTTTAACATGCGGAATCTCCTGGTCTGCTCTTACTTGCGCGCTTAGAGGGTCACCGAAACGATGTTGCTCGGGGCGCTTTCGCCCTCGGCCACCGCGGTGATCACGTAGTAGTAGGTTTTGCCGGCGTCGAGTCCCGTGTGGGTGAAATACGCCTTGGAGCTGTCGGCGCCGTTTCTCAGCGTCCCCTTGGCAACCAGTTCGGCGGGGGATGCGGGAGCGGTGGTGGAAAAATAGATGTTATAGGTAACGCGGGCCAGGCCCGAGGTGTCCTTGTTCCACGCGAGTGCGACCTGCTGATCCCCCTGGGTCGCAGCAACGCCGCTGGGAACGGCCGGTGTCTGTTTCGCCGGCGTGACCGAGACCGTCGGCCCCGAGGTGAAGCGCCCCGGAATGGGAGCGCCGTCGGTTCCCTTCACGGCGGCAACCAGTCCAAGGTAGACCATGGCGCCGTTTTTGAGCCCGGCGAGACGGTAGCTGAAGCTTCCGTTGCCGTCCTTGGTGAGGGACTTGGCGACGTCGTCGACCTGCCCCTTGACGTTGCCGAGGACCTCCGGGGAATCGGACCAGTACAGGATGTAGCAGGGAACGGCTGTGGGCGTTGCGGCCGGATCGGGAGCAGAAATGGAGACGGTCCCGACGTCGGTCCAGGTGACGGTGCAGGAGCCGTCGCCCGGCGCGGCCGAGAAGTCGGTCGGGGAGGCGAAGGAGGCAAGTTGCGTTGCACTGGAGTCGATCTTTGCCGCTTTAGCCTGCGGCTGGACCGAGGCGACCGGACTGAACCCGCTTTCCTTCCCCGCGACCACCGTGGTGACGGCGTAATAGTAGATGGCGCCGTTTGCCAGGGTCTGGTCGCTATAGCCGGTCGGTGTGGCGAAGGGAATGTTCCCCTTCAAGAGGTCCCCGCCGGTGAAGCCGCTTCTTGAGGTGGAACGGTACAGGTTGTAGCTCACGTTTGCGGGGTAGGGGGGGGAAGGGACAAGGAACTCCAACTGCGCCGAGGAGTCTCCGGCAGTCACCTTGATCCCCAAAGGGGGAGCCGGCAGCGCCGCCTGGGGCGTGGCCGAAACGGTGCGACTGGCGGGACCCTCGCCGGTCGGGGTCACCTGGGTGACGACGTAGTAGTAGCGCTGCCCGTTGTTCACGTTGGTATGGTCGAAGGACTGGCCGAGGTAGTTGGTCGCGATCCTGTTCCCCTCCTGCACGATGCCGATCGTGCTGGTGGAGCAGTAGACGTTGTAGGCAGCTGGCGCGGCGCCCAGGGAGGAGCCGGCCGGCTTGTCCCAGTTGATGTTGATCGCTCCATCCATGGCGCGCACCGAGACGTTGGTCCAAGACGCCGTCTTTGAAACCGACACGGCGCCGGGGGCCGGGTCCGCCGCCCCACCGCAGGCGCAAAGCGAGGTGGCGATGGCGCCCGCGGCGAGCAGGGAGCGTAACATCATCTTGAACTGGGCCATCTTTATTCTCCTTGGCGTCGGTAATCGGGTACCGATGCTGAATTAGTGCTGCCTGCAGCGGTAAAATTATCGATGAGCGGGGCGGCAGGAACCGCTGTAACTTGCTGTCCGCGCCCCGCTACTGTTTTAGTTCAAGCATTGGATGAAACTGCATGGCGAGCGCGGACAATAACACCTTTTTTTTACAGAGATGGTTATTCTGCGTGACGATTGCAAAACAATCCAAAACAAGGGTGTTTGTTGCTCACTCGTAACATTCATCGCTCCGCCTTTCCGCTATACTTGCCCCTGCCATGCATACTCCTTCCTATGTCAATCCGGCGCCAGCGCTGGAGGAACCGCCGGTCCGGACCTTCCCGGCGCCGCTCAGGTTCTTGCTGCTCTGTACCCTGTTCCTGCTCTGCGCACTCTGGCTGGAGCCGCATCTGGCGCCGCTTTGCCGCGCCACCGCGCTGCAGGCGGCAGCACTGCTCGAAATGGCGGGGCTCGCGCCCCGGGTGCACGGCGACCTGATCGCGCTGTCGGGGTTCACGGTGCGGATCGTCACCGACTGCACGCCGCTCTACCCCGTGCTTTTGTACGGAGCTCTCGTGTTGGCGCATCGGTCCACTCCCTGGCGCAGCGCCGCCGGCCTGCTCCTGGGAGCGCTGGTCATCACCGCGGCGAACGCCATCAGGATCGCCCTGGTCGCCGCCGCCGGATGCGCCCTGACTCCTTTGGCCTTTGCCGTGCTCCACGTCTACCTCGGGCAGGTGATCATGCTGCTCGTGGTGCTGGGGGGCTCGCTGACCTGGTTGCGCATCGGCGCGCGCACTCCCGCTCCGCTTTCGTTTCTTATCCGGGCGGCCTTATGGGCCAGCGTCCTTTTCATCCCCTGGCTCCTCGCGAACCGCAGCTACGTGGCGCTGCTGGATCACCTGGTGGCGCTTCTCTTCTCCCTCTTGTACCCTGACTACCGGCTGCTGACGTCGCGCCCTTTCGCCATCTACAACCACACCTTCGCAGTGCCGCTGTTTCTGGCCCTGTTCCTGGGCGGGCCCGGCGCGTGGGGCTTGCGCCGCCTGGCGCTCGCCGCCGGCGGGGTCTGCCTGCTGGGCGGGTGGCATGCCCTGTTCCGCGTCACCCATGTAGTCTGGACCGCCTTGGACGTGCCGGAAATCGCGCCGCTGCACCAGGGCGTTTACCTGCTGGGACAGTTCCTGCTTCCGTTTCTGCTCTGGCTTTGGCTTGGCCGGGACCGGGAGGGGAAGGCGAGGGGAGGTTCCCCCCGCGGCCTCCCGGTCCTCGTCCTGGCGCTCGTTCTTTGCACCGGCTCAACCGCCTGCGCCGATTCCGTGCTCAAGGTCTACAGTAACGGCCGGGGGGGCTTCGGCGTTGCGGGCAACAACCTGAACCGGATCACCGAGGCGGAGATCCGCATCGACTACCAGGGCGAGGGGGAGGGAACTGCTTCGGCAAGCGGGGCCGGGCTCGGCGCGCAGGGGAGCGTCACGGTGCAGACCGACACCCCCGGCTCGCTCACCATCAGGCTCAAGAGCCGCAAACCGATGAGCGGATCCGCCCTGCTGGCGACGGCCCAGATCCGGGGGACCGTCACCTTTGCCAGCGGCTGGTTCCGGGACGAGAAGGGGACGGTAGAGACGCCGGAAGTTGTCGTCACCAATCCCACCGAGGAGCAATCGGCCTCCAAGACGCAGCGGGTGCCTGCCGGGGCGCGCGCCGGCGGCGTTGCTGCGGCGAGACCGGCCACGGCGGCTGCGGCTGCGCCCGTACCGACCGCAAGTGCGGAACCGCAGCAGGCGGCAAAAGCACCGGTTCAAGCCGTCACGAGGAGCCGCCGCAGGAGCGTTCTGGAACTCTTCGGTTCCTATGCCGGGGTGCGCACCCCCGCTGCCCTCCACCGTCTCTTCGAGCGGGGCGACGACATCTTCCGGCAAGAACCGCCGGTATCAGTGGCAGACGGGGCCACACCCCTTACTCTCTCGGTCCGCACCACCGGCATCGAGGCACCGCGCTTCGCCATTTCCAACGGGAACTGCACTCGTATCGAGGCCGGCGGGGACGACGTCTGGCGGCTGGAGATCGTGCCGGCCCGGGGGAGCCTGTCGACCTCGGTCACCGTTTTGTCGGAAACGGAGGAGATCGAGTTTCCCCTCGCCGTGGCCCCACCTCTCGCGTCGTTTGACGCGACCGGGGCGGACGCCGTCGTGGCGCAGTATGTCGAGACAGTCAACTCGCTGGCCGCCTCTCTCGGCAAGCGGGAAGCAGAAACCCCCGCAACGCAAGAGCCCTAGCTGCAGGAGCGGCGCTCCGCGATTCGCGCCCGCACCTGCCCCTCACCCCACCTGCCCCTCACCCCCACCTCCACCTCCACCACTCCAGCCGTATCATCTCGCCGCACATACCCCCGCATGGCCTAGACGGCATTCGCGCCCCGGCGCGAGGCATCTCGATTGCTGATCGGAAAAGGACCCGGGAGCACTGCCGTTAAGTTAGGGAACTTGAGCCCCTATCTCTCTTGACAAAGCGGTCCCCGCCCCCGGAGGGGGAGGGTCAGGGAGGGGGAATTCTGCCGGTTCTGAAGCTGAAGCTGCTAGGGGAGGGGGAGATTGTGACAGGGGAGGAGACGTTTTTGGTGGGACTTAGGTAGGACCGGCAAATAAAAAACCCGCTAAATCCTGCCCGGGAACAAAAAAAGGGCCCCGTCGCCGGGGCCCTGATCGCATCGAAAGTCGAGTAAGTGTGAATCGTTACTACGGCAGCATCGGGTCGGTTGCGCCGGCCATGGCCGGGTAGCCGACGTCGGATGCACGGTTGTACTTCATCTCGCCTACCGCTGCCCAGTAGTTGGCCTTGGTGCTCGGCACGTTGGCCGGGTCCTGTGCGAAGGTGACCAGGCTGGCGGCGAGGTTGTTGACGGTGGCGCCGTTGGCCGGGTTGCTGTAGAGCCAGGCGTCGGTGTAGAAGTCGTACTGGCCGTTGCGGATGGCGGTGCGGGTCGGGTAAACGCCGTTGTACTTGAGCTGCTTCACGTTCTGGCTGGTGCCGGCCACGCCAACGGCCTGGTCTGCGTCGGCGTAACCGATGGCGCCGACGAGCGAGCCGGTGGGAGTTGCGGTGGTCGCGCCGTTCACGCACTTCATCTCATCGCCGGAGCCCTGGTTGAAGTAGATCTGCCCCGGGACTTCGTCGGTCACCGTGTTGGCGCCCCAGCCGGAGTTCATCACGGTCAGGTCGAAGGCGGAGTGGGTGCCGGAACCGGCGTGACGCAGGCAGGCGATGGCGGGCTGCGAGGTGAAGTAGGCGCCCAGGTCGGACCAGTCTGCAACGTAGCCGGAGAAGACGAGGGAAGCCTCTTCGCGGGAGATGTTGGTGATGGTGGCGGCTGCGCCGCAGACGCCGTTGGCTGCACCCGGAGCGGTGTCGCACTGGGTGTTGGCGGTGCAGTAGTTGCCGGTCAGGCCGGCGGTGCAGCTCTTGGCGGTGACGGCGGAGTTAACGAAGAAGCCGAAGGGAACCACCACGGTGTTGGCCGGGGTCAGGCCGGTGGTGTCGACGCCGGTGAGGGCCGCGCTGAAGGCGCCGCCGCCCAAGGGGCCGAACTTCTGGCCGCTGGAGACCTGGGTGAGGGACTCGCCGGCTACGTCGGAGGTGCCGATGTGGACCTGCTTGCAGACCAGGGTGGAGCCGGATGCGTACATGAGGCGCTCGCCGTTGGCGATGTTGCAGCCGGTGGCCAGCGAGGAGTCGATCGGCGCCTTCTTGTTGACGGAGAGCGGACCCTCTGCGGAGGCGATGCCGGAGTAGCGGATCTCGAGATCGCGCTTGCCGGTGGCGGCGTTGACCGGGACCAGGGTGCTGGTGCAGTTGGTGGCCGAAACGAAGCCGTGCTTGCCGCCGTTGTTGACCGGTGCGGTCGCGGTGCAGCCGAGCTTGCTCTGGGCGTAGTTCTGGGCCTGGGCGTTCCAGTAGAGGTACTGGGCGGAGGCGCCGAAGATGTTCAGTTCGGCCGGAGCTGCCTGGGCGATGCCGGCGAAGGCCAGTACCGCTGCGGCAGCGGCGAGGGATGCTTTCATCTGCTTTTTCATGTGGGTGAATCTCCTTTTTAAGAAATGAACTGCAATTGAAGCCGTCTTGGTGTCGAAAAAAGCCGGGACCAAGGGCGTCCCGGCCGGTGAACCGTTAAGCGACCTTCGCCTTGCGGCGCAGGCCGACCATGCCCAAAAGGCCGGAGCCCATCAGCAGGAATGCCGGGGGGATCGGGGTGGTGGGGTTCAGCTTGCTGTCGATGACGGTGGAGCCGTCGGCGAGGGTGGTGATGCTGGCCACGGCATAGCCGGTCTTGTACTGCGCCATGGTGGTGACGCCGGAGAACCAGTAGTAGAGGTTCTGGGTCACGGAGCCGGTGCCGGTGCTGATCAGGCTGGAGAGGCTCGCCTCGGTGTTGGCGCGGGAGGTGATGGAGTTGGCCAGCCAGCCCTGGGTCGCGGAGAGTTTGTTCTTGTAGGAACTGGTGGCGGAAGCAAGGCCGGAGTAGGTCGTGCCGCCCTGGGTGTTGTAGAGCGAGTACATGCTGGTGGTGCCGCTTTTCAGCGAGGTCAGGCCGGTGGCGTTGCCCAGGATGGTCGAAGGGGTGGACTCGATGCCGGTGGCCCAGAGCTGGCTGGTGCCGCGGTCGAGGGCGAAGTAGGCCACGTAGCCGGTTGCGAGCGAACCGAAGGAGCCGGCGATGGTGGTGCTGGCGCCGCCTTTGGTGAGATCCCTGACCAGGCCGAGGTCGGTGGCGTACTCGGCGCCGTTGCGGTCGTAGTATACGCGGATGAGTTCGGAGTCGGCGAAGGAGGCGAAGGCGCTGCTGGCGGTCATGGTCATCAGGGCCGCTGCGATGACGGCGGCGAGTTTCTTTCTAAGCATTGTGAATCTCCTTTTCTTCCATTTAATTTAATTGAACGGTAGGTCTGCTTCAGCTTCGTTTCCGGTTCCCCTCAGGCGGCCCGACCGTCCGTTCCCGGACCCGTAGGCTTTCCGTAACCAGGTCCCCCCGGCGTTGGCTTTACTGAAGAGTGGCTGACTGACGGACCGTCAGCCGCTGTCTGGTCGGCTCGCTCTATTTCGATATCACCCCCTTGGTCGGGCGGTCTTGCCGCCGTAGTCAAAAACAAAAAAACCCACTTCCATGAACGCGCGGGTCGGACTTTTGTCCTGGCTGCGCGATTTCTAGAAGTGGGCTTTCCGGTCCCTGGCTCGTGCCAGGTCGGCTAAAGTTCCCGCTATTTCATTTGTGGTGCGGCTTATTGCGGCTTTGCACCGACGGCCGGGCGTATCGCCTCTACTCCGACTGCGTCGTCCCCCGCAGTATTTCCTCGTATTTCTCGATCCGGCCGATCCCCCCCTGGCTGAAGTTGATCTTTATGTGGCCGGTGAACTCCTTTTCCGTCATTTCCTGGATCACGCTGAGCAGATCCGCCAGGCGGTTCATTCTGTTGCTGGTCCCCTTGGGGCGGCCGCCGATCTTCTTGAAGGGGGATCTGTTCACATCGTCCATGTCGTGGTTGCCCAATGTCCGTTCCGGTTTCGTTGTCTGACCTGGGACCCACTGTAACCGATCTTTGTTACAGACAAAAATCGGATGAGATAATTTCCTGTTAAAAAACTCCCGCTCATCCAGGGGGCGGCGGAAAGTGTGCGATCCACCGGAGGGGTTCCCATGGCCGATGTCACGCCGGCGACTTTAGCCGATCTTTGTCACAACCAAAGGACGGAATGGAAAAATTGTTGTGAAACTTCGTCGCTTGGCTCCGCCGCGGCTGTCCCGTTTCGCATCTATATAAGGAGGGGGAGCTTCGCTAATTAAAGTTCACCCCATGTTTCTGCAACTGGAATTTGCTTGTAACAAAGAGGTGCTAGCTTGCCAACTCCATCCGGGCCGCTCCTGCGGGCCGGTCAACGCCTAAAGAAGGATAGGGAACCGATGCCTCGATTTGGGAAAAACAAGAATCGTCTCTCCGTATGCGCAATTGCCTGTCTGCTGCTGCCAGCCTGCACCGTCTCGCCTGTCGCGGTGCGGCAGGGGGACCGGGTGGCGCTGAGCTTCGACTGCCGCCTCCCCGGAGGGGAACTGGCGGCCACCACCCGTCCCGATGCTTTGCTGGCGGGCGAGCCGAAGGCGTCGGTCTACCTCCCCCGCACCGGTCCGGAAACCGTTACAGTCACGGCTGGTCCCCAGGCGAGCGCTCCCGAGTCGAAGGAGCGTCTTTCCTTCGAACAGGAGATTCTGCAGCGCATGGCTCCCATGGTCGTCGGCCTGCACGAGGGGGGGCGGTCGCAGTGGGTCCTTGAGGCCGAGCGTTTTCCGGTTTCCACCCCCAACGAGAGATCGGTCCGGCTCGCCACCGTCAGGAAGCGCCCGAAGGAGCTCCGCCTGACCGGCAAGGAGTACTCGGAGAAAACCGGCAAGAGCCCGGCAGTCGGCGAGCCTTTCGTCACGGACAGGATGGTTCCGGGACGGGTGAGCGAGGTGACGACAGACGAGGTGGTGATCCGCTTCGCCCCGGCAGGGGGGGCGGCCCTGGCAACCCCCTTCGGTCCTGTCAGCGTGCGGGAAGAGGCGGACCATTACGAACTGGAGATCGCCGCCGAAAAGGGGCGGCTGATACGCACCGGCGGGTTCGTGGGGCGGATCGCCGACGCGGACCGGGACCTCATCACCGTGGATTACGGCCACCCTTTCGGCGGCGAAAAACTGGACTGTGCCGTGACAGTGGTGCAGGTGGAGCGGGGCGGTGCCGGGAAAGTGCCGACCGCTGCCGAGAAGCCCGCGCCTGCGGCAGCGGACCCCCGGGACGCGGCGAAGCTCGACACGGACGGCTACCGGGAAACGGCCGGGCTGCGGGCCGCGCTGCAGGAAGTGCGCTGATATGAGTCGACGGATTTTTGCAGCGAAGAGATACGCGCTCCCCTTGGTCCTTTTGAGCAGGCTCATGTTCCCGTCCATTGCCGCGGCGGAGAATGGAGCCGCGCCCGTCGCAGCCCCGCCCCCCGAGAGTGCCGCCGCCGGTGCAGACGCGCAGACGGGCGCGTCCCGGGAGCAGGAGTTCACCATCAGGCGCTTCGTAATCGAGGGGAGCACCCTGTTCGGCGCCAACGAGCTGACGCGCCAGGTCGCCCCCTTTACCGGCCGGCACAAGACTGCGGCCGACGTGGAGGGGGCCCGCGACGCCCTGGAACGGTTCTTTCACGATCAGGGGTACCCCACCGTCATGGTGAACATCCCCGAACAGGCGGTGCAGAACAAGGTGATTCGTCTCGACGTCATCGAAAACCGGGTGGGGAAGGTGACCGTGACCGGGAACCGCTGGTTCTCCACCGAGAAGATCTTGAGGGATCTCCCCTCCATCGCTCCGGGCCAGGTCGTCAACCTTCCGCAGCTGCAGCTGGAGGCCAACCGGCTGAACCGCAACCCCGATTTCAAGATGGCTCCCGAGATGAAAGCGGGCAAGACGCCGGAGTCGGTCGACATGACGGTAGCGGTGACCGACCGGAGCCCCTGGCACGGCGGCCTGGAACTGAACAACAGCTCCAGCCACAACACCACCGAGTTAAGGCTGAACGCCTCCCTGCGCTACGACAACCTCTGGCAGCGCGAGCACTCCCTTTCGGGGCAGTACCAGATCTCGCCGCAAAAGCCCGAGGAGGTGCAGGTGGTGTCGTCCTCCTACACACTCCCGGCCCCCTGGCTTCAGGAGGACAAGCTCGTGTTCTACGGGGTATGGTCCAACAACGACACCGCCTCGGGGGGGGGCTTCAAGAACCTCGGCAAGGGGTGGATCTTCGGCACCCGTGCCATCGTGCCGCTCACGCCGGTGGGGGACTACAGCCACACGGCGGTTCTGGGCTTCGACTACAAAGACTCCAAGGAGACCACGGGGTTACTGGACATCGAAGCGGGTGAAACCAAGCCGGTCAAGTACCTTCCCTTCTCGGCGGCCTACAGCGCCGCGCTACCCGACAACAGCGGCGTCACCTCGTTCAACGCCGCCCTGAACGTCTCCTTCCGCGGGTTGGTCTCGGACCCGCGCGAGTTCGAGGACAAGCGCTACCAATCCCGCGCCAACTACATGTTCCTGACCGCAGGCGTGGAGAGGAGTCAGCGTCTCCCCCGCGACTGGTCGTTTTTGTTGCGGCTGGACGGGCAGGTGGCCGACCAGCCGCTCATCTCCAACGAACAGTTCGTCGCCGGGGGCGTGGATAGCGTGCGCGGCTACAAGGAGAGCGAGGCAAGCGGCGACAACGCCGTCCGCGGCTCCTTCGAACTCGCCGCCCCGGCCCTCCTGAAGAAGCCGGATTTCAGTCTGATCCCCTATCTCTTCTTCGAGGGGGCGGGACTCTGGGTGAAGTCGGCTCTCCCCGGGCAGGAGGATCGCATCGGTCTCAAGGGAACCGGTCTCGGGGTGCGGGGCGTGCTGTTTGGCTCCGTCACCTTGCAGACGGATCTCGGCTTTCCCCTGATGGACACCGGCCAGACGCGTTCCGGCGATCCCCGCCTGCATTTCAAGCTCAAATGGCAGTTCTAACGCCCCAACCGACGAAAAACGGACCCAATCGCATGAGTCATAAAAGCTCGCTGATCCCCCTGTGGCACAGGGCCCTGGCCCT
>Ga0209212_1008106_pt1 | contig 11362 bp, 13 predicted proteins | sample RifGroC2_FD_183996 | JGI IMG/M metagenome (GOLD analysis project Ga0209212, IMG submission 183996) | Groundwater microbial communities from Rifle, Colorado, USA - Groundwater C2 (SPAdes) (version 2) | ecosystem: Environmental > Aquatic > Deep subsurface > Groundwater | place: Rifle, Colorado...
CAAGCAGGGTTCTTACGATGGACCTACATGCAGGCCAGATACAGGGATTTTTCAATCTGCCTGTTGACCATCTGTATGCAGCCCCTATGCTGATTGAGTATATAAGAAAAAAGAAGATAAAAGACCTTGTTATTGTATCGCCTGATGCAGGTGGTGTTGAGAGGGCAAGGGCATTTGCAAAAAAGCTTAATACAACTTTGGCGATTATAGACAAGAGAAGAGACAAGCCCGGTGTTGCCAAAGTTATGAATATAATTGGTGATATTAGAGGCAAAAGGGCAATGATTGTTGATGATATTATAGATACTGCAGGGACTTTAATTGAGGGAACTAATGCCTTACTGGAGAATGGGGCAAAGGAAGTCTATGCGTGCTGCACACACCCTGTCCTCTCGGGCCCTGCAATAGACAGGATAGCAAATTCCCCATTGAAGGAGGTTACTGTCTCAAACACAATACCATTAAATGACCATCAGAAGTCATGCAATAAGATTAAGGTTTTATCTGTATCAAAACTCTTAGGAGAGGCAATTAAAAGGATACATAGCGCCACATCAGTGAGCTCGCTATTTAGTTAAAAACAATTCATCAGGAGGTTTTAAAAATGGAAACATTACAATTGGGTGTGAAGGAAAGAGGGCATCTTGGTAAGAGCGATGCCAGGAAGTTGAGAAGGGATGGCTTTATTCCAGCCGTCCTTTATGGGGGGAAAAGCAATCATTCCCTCGCCATAAATTCAAAAGAATTGATTAAGATACTGGAGAATGTAGCAGGTAGAAACGCCATTCTGGACCTTAAATTTGAAGGCAAGGGGAAAAGGGACTGCACTGCAATAGTAAAGGATTTACAAAAGCATCCCTTAAAGAGAGAGATTTTACATGCCGACCTCATGGAAATCTCCATGGATAAAGAGATAAAGGTGAAGGTCAGGGTAAAACTCATTGGCGAGCCTATTGGTGTAAAAGAGAAGGGCGGTATATTAGGCCACCAGATGAGAGAGATAAAGGTATACTGTCTGCCTTCCAATATTCCAAATGACATATCAATTGATGTATCCAATCTTGACCTGGGACACACCATACATATAAAAGATGTCATAGCGGGAGAGGGCATTAAAATACTTGAAGCCCCGGATGCAACCGTAGCATCAGTAAGCGTGATGAAGGAAGAAGAGGTTAAGGCTGAAGTTTCTGCGGCAGAGGCAGTACCTGCTGAGGGTGCAGCTGCAGCAGCGCCTGCTGAAGAAAAGGGAAAGGCAGAAGAGAAGGGAAAGACTGAAGAGAAGGGCAAGCCGGAAGAAAAGAAAAAAGGGAAGAAGGAATGATTTAGCCACAGACTTACACGGACTAAAGAAAAAAGATTAAGGAGAAATGGGTTAAATTAAGTTTTTGCTTTTATTTTAGTCTGTGAAAGTCCGTGGCAAAAAGGAAATGTGAAAATTATTGTAGGGCTGGGCAACTATGGCGAGAAATATAAAGATACCCGCCACAACATTGGATTTATTACTATAGACAGGTTAGCCTCAGAATACAATATCAGGATAAATAAAAAGGGTAACTTTTCCTTTTTCGGCAAAGGGGTAATAGAAGGAGAAGATGTCATTATTGCAAAGCCCCAGACATACATGAACAGAAGCGGGGCTGCCGTAAGTTCAATCTTCTCGGATTATTCCCTCTCAGTATCAGATTTAATCGTCATCCATGATGACATTGATTTAGCAGTAGGAAAGGTTAAAAAAAAGATTGGCGGCGGTGATGCAGGGCACAGGGGAATAAGGTCAATAATAGAGTCCATTGCCACAAGTGATTTCCACAGGATAAGGATAGGGGTCGGCAGACCCCCGAAAGGTGTTGAAGCATCAGACTATGTCCTGAGTCCATTTCACAGGGATGAGCTGGATATTATAGATGGCTCGATTGAAAAAGCAATTAATTTGGTAAAGGAGATTCTAAAAACTAATAGCCACTGACAAACACAGACTAATTCAAAACAAGAAGTTGAGAAGCTAAGAAGATTGGAAGATGAAAATTGCAAAACCTCATAACTTCTTAACTTCTCATCATCTTATCTTCATGTTGTTAAGTCCGTGAAAGTCTGTGGCTAATTTTTATTCAGGAGGGAAAGAATGGAAAAGTTTACTGCATTGGCACCATTGTTTGGGATTGGCGGACTTTTGATTGCATTGTGGATTTACGGACATATTAAGAAACAGCCTGACGGGACTGACAGGATGAAAGAGATAGCAGAGATGATCCATGAAGGTGCGATGGTCTATCTCAAAAGGCAGTATACAATACTTCTTGCATTTATAGTATTAATCTTCGTTTTGTTATCAATATTTATAAATGTCCCGACCGGCATTGCATATGTCGGGGGGGCAGTATCATCCATGCTGGCGGGGTTCTTCGGGATGAAGGCAGCAACAAAGGCAAATGTCAGGACGGCTCAGGCGGCGAATCTTTATAAACCTGATACAGCAAAATCCCTCTCTATTGCATTCCTCGGCGGCTCTGTAATGGGGCTTTCTGTTGCAAGCATCGGGCTTGTCGGCATTGGCATATTCTTCTACCTTTACGGCAAACCTGAGACTGCTGCCATTATAAACGGCTATGCAATGGGTGCCTCCTCTATAGCCCTTTTTGCAAGGGTTGGCGGAGGTATATACACAAAGACAGCGGATGTAGGCTCCGACTTAGTCGGAAAGGTTGAGGCAGGCATACCTGAGGACGACCCGAGAAACCCCGGTGTTATTGCTGACAATGTCGGCGACAATGTCGGCGATGTTGCAGGGCTCGGTGCAGATATATTTGAATCTTATGTTGGTGCCGTTATTGCGAGTATTGCAATCGGTGCTACTGCCATCGCAGGTTCTAAGGTTGCCGAACTTGGCTCTGCAATGGCTCTCATGTCTCTGCCGGTTGTTCTCATAATGGTAGGACTTGTAGCCTCCATCATAGGAATTGTATCAATGAGGGTATTGGAAAGTTATAACCCTGCCGCAGCCCTTCGTTATGCCACATTTATTGCAGCAGGACTTTTTCTCGTTTTTGGTTATGCCGTGGTCTATTATCTTGATGTAAATAACGGTGTTTACTGGGCAGTATTTTCAGGCTGTATAGGCGGGATTGCAATAGGACTCATTACAGAGCATTATACATCTGCTAAACCGGTTGAAAGGATTGCAGAGGCAAGCCAGACAGGTGCAGCAACAAATATTATAACAGGCATGGCAGTCGGGCTGGAGAGTTGCGCCCTCCCTGTGCTTGCAATCTGTGCTGCAATATTTGTAGCAAACTATACAGGAGGCTTATACGGTATCGGCATTTCAGCAGTCGGTATGCTTGCAACAGTTGGCATAATCATGAGTGTTGATGCATACGGACCAATTGCCGATAATGCAGGCGGTATCTCTGAGATGAGCCACCTTGGCAAAGATGTCCGGGCAATAACAGACAGCCTTGATGCCCTCGGAAACACAACGGCAGCCATCGGCAAAGGCTTCGCCATCGGCTCTGCTGCACTGACAGCGCTCGCACTATTTTCTGCTTACAGTCAGGCAATCAGTGCAAAGATGGGTAAACCTTTTGAAATACTTATAACAGACCCCTATGTTGTTATCGGATTATTGATAGGCGGCATCCTTCCATTCTTTATTGGTGCATTGACAATGACATCTGTCGGCAAGGCAGCATTCAAAATGGTCAATGAGATAAGGAGACAATTCAGAGAGATTCCGGGACTCCTTGAAGGCAGGGCAGGTGTAAAACCTGATGTTAAAAAGTGCATAGATATAAGCACAAAGGCAGCACTTACCGAAATGATACTACCTGGTGTCACGGCTGTTGCAGCCCCTGTCCTTGTCGGTTTCATACTTGGACCTGCAGCACTCGGCGGGATGCTCGCAGGGGCAACAGTTGCCGGTGTTCTCCTTGCAATCATGATGGCAAATGCAGGGGGTGCATGGGACAATGCAAAAAAATATATAGAAAAGGGACATCTTGGCGGAAAGGGTTCGGATGCCCATAAGGCTGCTGTAGTAGGTGATACTGTCGGCGACCCATTTAAAGATACATCGGGTCCTGCTATGAATATATTAATTAAATTGATGGCAATTGTATCTTTAATATTGGCACCTCTCCTTGTTTAAATGGTGAATTATGAAGAAAGTATTAATGCCAATAGCACCGGGATTTGAAGAGATTGAGGCTCTTGCTGTTGTTGACATATTAAGAAGGGCAGGAATAGAAGTAGTAATGGCAGGGACAATAGATAATCCCATAGAAGGGAGAAACAGGATTAATATCATATCAGACATATCCTTGGACTCTGTAAAGAATCAGGATTTTGATATGATAGTCCTCCCAGGTGGTGCAGCCGGGACTGAGAATCTCAAAAAAGACCCACGCATAAAAGAGATAGTTGAGAGGCTATACAAAAAAGGGAAATTTACAGCTGCCATCTGTGCCGCACCTACTGTGCTTTCAGCTATAGGCATCACCGCAGGAAAAAATATTACAAGCCATCCGAGTGTAAGGGATAAGCTTACCAGAGCAAAAGTCTCAGATGAAAGGGTTGTTGTGGATGGCAATATTATCACAAGCCAGGGTCCCGGCACTGCCATAGAATTTGCCTTCAAACTTGTAGAACTTTTATTAGGAAAAGAAAAGGTTACAGAAGTGAATAAGGGTGTGTTGGCAAGGATTTAATTCTATCCAAATTCTGCTTTGGCAGAATTTAAAATCGCAGATTCATCCTGAAATACTGCGTTATCGTCAATTTTGCTCCTCACCGTATTGGTCATATACGGTTGCGTCGCAAAATTGCCTCTGGCCTTGTCTTTCAGGCGACTTTGCAATTTTACCCAAAATCTTAAATCGGATTTTGGATTCTAACCTAAGTTGAACTATTTTTTAAAACCACAGAATACATCGTTTTAGTCCCTTTATATATCTCTAATAATTTCGCTCGCTTTCACATATGATGTGTGGGTTTGCAGATATTTGCAAGCTCTGCATGACGGCAAAGCGTTAAGTGAAGCGGTTTGTTAAGAGGCTCTACCTTTTCTATCTTGCAGTTTAGCCCTAATAGTGCGAGGATCTCGTGCACAGTGAAAGAGCCCGAATACTATAATCTGGTTATCCTCTATGAGGTAATAAATAGCATATGGGAATCTTCTTAAAAGACGGCGGTGAAATTTTCCATAAATTCTTGGATAAAGCAGGGGTATGCTGGGAATCTCACTGGCAAATGCATAAAACATGCGGAGGAAGTCCTCGCCAAGACCATGTGACTTACTCTCATACCATGCATAGCCTGTAATCACATCTTCTTCAACCTCTGGAAGAAATCGCAGGGTATAGGTCATTTCCTTTTTTCTATTCTCATTTTAAGTTCTTCAAGAGATAAAAGGGTCCCAGGAGCAGACTCATATTGTCTTAGTCTTTTGTCCAACTCTGCCTTATGGCTCTCCGGGACAGATACTTCACCTTCATCCGAAGCGATACTATCCCATAAATCTTCTACCAACAGTATCTTTTCCGATGTATCCAATTTTCTTATTTCTGGAATATCACTCACATGCATTTTTTACCTCCTTTCAGGTAATATAATTATACCTTAAAATCAACTTAATTCAGGTATCTAAATTTATTCTAATGCCTGAACTGTGTAATGGCTATCAACCGTCCACCCGAGTAGTTTGTTAGGCGTTTTATATTCATGTATTCATATGCTAATTTAAATAGAACCGTCCCTTTTATTTTTAGGTGGTAATCTGTAGTTATTTTTTTACCAGTACTTTTTTTGTAGAACTATAGAAATATTAAAAAAAGCGTAAGTAAAGAGGTTTATTACCACCCAAGCTATCCCGAATAGCCAAAATATTTTAAAAAGAAAATCTTTGTCGTCTGATACATCATAATTTCTTTTTACCTCTTTATAGCTGCCTATTAACATCCATATGAAAATTGGCAAGAATATAAACGAAAGAATTCTTCCTATCATAGAGCACCAACAAGTTATTATACGGTTTCAGTCTTTTACCAAAACCAAACCTGAAAATCAATACAAAACAATAATATTATTGACAGAAATCATTCTAAAAAATGTGTGAATAAAACACAGAATTCACAGTTTTACACAGATTTATAAAGAGCTATAAAAAATCTCTACACCATATTGCAGGGGCATGGAGAATCAAGCGATAACGAGGTCAGCTCAGCGACTTGTCAGGATTTCCTCGCCTTTGCGCTGCGCTTTTTTGGCAACATCGGAATTAAACAACGCAAAGCCCTATTCACAGATTCAGAGTCTGGGAAATACGCTCGAATATCCGGTTCTATAACAACTGCGCCCTCTTTTGGCATCACATCCTTAGTAATAGTTGTGCCATCCGCCTTATGAATAGTAATCGTATAACCAACTTGCATGGCTTTGTAATGTTTGCCACGCACTCCGCCTTTAAAATCGTATTCGGCACGCATATTGTCCTCCTCCATCTGTACCGTTTTAGTTTCTTCTTTCTTCATAAAGTTTCCGCTCCGATGAGGTTGCCTTGCGACAACTGATAATACGTATGTTCGGGCCTCGTTCGGTATAAACCACTATCAGTACATGTCCCCTATCAGAACTACCAATATCAATATATCGTTGCTCCTCAACTGAATGGTCCGGGTCATATATCGTAATTGAAAAGGGATCAACGAAAACCGTTGTGGCTTCATCAAAACTGACTCTGTGCTCTTTGAGATTCGCTTTGGCTTTCTCTTCATCCCACTCAAAGCTCAGTTTCATTATGGCTCCTTTGAACCATAGCGTATCGTTTTAAAACTTTCGCTCAATTACCTTAAGGTGTAATTTCGTTACCGTAGCATAAATCAGGAGAAATTTTGACCGATGTACTATTACAATTATAGTCAGTTAGTGTATTTATGTCAATTTCCGCGTTGGGTTTTTGTCTTTTTATTGTATAAAGAGATCAAAAGTCTGCTCAATTTTTGGCAAATTCTCTGTATATCTTTTTCCACAATCCCTTTGCATCTAATATAAACTCAATTGCCTCTCTTACTGCACCTCTTCCACCCTTTTTTTCTGTAACCATATCCGCAGCATCTTTTACATAAGGAAGGGCATCGGCAACTGCTATAGAAAAGCCAACCTTCTTTAAAAGGGGAATATCAATAAGGTCATCGCCTATAAATGCCACCTCTTCACCTTTAAGTCCTGTTTTTTTAAGGATAGATTCATAGCTCTTTAACTTATCCAGTGAATTCTGGTAAACAATCTTAATCCCCAACTCCCTTGCCCTTATATTCACAACCTTAGAATTCCTGCCTGATATTATTGCAGTTGGAAGACCTGCCCTGTGGGCAAGGGCGATACCGTGTCCATCCTTAACATCAAAAAATTTAAGCTCTCTCCCTCTATCATCCAAAATAATCCTTCCGTCAGTAAGAACACCATCCACATCCAGTATCAATAACTTTACCCTTTTTGCCTTTTTTATTATGTTCATATAAGAAAAAAACTAACCACGGAGACACGGAGACACAGAGAATTTTTGATGAAAAGGAAATTATAAAACCATTAGACAGGATTAACAGGATAAACAAGATTAACTAAAAAAATTATTCTCTTTTTATTAATCCCGTATATCCTGTCTAAATTCAGGTTTTGGTTATTTCTCTATGCCTCTGTGTCTCTGTGGTTAAATTATGTTTTTTAAACTACACCAGCTTTTAATAAATCATGGAGATGAACAATGCCTGTAGGAGAATTTTTCCCATCAACAATCAACAAAGATGTAATGGAATACTGTTCCATAATCTGTAATGCCTTTGCGGCAAGTTCATCTTTATCTATTGTCTTCGGGTTTTTACTCATTATCTCCGATGCCTTGATTTCAAAAACATCCTTCCCCTTTTCAAGCAATCTCCTCAAATCACCATCCGTAACTATCCCTTTTAAAACCCTCTTCCCATCCACCACTGCAGTTACCCCCATCTTCTTTGATGATATTTCATATATAACATCCTTCAGTGGTGTATCTTCCTTTACAATTGGGATAGTATCCCCTTTATGCATAAGGTCATTTACTGTAAGCAATAGACTTTTACCAAGACTGCCCGCTGGATGAAAAAGCGCAAAATCTTCTTTTTTAAATCCCCTTTTATCCAAAAGGGCAATGCATAGTGCATCCCCCATTGCAAGGGAGGCTGTAGTGCTGGCAGTAGGGACAATATCCCACGGACATGCCTCCTCATCAACAGATGCGTCTAAAACCACATCACTGTTCTTTGCGAGGGTGGAATTGATATTGCCTGTTATGGCGATGAGCCTTACATTGAATCTTTTGACAAAAGGAAGGAGTTTTAATAATTCCTCAGTTTCGCCACTGTTAGAAAGACAGATAATTACATCACCCTTTGTTACCATTCCAAGGTCTCCATGAACACCCTCCGCTGGATGGAGAAACAGGGCAGGAGTCCCCACGCTTGCCAGAGTTGAGGCTATCTTCTTCCCTATGATTCCAGACTTTCCCATCCCTGTCACAACGACCCTACCGCTGCATTTGTAGATAAGCTCAACCGCCTGAACGAAATTTTCACCAATGCGGTCAATGAGTGCCGCTATAGCCTTACTCTCAATCATCAACACCCTTTTCGCCTGTTCTATAATCATAAGAATAAATATTAAGATTATTTCTATTTATTGTCAACTGCAATCCTATTCCCAAATCCCGACATAGAAAGCCCGACAAATGGTTTCTAATGCCAAAGCATTAGCCTTGAACGGATTTAAGCATCACATAGCATCACATGGAGGTGATGCGTGATGCTTCCCTCGGAGGCGGGCATGGATGCCGCCGAGAATGAGTGAAAGGCTAATGCTGTTGACACCTGCGACATTCTATCTTTATTTTTAGGGCTCTTCAAACAAAGGTGATGTTAAATGGGCTATTCTCTCCTTGAATATTAGAGAATGAAATGATAAGATCGTTTCATAAAGCAGCTTAATTAAAAATAAAAGGAGGGAATAATTGAAAGGTAAAACTCAAGTTGTCACTAAGGCAAGAAGGACAAAAAAGACATTAAAAAGGCTTCAGAGAAGGCTGAAACTTGTCCTCATTCAGGGTAAAAAGATTGATGAGCAAAAGGCAAAACATGGGGAGCATTTAAAAAAGAAAACGGAAAAAGCAGAAAAGAGAACACTTAGAGAGGCAGCAGAAAAGAGAACACTTAGAGAGGCAGCAGAAAAAGAGGCTGCACAAAAGAGGGCTGAAGAAAAAGCTGCAAAAGAGTCGGAGGAAAAGGCAAAGAGAGATGCGGAAGAGAAAGAGGCAAGGGAAAAGGCTGAGGCAGAGGCTGCAAAAAAAACAGAAGAGGCTCAGAGTGCAAAGAAAACAGAGGTAAAAGAAGAAATACCTAAAAAGGCACCAAAACTAAAGAAATAAGCAAAATCCTGATTAACAACAAGATACAGAATATAAAGCAGGTAGAGGTAAAGGTAGAGGCAGAGAAAAAATCTTTACCTTTATCTGTACCTTTACCTTATCTTTTCCCCTCTGTGTCCTCTGTGGTTTAACTAAAAAAATGTCTTCAGAATCAATTGATAAAATCATAACCAATGAAGAATTCCTGCCTTTAGTCCAGAAGGCTTCATTAGAGTTTTTTAAGATATACAATTTCTTCCTTTCAGATTCTCCCGAATTTACAAAGAAGTTTTATTCCAACCTCATGAATGAGGCTGACCATTTTGAGATGTTTCTTGATGACCATGGAGCAAGGCAGAACAAGGCATGGACATTCTTTGCCGAACTTGTTGCATCCGTAAGAAACTTTGCAATAGCCTCCTTTCAGCTTAAGCACCTGATTGACAGATATCCTGATTACAATACCGGAGAGTCAGAAAATGAAAAGAGTGAGTTTTTGGCAGAGGCAAACAAGACACTGGCCTTCCTTAATGAATCAATTAAATCACTCTTTAAGACCGCCGATGCTGAGGCAAAGTCTTTAAATTTTGTCATAACGAAGGATAAATTAAGCAGTGAGGAATTTAAGGAGGTGGCAGTAAATAAACGTCTTCCTCATAATGCTGACGAAGAAATCGTTGGGGATGAGGAGGAAAGGATACTTGAACTCTCAAGGAAATACAGAAAGGTTACAAAAATATTTAGAGAGGAAAATTTAGGGAAGAAACGAGCCGTCAGTGAGTTGCTGGATTTAATCCCATTAAAGATAGATGAGAAGAAGGCTCAAAAGATTAAAAATATGGTCCATAGTGTCCAGTCAGATTATGATACCTATGTAAAAAATACATCTGTAGAAAAGACTAATGAGCATTTAAAAAAGCTGAGGGGATTTATCTCTCTCCCCCTGCATCTGATGGAGATGGTCAGATGGCTGTCCCACTTTTACGAAAGACATGAGGATGAGATTCGCAAGGGGGAGGTAAAGGGGAAGATTGCAAGTATTATAGATAAGAATCTCCTCCTTGACAGGATTGTAAACTTTGCCCTTTATTACAGTGATAGATACCTGCAAAAGGGTAATGCAATTGCCGAAAAGATACTTACATCGTATGTAAAAAATATCAAATATGAATTGCCCGTTCCTCATCCTGTCGGCTTCCATGCCAGGCCTGCCACATATATATCCCTCATTGTCAATGAGCACGGGACAGATGTATATCTGGTTATTGATAGCCAGAGGTTTAACGCAAAATCTGTCCTGAGCATAATGGAAGCAGGCGGATTGATTGCAGATAAGGGTTTAAAGAGTGTAGTATTTGAAGGGGACAAGAGGGTTCTTGATGATATAAAGATACTTTCAGAGCATAACTACTGCGAGGAGTGTGATATTCCAAGAGAGCTTAATTATGTGAGGATATTGAGAAATATAGCATGACTCGGAGGGAAACTTCCAGTTTCCCTTCCGACGGTCGCTTCGCTCCCTGCCTCCCTTCGGCAAGGTCGCCTCGAAAACAGGCAAAGCCTGATTTTCTCGGCATATTAAAAATATGTCAATAAATCAAATTAAAAAAGAGGTTATTAAAGAGATAGACAGGCTCAAGCCTGAAATAATAGACATAAGCAGGCTCATCCATTCAAAACCCGAACTTGCCTATAATGAATCTTTTGCAGCAGATATACTGACATCTTTCCTAAAAAATAATGATTTCAAAGTAGAGAGAGGTATAGGCGGACTGAAAACATCTTTTATTGCATCAGCCAAAGGTAAGAGAAAGTCTCCATCCATAGCCCTTATTGCCGAATATGATGCCCTTCCAAAGATGGGTCATGCCTGCGGACACAATATGATTGGTGCGATAAGTGCAGGTGCAGCTACTGCCTTAAAAAATGCTA
>Ga0209212_1008107_pt1 | contig 11361 bp, 10 predicted proteins | sample RifGroC2_FD_183996 | JGI IMG/M metagenome (GOLD analysis project Ga0209212, IMG submission 183996) | Groundwater microbial communities from Rifle, Colorado, USA - Groundwater C2 (SPAdes) (version 2) | ecosystem: Environmental > Aquatic > Deep subsurface > Groundwater | place: Rifle, Colorado...
CGCCTTCCAGTCCATAGCCCACTTCGATCCGAACGGCCCGATCGTCAATCGCCACAACGATAAGAACGCCGTTGTTCTTCCCCTCCTGGCCGGGCCGGTTTTCCTCAAACACACGGTTCGCATATTCTTCAATGACCGTTTGACCCGTCGAACTCACCACGAGCACGAGGATCTGGTTCGACGTCGAATCCTCAAACGCTTTCAGTTCCTTTTCAAGCGAGGTCCATTCAGCAAACGAGAGGGAATTTGTAAAATCCGTGACGCGCTGGTCCAAACGTGGAATGTCGACGTCCTGTCCGCTGGAGACTCCCGCGAAGGCGCATACTGCCAACACGATAACGATAGAACGAAGCACCGGCATTAGAACTTCACCTGAGGAGCCTGTTCCGAACCTTGCACGGCCCTGAAATACTGTACTTCGCCAAAGCCGCCCATACCCGCGATGAAAGATGCAGGGAAACGCTTGATCATGACGTTGTATTTTTCCACCGTCTCGTTGAACCGCCGGCGTTCAACGCTGATGCGGTTTTCTGTCCCCTCTAACTGAGATTGCAGTGTCAGAAAATTCTGATCGGATTTCAGATTTGGGTAATTCTCTGTGATGACAAGGAGTCGCGACAAAGCCTGCGACAAGCCGTCCTGCGCCTGCTGAAATCGCGCAAATGCCTCTGGATCGCGGAGCACTTCGGGGGTGACTGTCATCTGGCCAATCCGTGCCCGCGCCGCCGTTACATTTTCGAGCACCGTTTGTTCTTGTTTGGCGAATCCTTTCACTGTCTCGACAAGATTCGGGATCAGGTCCGACCTCCGCTGATACTGGTTCTCCACCTGCGACCATGACGATCGGACCGCCTGATCGGCTGTCACCATGGAATTGTAGGTGGAGATGCCCCATCCACCGGCAATGACGATAATCCCGCCGATTAGAGCGAGAACGATGAGCACGGTCTTATTCAAGGTCGTTCCTCAGTTGCAATAGGCAAAGGTTGGGCAAATCTTTCTGATCGTTCACGGACGAGCCGAAGGATACGCGCCGCATCAACTCCGACTGCGGGGGCAGGTTGCCACTGTGTGACCTTTACCGGGATGACGACGGCAGAGATCTTCTTCCCAAAAACTACCTTGAGAACCGCGGTGTCATACGTCGAACGCGAATTTCCGCCAAAGACGAAATTTCCCATCGAATAAGCGATCACAGCATCCTTGTACGATTCTACCCCCTGCAGTACATGGGGATGATGACCAACGATAAGTGAGACTCCTTCGTCCACGAGCCGATGAGCCAGCTCACGTTGCCAGGGTGCCGGCTCCGGAGCAAGCTCTTCTCCCCAGTGAATATTCACGACAATTGCGTCCGTCGAGTTCCTGAGCGATCGAATGTCTTCGACTATCCACGGCACGTTTCTGGGGGCAACCCCCGGAGTCGTCGGCGTGGCCGCAAAAACGCCCGCCCCATGATATCCGAGAAATCCGATGCGCTTGGCACCGAGAGTCATTATGACCGGCGTGCGCGCCTCCGCAAGAGTGCTCCCGGCCCCGACATAGGGAATGCCGGCTTCATCGAGCGACCGGAGAGTCTCTATCACCCCTTCAGGACCATAATCGAACATATGATTGTTGGCCAGATTGACCAGTCCGATCCCCCCTTGCTTCAGCATCGTGACATACCGCGGGTCCAATTTGAAGTTGAATTCTTTCTCGACTCTTGTCGTTGCCGTCGTAATGGGATGTTCCAGGTTGACAACGAAGAGGTCGTGTTGCTCGATCCGGTCCCACCGTGCAAAGACATAGGACGTACTGTCTCCGACGAACCTCTCAACGTGATCAGACAGCGTCAGATCCCCCGCAAAGAGGATGACGGGGTCAGCCGCGGGCTTCCCCTGAGACAATGCCACTGCCCAACCCGTTGCGAAAGCGATTTTTAACCCTGTTAACACTTGGAAAATCAATGTGTTGGTGGCATTGTAGTGAAACTTCATAGGAAAAACAATGAACCAACCGGTTGGACCTTCGCCGACCTGTTCGTATGTTTACGCGACAATCCCGGAAAACCATGCGCATTTTCCTTCGTTCGAAGATCCACAAAGCAACCGTCACGCAAGCGAACCCGCAGTATGTGGGGTCCATTACCATCGACGAAGAATTGATGGACAGAGCAGACCTGGCAGAATACGAGCGCGTCCTTGTGGTGAGCAACACGAACGGAAACCGACTCGAGACCTATGTGATCAAAGGACCGAGAGGAGCTGGTGCAATTGAAATGAACGGCGCTGCCGCACACCTTATCCGTTCAGGGGACGAGATCATTATCATGGCATTCGCAGTTTCCGAACGGCCCAAGAAGCCAAAGAACGTTCTTGTCGACGAAAGGAACAGATTTGTCCGTTACCTGAGCGAGGAGAGCTCTACAACCGTCGACGGATGCTGAAGGACGAAAAATTCAAAAGGCGGTCCGGTGACCGCCTCATTCACGTGTTTCCAATATATGCCGGTAACGCGCCGCTGTTCCGGGAATTCCCGAACTACCCAAGCAATCCCCTCGCGATAACAATCCTCTGAATCTCGGACGTGCCCTCATAGATCTCCGTGATCTTGGCATCCCTCAAGAATCTCTCAACTTTGTACTCGCGCACGTACCCGTATCCTCCATGGATCTGGATCGCTTCCAGGGCAGACTGAACTGCAACTTTGGAAGCATACAGTTTCGCCATTGCAGCCACCTGTCCGTACCGCTCGTTCTTGTCCTTGCGAACCGCCGCATCCAGCGTCAACCAGCGTGCGGCGGCGATGTTCGTGGCCATGTCGGCGATCTTGAACTGGATCGCCTGGAGGTGCCCGATCGGTTGGTCGAACGCTTTCCGTTCCTTGCTGTACGCGATCGATGCCTCGAGACATGCCTGGGCGATACCCAAGGCTTGCGCTGCGATCCCGATACGTCCGCCATCGAGGGTCTTTAGCGCGAACTTGATACCGCTTCCCTCTTCACCGATGCGGTTCGCAACTGGGACCCGAACATCCTGAAACATCAGCGAAACAGTGTCCGAGCTGCGTATTCCGAGCTTTCGCTCTTTCTTGCCGACCGTGAATCCGGGCATCCCTTTCTCAAGAATGAATGCGGAGACACCCTTGGGGCCTTTCGTCCGGTCCGTGGCCGCCATGACAAGCACCACATCCGACGATAGTCCGTTCGTGATCCAATTCTTTGTACCGTTCAAGATATAGTCGGCGCCGTCGCGAACGGCCGTCGTGCGCTGATTTGTGGCATCGCTCCCCGCCTCGGGCTCCGAAAGGGCAAATGCACCCAACTTCTTTCCCGACGCCAGGTCTTTTAGATACTTTTGTCTCTGCTCTTCTGATCCATAGCTCTCGATCCCCCAACAGACCAGGGAATTGTTGACCGACATGATAACGCCTGCAGATGCGTCGACTTTCGAGATTTCTTCCATCGCTGTGACATAGGAGATCGTATCGAGTCCGGCCCCGCCATACTGCTCCGACACCATCATTCCCATAAATCCCAGCTCCCCCATTTGTCGCACAGCTTCCCGTGGAAATTCCTCCTTCTCATCTCGTTCGTCCGCGCTCGGGGCAAGAACTTCCTCGGCGAATTTCCGGGCGGTCTCTCTAATCATCAAATGAGTTTCGTTGAATGCGAAGTCCATGGGGAATATCTATGAATAGGCGTAGAAACCGCGTCCGCTTTTCTTCCCGAGATGGCCTGCGGCGACCATCTTTTTCAGCAATGGGCACGGACGGTATTTCGTGTCGCCCAACCCCGTATGCAGCACTTCCATGATCGACAAGCACACATCCAACCCGATGAAGTCGGCAAGCTGCAGAGGACCCATCGGGTGATTCATGCCAAGCTTCATGACGGTATCGATCGCTTCCGGCGTTGCGACGCCTTCCATGACGCAATACATTGCTTCGTTCAACATGGGTAACAACACCCGATTGGACACAAAGCCGGGATAGTCGTTCACTTCAACGGGCGTCTTGTCCAGTTTTTCCGTCAGACCTTTGACGATCGCAAACGTATCGTTTGATGTTGCAAGACCCCGAATGACTTCCACGAGCTTCATGACTGGGACGGGGTTCATGAAATGCATGCCGATCACCATGTCGGGACGTCCGGTGACGGCCCCGAGTTCGGTGATGGAAATGGAGGAAGTGTTAGAGGCCAGGACCGTGTGCGGTTGGGTCAGGCTGTCGAGCCTCCGATACAGCTCTTTTTTCACGGCCACATTCTCCGTGACCGCTTCGATAACGATGTGCGCAGTTGATACAGCAGCACTGAGGTCAGTGGTTGCCGTTATCCCTGCCAGGGTCTTCTTCTTGATGTCTTCGGTAATCGTTCCCTTCTTCACTTGCCTGTCGAGATTGCCGGCGATCGTTGCGAGAGCGCGGTCAAGAAATCCCTGTTGCACGTCGCACAGCGCAACGGAAAAGTCGTGTTGGGCGAATACGTGTGCGATGCCGTTGCCCATCGTGCCCGAGCCGATGACAGCGACGTTCGTTATGTTGGCCATGGTGAGGTGTGAGTTGGTAGATCTGGTCAGAACGAGCGCTCAACGATCATTCCGGAAGCTTCACCGCCGCCGATGCAAATCGCAGCCATACCCCTTCGTGCATTTCGCTGTTTGAGTGCGTTGAGGAGTGTCACAAGAATGCGTGCGCCGCTTGCGCCGATCGGATGGCCGATCGCAACGGCTCCTCCGTTCACGTTCACCTTCGCGTTGTCGAGGCCGAGTTTCTTGTTAACGGCAAGTGTAACGACTGCGAAAGCCTCGTTGATCTCAAACAAGTCGATCTGATCCTGCGTCAGTCCCGCTCGTGCCAGTACTTTCGTGATCACGTCGGCAGGGGCGGTCGTAAACCACTCCGGCTTTTGCGCATGCGAACCGTAGGCGACGATCCTCGCGAGCGGGGACCAGCCCTTTCTTTCGGCGACGGCACGCGTCGTGACAACGAGTGCGGCTGCGCCGTCGTTGATCTTTGAGGAATTGGCCGCTGTGACCGTCCCCTCCTTCACGAATGCCGGCTTCAGAGCAGGTATTTTGTCAAAATTCGTTTTGAATGGTTCTTCGTCCTGTGCAACTGATTCGGTCCCCTTCCTGCCTTCGATCGACACCGGGACAACCTCGTCCGTGAAGCGCCCTTCCTTCCAGGCGGATTGCGCGCGCCTGTACGACTCGATGGAAAACGCATCCTGGGCTTCCCGCGGAACTTCACATTCCTTTGCGCACAATTCTGCGGCGTTACCCATGTGGTAGTCGTTGTAGACGTCCCACAAACCGTCCTTGATCATGGCATCGACGATTTGTCCATGACCCAGGCGATAGCCCGAACGAGCCTTGTCCAGGATATACGGCACGTTGGACATGCTTTCCATGCCGCCGGCGACGATGACATTCGCGTGACCGAGTTGAATTGCCTGCGCAGCGAGCATCACGGCCTTCAGCCCGGACCCGCACACTTTATTGATCGTCATACATTCAACCGACTGAGGAAGTCCGGCGAACAATGCGGCCTGTCGTGCCGGTGCCTGACCTTCTCCGGCCGTCAGTACATTGCCCATGATTACCTCGTCCACGTCGGCTGCCTGAGCTCCAGCACGCCGGAGGGCCTCCTTAATCACGATCGCGCCGAGCTTCGGGGCCGTAAGTGCGCTCAGTGATCCCTGGAACGAACCAACGGGCGTCCGACATGCCCCGACGATGACCACTTCCGCAGTAGTGCTCATATGTTTGTCATCAGCTGTTCATGACCTTGAGGAATTCCTTGTTCGATTTCGTGCCCCGCATCTTGTCCAGCAGGAGCTCCATCGATTCGATCGGACTGAGGTCACTGAGGAACTTGCGCAGGATCCATACTCGGCTCAAATCGTCGGCGTCCATCAGGAGCTCTTCTTTGCGCGTTCCGGACCGGTTGACATTGATGGCCGGGAAGACGCGCTTGTCGCTCAGACCCCGATCGAGCACGATCTCCATGTTGCCCGTTCCTTTGAATTCCTCGAAGATCACTTCATCCATTCGGCTGCCCGTTTCCACAAGAGCCGTTGCAATGATCGTCAGGCTTCCGCCTTCTTCAATGTTGCGGGCCGCGCCGAAGAATCGTTTTGGACGATGGAGCGCATTCGCGTCCACACCGCCGGACAGGATCTTTCCGGAATGCGGAACAACCGTGTTGTGGGCCCGGGCCAGACGCGTGATGCTGTCCAGAAGCACCACGACATCCTTCTTGGCCTCCACAAGCCGTTTCGCTTTTTCGAGGACCATGTCGGACACCTGCACGTGGCGCTCAGGCGGTTCGTCGAACGTCGAACTGACCACCTCAGCACTGACTGATCGTTCCATGTCAGTCACCTCTTCGGGACGTTCGTCGATCAGGAGGACGATCAGCTTGACTTCGGGATGGTTGCGGGCGATGCTGTTGGCGATCTTCTGCAGAAGGATGGTCTTTCCGGCTTTTGGCGGGGAGACGATCATGCCCCGCTGTCCCTTGCCTATGGGCGACAACAGATCAAGCACGCGCATGGCGTATTCACCGGGAACCGTTTCGAGCTTGATGCGGCTTGCGGCGTATAACGGCGTGAGGTTATCGAACAGTACGCGTTCCCTGATCTGATCCGGATGGTCCTCATTGACCGCTTCTACGCGGAGCAGGGCAAAGAACCGCTCCCCTTCCTTCGGGGGCCGTACCTGTCCGGTGACAGTGTCCCCCGTGCGAAGTCCGAATTTCTTGATCTGCGAAGGCGAGACGTAAATGTCGTCGGGAGAGGGAAGGTAGTTGTAGCTCACCGAGCGGAGGAATCCATACCCGTCGGGGAGTACTTCCAACACTCCTTTGCTGAAGCCAAGACCGTCCTTCTGGCTTTGCGCCTCAAGGATCTTGAAGATCAGTTCCTGCTTTCGGAGATCGCTGTAGCCGGGAATATTCTGCTCTTTTGCGATCTCATTGAGCTCGGCGATCTTTTTCGACTTGAGTTCAGTTATGTCCATCGGCATGCGAAGGTACCCCTACATAAAGTGACAAACAGAAGTGCGCGCGAAGCGCGGGTAAGATGGTCCGCAACGGTACACTCGAAGAAAAAAACGAGGTCAGATAGGGAGATTAAGTGACGTCGGAGAAATGAGACGGATGGAAAGAAACAGAACGGATGGGGCGGACGCCCCACACGAGTATAGTCCATTATTGACTGATTGTCAAGTACTCGCGGCCTTCCAGAAATGCAACTGCCTCGCCTGCGACGAAATGCGAACCGGTGACCAGAATTGTCGACGTTGGGTCCGACCCGTCGCGGAGTGTTCGCACCGCGTCTTCCACCGATCGGGCGACCGTCGCATCGATTCCCATAGAATGGAAGATCGCGAGCAACTCTTCTGCTGGGACCGATCTGGGCGTGCGCGCTGCGACAATCATCACATCGACGACGCACGGCTTCAACGCTCGAGCCATCGATCGAACATCCTTGTCCCGGGCGACGCCGAATACCACGTGCAAGCGCTTCAGGTCCATTGCACGCAGAGCCGCGGCAAGTTCCCGCATTGCGTCCGGATTATGCGCAACATCGACAAGAATCCTGGGCTGCCGATGAACTACAGACATTCTGCCCCGAATTCCCGACAGCTCTTTCACCCGGCGAAGCCCAGTGCGTACTGCGGATTCGGGGATGCTCAATGCCTTCCGCGCATTCAAGACATGCACCGCTAAAAGCGCCAGGCGAACGTTCTTTATCTGGTATTTCCCCCCCAATCCAACCTCCAGGTTCTTCCATCGACCATACGGACCATCGACATCGAGATGCACATGTTCAATGTCTTGTCTGCGGAGAACGACCCGACCTGCCGTCGACCATCGGATCGGCGCCCGAAGCGACTTGGCCGTCGACCTGATAACATCGGCCGCAGCTCGTCGCTCGACACCGCAGATGCACGGTATGGAGTGCTTAAGAATGCCCGCCTTTTCCCGTGCGATGGCGGTGAACGTGCGACCGAGGATTGCGGTGTGTTCTTTTCCGATCGATGTGAGGACCGTCAGCTCCGGGTGAACGACGTTCGTCGCATCGAGACGTCCCCCCAACCCCGTTTCCACGACTGCCCAGTCCACCCTCTCTTCGGCAAACCAGGCGAAGGCCATGGCCGTCACGGTCTCGAAAAAAGTCGCAGATATGCGTTGAACATCTGCCTCCAGCACGTGCGTCCATTGGACAACCGATTCTTTCGAAACGGCTCTTCCGTCTACCCTCATGCGCTCTGTAAAATCCACGAGATGCGGCGACGTGTACAGCGCAGTTTTCCGGCCCGCGGCGGTGAGGATCGCTGCGATCATGGAGGCCGTGGAGCCCTTGCCGTTTGTGCCGGCAACGTGAATCACACGGAACCGACGATGAGGGTCCCCCAACTTCTTCAGAAGGAATCTGATGTTGTGAAGTCCGAGTTTTATGCCGAACGACTGCAGTCCATAGAGAAAACCGATCGCCTCTTCATACGACGAAACGCCGGTCGGCAGCGTAGAGATGCGCGATTCGGGCGCTCTATGACTATCACGTTTCAGGTCTGATCTCAGCGGCGTCCCCGCACTCATGTGCTCAGAGCCAGGTTTGCAGAACCGATGCCTTCACGTCTGCTTTCAACGACCCCACAAGTTTTCCCACGTCGTCGATACCATTTGATGAAGCGTAGCCCGCGATACCTTCTGCAATTCGAACGGATGCCCCGGGGTCGACGAAATTCGTCGTTCCGACCTGCACCGCACATGCACCGACAAGCAGGAACTCGATCGCATCATCAGCCGTGGTGATACCTCCGATACCGAAAATGGGGATGTCCACCGACTTCGCCACTTCGAACACTTTCGCCAATGCGATCGGTTTTATGGCGGGTCCCGAAAGACCTCCCGTCACCGTGGAAAGCCTTGGTGTGCGCGTGCGAACGTCTACAGCCATTCCGACGAGCGTATTGATGCACGAGACAGCGTCCGCACCCGCGTCTTTAACGGCGCGGGCAAATTCCGACATGTGTGTGACGTTCGGCGTCAGCTTGATGATGAGCGGCTTTTCCGTCAGCGGACGCAATCGTTCCGTGATCTCCCGGGTCCGGTCGACGTTCGTTCCGAAACTCAATCCTCCTTCCTTCACATTCGGACAGGACACATTGATCTCATAGCCGTGGATTCCATCGTGTCGTTCCAAGAGGGCTAGAACGTCGCAGTACTCTTGCACGGACGACGCCGCAATGTTCACGATGATCCTTGTCTTCAACGTCCGAAGGAACGGGAGTTTCTTCTCGATAAACGTGTGGACGCCGATATTCGCGAGTCCGATGGAATTGAGCATGCCCGAGGGAGTCTCAGCGATCCTCCGCGGAGGATTTCCGTCGCGCGGCTTCCACGAAAGTGATTTCGTGACGATTCCGCCGAGCTTGTTCGGATCGACAAGATCGTTGATCTCATCGCCATACCCGAAGGTGCCCGACGCGACAAACACGCGGTTCTGAAACTCGACATGACGCAGCATGAATGAGGTCTTGACTGTCATATCACCACGTCCCTGCTGTTAAAGGTGGGCCCATCCGTGCACACAAGCGCGTATTTACGGCCTTCTCTGCTCCGCTCTACCGGGCATCCCTGACAGATCCCTATCCCGCACGCCATTTCCCCTTCGAGTGAAAGTTCGCAGTCCATTCCGATCGTGCGCGCTGCAGCCGCGACGACTGAAAGCATACGATTCGGCCCGCACGCAAAGATCTTGGGCCGAAGAATGGCATTTCGTGCAACTGTCGCATGGAAGAGGTCGACGACCGATCCATGAAATCCGCGGCTGCCGTCGTCGGTCGCCACGTACGCATTGTTCAGACGCCGATCGGCGATCTGAACGCCCGAACGAGCCCCAAGCAGCGTGATGACTTTCTTGCCGGCTCTTTCCAGCGCCGCACGAAGCATCGGAAACGGGGCAACGCCGACCCCGCCCGCCAGGAGAAGCGCAGTTTCAAACGTGTCGTCGATGTGGAAGGGAACACCAAGCGGGCCAAGCAGGTCGACCGCGTCTCCGGGCCTGCGTGTCGACAGAAATCGCGTTCCGGTCCCGATGACATTGAACAGCAGCTCCAATCGGTCACCCTCGACAAAGGAAACGCTGAACGGACGCCGAAGCAATGGTTCCGAATGAGCGTCGTGCATGCGCACGTTCACGAATTGTCCGGGTTCTGTAAGTTTCGCGATCTCCGGACATTCCAGCGTCAATACATAAATGCCTTCTGCGATTTCCTCCAGGGATATGACAACGGACATCGTCTGGAAACGTTTCACTCAATCTTCCCTTTGTTTTGGGAACTCGGGACTTCTTCCACCGTCTCTCCAGGCTTCTTTGCACCTGGCGGTTGTGCGGGCCGTTCGTCGTTTCTCATCCTTGAGGGAACAGTCAGAGTGTCGGAAGGGGGCGTTATCGAAACCAGCTTTTTTTGGGCCTCCAATGCGTACGGAGTCCGCGGATATTTGGCGACCACCTCTCTGTATCGGACCAACGCGCTGTCCAATCGCGTCAAATGGTATTCATAGACCCATCCGGCGGCGTATGTGCTTTTTCCGGAAAGCGTCGAAGCCGGATAGACTTTCGAGACATTTTCGAATGATCGGGCTGCACTGTCATACTCGCCCCGCAAGAGCACTTCTTCGGCATGGACATACAATTGCAGAGCGGGATCCGTCGAGTCGGCTTCGGTGAGTCCGAGTCGGCTGCGCGCCGCTCCCGCATACGCGGTTGTCGGGAACGAATCGACGATCCTGCGCAAATATAGGTCGGGCCGTTCCAATATGCCGCTCGAGTCGACTTGTGCAAGGTCGGCGAGGATGAACAAGCACCGCGCCGTTCCCGCGTGCGATTTCCCCACCGCAATGCTGCGGAGCAGCCACACGATGGACGAATCGCGACGTTGAAGGTCGAGGTAGAACCATTCTCCGATATCCTGAACGATCGATGAGTACGCCGCGTCAAGCGAATCTTTCCGTTGCTGAAGACTTTCCGATCTCAGTGAATCGGAAGCAAGCGAGTGCGCCGCTGTACGCACGCTATCCGCGAGCCGCAACCGTTCCTGTAGGACAAAGTACCTGCTCATTGCCTGATGTCGTTTCCGAGCGTCGGCCGCGAATGGTGTACCGACAACTGCAGCCGCCCGTTCGTACGAGAGCTTCGCTGCCGCATAGTTGACGTTGCTGGTTTCGTACAGATGACCCAGGGAAAATGCCGCTCTCGCACCGATCTCCTGACGTGCGTAGGTGGTGTCGACTAAACGGTATTCCTCGATCGCCGCGGGGATATCTGCGGAATCCTCCAGAACCCGGGCGCGTTCCAGGCGTATCCAG
>Ga0209212_1008108_pt1 | contig 11360 bp, 14 predicted proteins | sample RifGroC2_FD_183996 | JGI IMG/M metagenome (GOLD analysis project Ga0209212, IMG submission 183996) | Groundwater microbial communities from Rifle, Colorado, USA - Groundwater C2 (SPAdes) (version 2) | ecosystem: Environmental > Aquatic > Deep subsurface > Groundwater | place: Rifle, Colorado...
GGCGGCGCAATAAGCCACCTTTACACCGTTTGCCGGAGCTTCGCTCAATTGCTTATAATACGCTTTCCTCTGGTGCTTGATCATTTCCATGACATCCATTGGTCACCTCCAATCCGGAATTTTTCGTATTACCCAGGCGCTTTTGTCTGCTCGGCACCTTCAAGACTGATGATCTCCTATTTGATAAGGTATTGCTTTCGAGGGGTCGAAGTATAGGGGGGCTGTTTTTGCTTGTCAAGGGATAGTTTGCATCCGAATTGCATCAAATTAAATGTTACCCAAGGAGCAATTAAAAAGGGATCGTTGACTCATAATTCGATGTTACCGAACATCGACTTCCAAAGGAGGGATAATTATGAGTCCACGGTCCAAACGAGAGTATCGGGAGGCAGTCCATTTACGATATAAAAATGCCCCCCGCCATGAAAAAACCGCCATCTTGGATGAATTCTGCGCCACTTGCGGATGCCACCGCAAACATGCCATCAGGGCTCTCAAGGGATACAAACGCTTTACCAAACCAAAGGCAAAGAAACGAGGGAAACCTCCCGTTTATCAAAACGAGGCCATCATTCATCCTCTTAAGAAAATCTGGCTTGAAGCGAACCTCCCCTGTTCAAAGCGCCTCAAAGTCATCCTGCCGATCTGGCTGCCAGGATATGTTCAGCTCTTCGGCGAGCTCTCCCCAGAGGTCACCAACGCCTTACTGAGAATCTCCTCTCCAACCATTGACAGAATTCTCAAACCGATCCAAATCTGGAGTGGACCCCCTCCCGGATCATCGCCTGGGCAGGCCAGAATGGTCCCAACACGCGGAGTCTGGTCACCTGTATTTTAGAGAGTCGCCGACACCCGGAGCAGGGCTTCCGTTCCTGCCTGGGCGTCATGAGGCTGGAGAAACGCTACTCGTCCGAGCGGCTGGAAGCCGCTTGCGGCCGCGCCCTGGTCCTCAAGGCGTACAGTTACAAAAGCGTCGAATCAATCCTCAAAACCAGCCTCGACAAACAGGTCCTGCCGGAATCCCCCTCCCCGGAAAAACCGATCGTTCATTACAACATCCGGGGCCGGGAATATTACCAGCAAAAGGAGGCCGACCATGCTTAATCAACAGACCCTCGACAAGCTCCACACCCTGAAGCTGACCGGTATGGCGGAGGCCTTCGCCGACCAGATCAATCAGCCGGATCTGGACAGACTCTCCTTCGCGGAACGTTTCGGCCTCATTGTGGATCGCCAATGGACATGGAAAGAAAATAACCGGATGGAACGATATCTGAAAAACGCCCGGTTGAAGCTCAACGCCTGCGTGGAGGATATCGACTACAAAGCCCCCCGGGGAATCGATCAGTCTGTCATGATGAGCCTCATCTCCTGCGACTGGGTCTAATGTCACCACAACATTATTATCACCGGCCCCACCGGCGCGGGAAAAACCTTCCTCGCCTGCGCCCTGAGCAATAAGGCATGTCGGGAGGGATACCGCGCGCTCTACATCCGTTCTCCCAAGTTCTCCTACCAGATGGCCCTCGCCAAGGGAGACGGAAGTTACGGAAAGATCATCGGCAAACTCTCCAATACCCATGTCCTGGTGATTGACGATCTCGGGCTCACCCCCATGACCGACTCCGAACGAAGAGACCTTCTGGAGGTCATCGAGGAGAGGCACGGTCACGCCTCCGCCATCGTCACCAGTCAGTTCCCTGTGGATCACTGGCACGAGCAGATCGGCGATCCCACCATCGCCGACGCCATCCTCGACCGACTGATCCACAACGCCCATAAGATAAACCTGTCTATGAAAGGAGATTCGCTGAGAAAAAAATATGCCGGCTTGACATGTAAGGACCGTATATGAGAAAGAACTAAAAACCAGCGTCGCTACGCTCCGACCAGGGGTGGCGGAATCAATCGGATCACCCTGGCGGTATGAATCGGAACAGGGTGGCGGAATCAGCGGAATAGGCAATTGCCGTGCAAACATGAAAAAGGGATAATATTTTTAAAGAGAAAGAAAGGGAAATGAGTACATGGATACTTCTGAAGCAAAAGTTGATCGTATGGCCGGACATATGGTGAGAACGGCCACGCAGAGCAGTATTGAATTAAAACCAATCTACAATGCCGATGACATCAAACATCTTTTCTATGAAGGGGATATGGGAGATCCGGGAACCTATCCTTTTACACGGGGTCTCTATCCGGAGATGTACCGGAATCGCCTCTGGCTGAAATCTTTTATCGTCAGTTATGCAACGGCGGAAGAAACAAACCAGGCGTTCAGGCAATACATAGACAATGGCTTGACGGACCTTCGACTCTTGTGTGATTTGCCCACTCAGTCGGGAATCGATCCCGATCACCCCTCGGCTTGGAACAGCATGATGTGCGGTGGCGTGGCCACTTACGCCATCAATGTCTATGAAAAAATGCTGGAAGGTCTCCCCCTGGGCAAAGCGGTATTTGAGTTTGCCCACGCCGGCATGTCGAGTTTCCTGTACTTTTACGGACTTCTTGTCGCGGTGATGGAGAATAAAGGAGTAGACATCAAAAAACTGCGCGGCAACAGCATCAATGATCCAATCCGCACAAAACTGGTCTATGGCTGCCCGGATTTTCCCACAAAGGTTGACCGGCGCATCTGTCTGGATCATATCGAGTACTCCGTCCGCAACACGCCCAACTGGCGTCCGATCGCTCCTAACGGGGTTGATCCCTGCCAGGGAGGCATGGATGCCATAAAAGAGTTGGGCGGATGTTTAGCCGTAGCAAGCCAGGTTATGAAAGATCTATCCGATCGCGGAATCTCGATCGACGAGTATGGACCTATGGTATTTGCATTGGATGCGGAATCGGATTTTTTTGAAACAATCGCCAAATTCAGACTCGCCCGGAAGATGTGGGCGAAGATTGCCAAAGAACAATTTGGCGCAAAAACCAAGCGGGCCATGCAACTGAAAATCGGGATTCGTACCTCGGGCCTGTCCCTGACAAGCCAAAAACCGCTAAACAATGCCGCCCGCGTCACCCTGCAGATCCTTAGTTGCGTTCTTGGGGGGGTAAATTCTTTGGATGCCTCCAGTATTGATGAGGCCATAGGACTGCCTTCCTTGGAGGCAAGGATTTTCAACCTCGACACTCAGCATGTTATTACGCACGAAGCCAATATTCCCCTTGTTGCCGATCCCCTGGGCGGTTCTTATTATGTGGAATGGTTGACGAGTCATATGGAACAGGAAGTCAATAAATACCTTGCAGAAATTGAAGCCAGAGGAGGCGTTTTTTCCTGTCTTGAGTCGGGATGGCTCAACGAAGTGATGGAAGCCGGCCGTTTGAAGGTGCAACGGGAAAAAGCCGAGGGAAAGAGGCTGATTGTCGGCGTCAATGCCTTTCGAGAGGAAGGAGAAGAAGGTCCGATCAACAGCGCTATCCGAGATGTGGCATACAAAGCCCCGACGGTGGCGGCGCGCGGAGAAAAAGTCGCTGAAGTGAGGGCCTATAAAGCAAACCGCGACATGAGGCGATTAAAGCCTCTGCTTAAAGAACTATATCGGGCGACAAAGGAAGGGCGCAATACGCAACGCGCCGTTATCGCGGCAGCCAAAGAAGGCATGACCATCGGTGAATGCGTCGGCGTGATCCGGGTAGGCTACGGTATCAATTATGATCCTTTTCGAGAAATCGAAATGCCGGATTTTGTCCGCGAAATCGTAAAGGAGTGATACATTATGAATAACGAAAGAAAAATCAGAGTGTTAATAGCCAAGGTGGGGTGCGATATTCACGAACGGGGCGCTCTGACGCTTTTAACCTCTTTGCGGGATGAGGGAATGGAAGTCATCTATACGGGTCGTTACCAGACCCCCGCAGGTGTGGCCCATGCGGCCGCATCGGAAGATGTCGACGTGATTGCCCTGAGCGATCATACGGGCAGTCTTCCAATCATCGCGGAATCGGTGCTGGCGGAATTGAAGAAGCTTGGTGCGGAAGATATCAAAGTGATGGCCGGAGGTCTCTTGACGCTGCATGACGTAAAGGATCTAGAAAAAATGGGGGTAACGGGCAATTGTGGTCCGGGCACGCCTTTGGAGGTTATTATCAATCATATCCGTGGCATCTTCGTATAATAAATGAGGGTCTCGATGCCGTAGGATTTATGCTGGAATAAATGCCTGGAGGAACAAAGAGGTTTATAAAATATGAAGGAGCATTTAAACAGGACGCCGGAGACGTCGCGTATCGATGAGATCATCGGTCTGATCAAAAGCCGAAATATCCGAGGGCTCACAAAGGCAATTTCCATCGTGGAGAACGACGGGGAAGGAAAGGAAGATCTCCTGAATGATGCGTTCACAAGAGGCTCAAACGCTTGCATCACCATAGGTTTCACCGGTGCGCCGGGGACCGGTAAAAGCACGCTTATTAACGCCATCATCAGACAGTATCGTCAAATCGGCAAAACGGTCGGCGTCATTGCCGTCGATCCCACATCTACCTTTTCCGGCGGAGCAGTTCTTGGCGACAGAATTCGCATGCAGGAGCACAATACAGATCCCGGCGTCTTTATCCGAAGCTTGGCAAGCCGCAAAGCACTAGGTGGGCTTTCAGAAGCCACCAAGTTTGCCTTATACCTTTATAAGGCTTTCGCTTTCGATGTCATCATCGTTGAAACCCTGGGCGTCGGTCAGGATGAAATAGACGTCGCCAAATACGTTGATGTAACGGTTGTTCTTCTGGTCCCGGGCTATGGAGATAACATTCAGATGGCTAAAGCTGGCATTATGGAAATCGCAGACATCTTTGTTATCAATAAATCGGACAGACCTGGCGCCGACCTGCTGACAAACCAGGTGTTGAATACCGTTCATATGAAGCCGGAAAATGAAAGGCCTCCCATTGTAAATACGATAGCGGATAAAGATGAAGGCATTAAAAATCTCATTGAAGCCATTACCTTGATAAGGAACCGAACAGCACCTCATTGGGAAGAGAAATACCGGCAGAGAATTAGCGAAGAAATCCGTTCTTCTGTCTTCTCTCATCTGAATAGGGAGGTGAATCATCATCTTGATGAGATGATTGAAGAAGTTTTGAGATCTTCAATCACTCCGATAGAGGCTTCAAAAAGAATACTTCCAATGATTGGTACAAGCTAAATCGTGAACCTTTTCACTCCTGTGTGGTCCCCCCTCCTCTCTCCACATAGTGCACACCATGACGACGAAAGAGTCGATAACCCTGTTCAACACCGATTTTCACAGAACCCTTAATCGTCATTAAGTGAGCGTACGGTGAACCCGTCTTGAAAGATGTTTTCAGATGCGATAGGACGCGGCAGTCGGTGAGAGATGTCGCCACTGTTTGTTCATTGACAATCTGATCAGGGAAAAGATTGCAGAAGGCTATGCGCGATCAGGAATCGAAGGCCGGTCAGCGCTTCTCAGGCCTTGGCCGCCAGGAGCAAGCCCCGTTCGTCCTTGGGCAACGGCTTCCACTGGTCGGGGAGGAGCTCTCTCAACCGGGTGACCGGATGGCTCATGATCCGCCGGAGCATGTCGTCGAGGTACTCCCAGGGATTGATTTTGCAGTCTTTGCAGGACTTGACGAGGCCCATGAACAGCGCCACCGCCCGGCCGCCACGCTCGCTTCCGACGAAGAGCCAGTTTTGCGACCGATCGCGACGGGTTACATGGCATTCTCCGCCAGGTTGTTGTCGGGCCGGAGCCGCCCGTCTTCCAGGTAGCGGCGCAGGGCCTTGCGTTGATTCAGGGCGTAATCAATCGCTTTCCGGAGCGGTTACGACGGGGTCGTCTGTCGCCGCAGCTCTTCGATCTTCTCGAAGATCCCATCCAGGAGCGGCGTGGCATGCTCCTGCCGGAAGCGGCACCTCTCCTCGGGCGTCATATCGATGCAGGGGGTCTCCACTTCATGGTAGAGCCGGGCGATGCGGGCCAGGATGTCCGTCGCCTCTTTGGGGCGCGAAGATGCCGCTTCGTCAAACTTCTGCCGCGCGTGAGCCCAGCATCCCACCTCGATGATGTCCTCTATTCGGAAGAGTTCATCGTAGCCGCTGTAGGCGTCGGCATGGACATACCCTCGATACCCAAATTCACCGTCAAAAAAAATAAAGAACCTCGTTGATCCTGATAAATCAGGGTGATAGAGTAATTTTGGTGAAAAACCCTATCATCAACGAGGTGAAGCGATTATGGCACAAGGTCTTCTATCATACAAGTACGAACAGGAGAAAAAGGATACGGGGACGACGGCGCTTACAGGACTGCGGCTCTACTTGGATTTGGCGTCGGCGATGGGGACAGGCGAGAGCATTGAGAAGCATTTGCACATAAAGCATCAGGGTTGGACGGGCAGGCAGACCTTGTTGTCGCTGATCATGATGAATCTTGCCGGCGGCGATTGTGTGGAGGATTTGCGGAAGCTGGAGGGTGACACTGGATTTTGTGAGGTACTGCGGCGTCTGGAGCACGGGTATTGATTCATTGGCAACGGGAATGTTGCGGGAAATCAGAGGAAGCTCATTCGGTCATGAAAGAGGATTTTGCCGGCGGCAAGTTGCCCCCCGATGACTTTGGCGAGAATGCCGCCTAGTGGTGGATCATGATTTTGGCTATGAATCTCAATAGCATCATGAAGCAGGTGCCCCTGGGAAAATCCTGGATGTCCCGGCGTATGAAGGCGATTCGGTTTTCGCTCATCAACATCCCCGGACGGATTGTCGAACGCTCCCGTGAACTGATCTCTTTCTTGAGGCCAGAAGCCGGATCATGGGGCTTGTTCCGGCCCCGTCGGGGTAATTGAATATAACTATTTGATAGAAAAGGGGAAGTGTCTTTTTGGTGGTGGATTTAGGATGTATATTCTAATTGCCTTAGGTCTCACCTTAGTATACAATATTCTGGGTATCGTTAATTTTGCCCATGCCCAATTCTACATGCTGGGCGGTTTCCTGACTTGGTATCATTACGGAGAAAAGCACCTCAATTATTTTCTGACATTTCTTATCGTGCCGGTGGTGGTCGGATTTTTTCCCATCGTAGTGGAGTGGCTTTTTTTTCGCCCTTTCCGTGGAAAAGTATTGGAAGCCTTCATGATATTCTTGGGATTAATATAGATTTTTGAGCAATCGGTTCTTAGACTCATGGGGGTTTGGGAGAAGGGGGTGCCACGGGCCATTATGGGGATGATAGATTTTGGGGGGGTAAAGTTTTACACGGAAAGACTTGTCGTGACGCTTATCGGGGCTGCGCTGATCGTCGCCCTACATTTTTTTATTCAGCGAACTCGATATGGACGGGCTATGCGGGCCATATCGCAAGAGTGGAAATGCTCGGCTCTACAAGGAGTGAATATCGATACCACCTGCAAAATTGCTTTCGCCGTGGGTTGCTCCTTGGCAGCAGCGGCCGGTGTGCTCTTAGGTCCGCTTCTCTATGTTAGTCCATTTATGGGAGAACCTCCCACCCTGAAAGCCTTCATCATTATAATTTTGGGCGGTCTGGGTAGCATCCCCGGGTGCTTGATAGGCGGGCTTTTCCTGGGAATGGTGGATGCGATTGGAAGCTTGTTCGTCAGCCTGCAATTAGTAGAGATAGTTACCTTTGCCGCCGTTTTATTGGTGTTGGTCATTAGACCTCAGGGATTAATGGGAGGCATAAAAGGTCATGAAGAATAAGAAGGTCCTCATATTATTGTTTCTTATCGGTCTGGCTGTTTTATTCCAAATCTTGTTTCGACAACAGATTTTTTGGATACATGTCATGACCCCGATTATCAGTCTTTTAATTATGTATGAGTTGGAAAATTCAAAATACGGACAGTCCTGGAAAGCAATCGCGCAGGCGGATAAATTGGCCGAGTCGGTTGGCGTGAACCTCTTCCGGTACAAACTCTTGGCCTTTGTAATATGCAACTTTTTCTGCGGCATTACAGGAGCCACTTACGGAGCCATCGTGAATATTATTACGCCTCATGATTTTGCTCTCGACCGGGTGTTTTTCCTCGTCATGTATTGTGTCGTTGGCGGTATGACTAGCTTTTGGGGCCCGAACATTGGGACTTTGATTATGGGAGTGATATCAGAATTCCTGAGAACACTGGGGCAAATGGATCTTTTGGGCTACGGCATCATATTGGTCCTGGCGGTCAGATTCATGCCCAAAGGACTCATGGGGCTTTTCACACAGTTTACATCCTCCATACGCAAGAGAAAAGATAGAGGGGACGTAAGGATATGGTCCCCACTTGAAACCCGTGTACTGAATGTTTGGAACTTTCGTCTATACATTTGATCTAAAAATCGATCCCAGTAGGCTAAAAATGTTCAAGAAAATAAATCATGTGGGAATCGCAGTAAAGGATTTGAATCGGTTTATCAATATTTTTGCCGGGAAATTGGACCTAAAATTGGGTAAAGTCGAAGAGGTAAAAAAAGCCTAGCGAAATACAGGGTCGCTTTTCCCCCCATCGGAGAAGCTGATATCGAATTTGTTCAATCGTCTGAGGGGAAAGGCATCATAGGTGATTACATCGGAGAAGCAGGGGGGGAATATCATATTGCCTTGGAGGTAGAAGAAATCGAAGAACTTGTTCATCAATTGAAAGCTCGGGGAATAGAATTTCTTTGGGATGTTTCTGAAGGGTCAAAAGGGTCGAAAATTACTTTTATACACCCCAAAGAAACAGCGGGAATTCTAATCGAGTTAATTCAATCCAGTAGCGAATGAGCTATTTCTACAAGCGAAAATATTTAGAGTTAGGAGATTGGTATTCTTGGAGGTAGGAAATTGAGAACGTGGGAAGAGCAGATTACTGAACTGATAGAAAAAGAGAAACGGGCTCAATTTGGAGGTGGCCGAGCAAAACAGGAAGAGCAGAAAAAGAAAGGAAAACTACTCTGCCGGGAACGGATTGATGCCTTAGTGGATCCGGGATCATTTGTAGAAATTAATATGCTGGTCGAAACCCAAACCTTTGAGTATGGGATGCAGGAAAAAAAGATTCCTGGCGATGGAGTGGTTACCGGGTTTGGCACAATTGGGGGCCGCCAGGTTATAGTTTTTTCTCAAGACGTAACTGTCTTTGGAGGATCCGGCGGGAGGGCTCATGGGGAAAAAATCAACACTTTATACAGAATCGCCCGTAATGTAGGCGCTCCAATCATCGGGCTTTTCGAATCTGCTGGGGGTCGGCTCCAAGATGGTATTCAGGTTGAGTCAGGGTATGGGCGAACCTTTTATGAAAATACGCTCGCTTCAGGTGTTATCCCCCAAATAGCGGCGATCATGGGGACTTGCACGGGGGGGGGAGTTTACTGCCCGGCCCTAATGGACTTCATTTTGCAGGTTGAAAAGACCGCCTACATGTTCATCACAGGACCCGCCGTCATCAAAGAAGTCACGGGAGAGGAGGTTTCTTTTGAGCAATTGGGAGGCACCGACGTTCACTCCCGCCACTCGGGAGTCGTTCACCTGACGGCCCAAAACGATTCCCATTGTTTAGAACTCATCCGAAAACTATTATCCTATTTACCGCAAAACAATCAGGAAAAACCGCCCGTGATTCCAAGCGGAGATGATCCATCCCGATCAAATGATATCCTCAGAAAAATCGTGCCCACCGACCCCCGGAAAGTCTATGATATGCGCTTGGTCATTAAAGAAATTGTAGACCGGTCTGAGTTTTTCGAAATTCAGCCTCTCTTCGCCAAAAGTATGATTATCGGCTTTGCCCGTATGGATGGCCAATCTGTGGGGATCGTCGCGAACCAGCCCCGTTATCTCGGAGGAGCGATTAACATCGATGCCGCGGAGAAGACCGCCCGTTTTGTCCGGTTTTGTGACTGTTTTAATATCCCGCTGGTCATTTTGGCGGATGTGCCGGGATATCTTCCCGGAACAGACCAAGAAAAGAAGGGGATTATACGACGGGGCGCTAAGATGCTCTATGCTTTTTCCGAAGCCACTGTTCCCAAAATTACTTGTGTAGTCCGCAAACTATACGGTGGATCTATCCCGGCCATGTGTTGCCACGAAACAGGTGCAGATTTAATGATAGCTTGGCCGAGTGCGGAATTCGCTATGGTGGGGGCGGAAGCGGCCGTGAATATCCTTTATCGGAAGGAAATTACGGAAGCAAAAGACCCGGAAAATGCACGCCGCGAAAAAATTGCGGAATATCAGAAAACAATCATCGGACCCTATTACGCCGCGATGAAACAATATATCGATGCGGTTATTAAGCCTGAGGATACTCGACGCTGGTTCATTCACGCCTTAAGATTATTGAAAAACAAGAAGGGGGGGGAAAACGTTTGGAAAAAGCACGGTAATATCCCCCTTTAAATCACTTTAGGGTTTATTCCCCGTCGCTTGCGACGAAGAAGAAAGTGCTGTTGGTCCATCAAGATACCCCGCTGCTTGCGGCGGGGTATCTTATTTTTGTGGAACGAGATTTCGTTGCTGTAAAACTAATAATAGTGAAATACGCTTAATCTCCACCGGGGCAGATGCAAACATGTAACCCCAAATTCTCTTTCCTTCCTCCTTGAGCGCTTGGGCGTTGGTATGGCGTTGCTCATAGGACGCGGTAAACTGAGATATTATTCCCTCGATCATCCTATTTCCCCTTTCTGGCTTCTAGAATCTCGAAGAAGCTGTCAATTCTCCTTCTTATTTCTCCCTCGTTGAAGGTCCTTGGATCCGACTGCGAAGCCTCGTAGCACATAATGGCTGCCCCTGTTTGCCTTCCCAGTTCGCGCATCTTCAAATAGATGTTTCGTGAATGGACTTGGCAACCGGGGCAGGAATTGAATACTGCTCCGTCACACTTCCAATCTCTAACAGCCCTCACACACCTATCTATTTCGAAATCTAGTCCTACTGCCCCGCTACGGTACAGATGGGAGATGGCTAAGCTCTCAATCGGCTTTTCAGGATCAAGCCGGAATCCTTGCATGTAGTCGCCGAGCCATAGGAAAGGGCAGTAATAATCCATGGCGAACACCGCCCCTCTGCTGCTGAAGAGATCCACGAATTCATCCAGGCAATACCAAGGGGGGAGATTGTAGAAAAAGAGGCGATATTTTTCCTCCGGTATCGCTCCTATCCCTTTTTCTATTTTCTCATTCGATTCCTCAAGTTCCTTGGAAAAATAGTCCACAGCCTCCTGCTTTCCGAGAAAAACCGTGAGATAGAAGACATCGTTTGTGCCTTCCCTGATACCTGTGGGTGAGGGGATGCATTTTTTGTTCTCCTGAACCTGCCAAGCGAATTCTCTCGCTTTTATCCCCAGCGCCATAATCTCCTTGAACCTGTCATAATCAAATGTGCGACCGGTTACTTCTC
>Ga0209212_1008109_pt1 | contig 11359 bp, 10 predicted proteins | sample RifGroC2_FD_183996 | JGI IMG/M metagenome (GOLD analysis project Ga0209212, IMG submission 183996) | Groundwater microbial communities from Rifle, Colorado, USA - Groundwater C2 (SPAdes) (version 2) | ecosystem: Environmental > Aquatic > Deep subsurface > Groundwater | place: Rifle, Colorado...
CACGGCAGACAGTCTGCTGGTAAACTTTTACGGCGTTTATCACGACAAAAGTCTATGGTCTCCTTATTTCGGCCTCGGCCTCGGTGTTGCCCGTATCAAGGCCTCGGATCTGCTGGTAACCGGTTATTCGCTGGGCAGCGGTTCGGATACTGTTTTTGCCGGCCAGTTGGGAACCGGAGTTGAATTTGCCATGACCAAGCATCTGAGCCTGGACCTTGGCTATCGTTTTTTCGCCACCACCCGGCCCGAGTTCAAGGAAGTAGACAGCAAAAGATTCAAGATGGATTATTACAGCCACAGCGCTCTTCTTGGTATTCGTTGGGGATTTTAAAACCTACCCGCTGTTATCCCCTCTCCCACTCCGGGAGGGGGGTTGCATCGAGATACTGACTTCCTCGCCGCTATTTTCTCTGCCTTGATATCTTCCTTGAACTGATACAGGAATTGCACTCGATTAATACATGCAACCTCTTCTCCTCACATTCACAGTACTCTGCCTGTTCGGGGCCTTTAACCGCTGGCTGACGGCACTGGGCCTGGCAGCCGGGATCGGCTACCTGGGCATGCGGGGCTGGTCGCTGGGGCGGCTGCCTCTGGTTGGGCCGCATGATACGATCGCTTTTTTTGCCGTGTCCCTGGCTGCCATGGGGCTGGCGACCCGGCTGTCCCGGCCGTTGCGCAGCGCTGCCTGGTTCAATGCCGCGGTCGGTATTACTGCAGGGATCTTTGGCGGACTGTCGCTTCTGTTTCCAATCAGGAACATGCCGATGCCGGCCATCCTGGATACCCTGTGGTTCGAGCTGCATGTGGTCCTGGCCTTTTTTGCCTATGCCCTGTTCGGGGTTGGCGCGATGGTGTCGGGAGGGTGGCTGGCGTATCGGGAACGGGTGCTGATGGACATCCAGTTCAAGATCGCCCTGGCGGGCTGGTCCTTTTTCTCGGGCTCCATGGTCGCCGGCGGGATCTGGGGTTATTATGCCTGGGGTACCTACTGGCTCTGGACACCCAAGGAACTCTGGACCTCGATCCTCTGGCTGTTCTACGCACTTCTGCTGCATCTGCGCCTGAAGGGCGCCAAATGGGATGCACTGTCGGCCTGGTTGGGGATTCTGGGATTTGTTGTGACGCTGTTTACCTATCTGGGGGTGAGCCTGCTGATGAAAAGCTCGCACAGTTTTTAAGATGAAAAGGCTCTGGAACCTGCTCATATCCCTTGAAGCCGGGCTGGTGCTGCTGGCGTTGGTCTGTATCGCCATGGCGGCCGGCTCTTTCGGGCTGAAGGGCGAAGTTGCAGCAGCGATCAATGCCATGCCGCTCTTTGCGTGGCTGGCCGGGTTTACCCTGGCAACAACCTGGTGGCTCTGGCTTACGCTTGTACTTCTGGCCCTGCTGGTGCTGAACACCCTCTGCTGCAGCGCCGATACCCTGATTCAACGCTTCAGCCTCAAGGGTGTTCTGGCTTGGTTACCACCTCAGTTGATCCATGCCGGTTTTCTGCTGATTGTTCTGGCTCACCTGCAGAGTGCAGTGTGGGGTTTTAAGGGTACGATTGAAATTCCCGAGGGGGCCGGCTTTCAGCTGCCGGACGGTGTGGCGGTTAAGGTGGCGCGGATCGGAGCGATCTTCTCGCCCATGGGAGGGGACAGGCCGCTCGGCTACAAGGCCCTGCTTGTTACGCAAGAGACAGCCGGGCAGGGCGGGGTGACCATCTCGCCCAATCATCCCTGGTTCAGCAACGGCTACGGGGTGTATATCAAGCATGCCGAGCCGGGCCAGCCGCCAATGGCCTTGCTGGAGATCCATCGCGAGCCGGGCGCTGCCATGGCCCTGGCCGGGGCGGTCCTGTTCACCATCGGCAACCTGCTGCTGCTATATACCCGCTCCAGGGCGCGGGAATTGGCGCTTGAGGTGGATGGGGTATTGTAATATAAATAAACTCAACTCTGCGGACAGGCCGGATAGCCCTCCACGCTATCCGCTCGATTTCGAAAAGGTGGAGATATGAAACCCCGAGTCAATGCATCTTCCCGTAAATATCGTTTTCTGATCCGTTTTGCGCAGGCCATAATGCTGCTGGTATTATGCGCCGGATTCACGTCGTGCACCAAATCCGACCATAAGCCCGTCAAACCTCCGGAAAAGGTTACTATGGCTTTTGCTACCCTTGTAGAATCTACTCTTGCCCAGGTGGCCCAAGCGAGGGGGTATTTCCGTGAAGAGGGCTTGGAGGTAACAGCACACCTCCATCCTTACGGGAAGCTTGCTCTCAGGGAAGTGCTGGAGGGTAAGGCGGATTTTGCCACCGTAGCCGAGACTCCTGCCATGTTTGCAATAATGAATGGAGAGAAAATATGCTTGATTGCATCAATACAGAGTTCCCAAAATAATCACGCAATTGTCGCAAGAAAGGATCTGGGTATTCTCACCCCGCAAGACCTGAAGGGGAAAAGGATTGCCACGACCCTGGGTGTTACGGCAGATTTTTTTATGGACGGTTATTTAGCAGCTAACGGGATATCAAGGAAGGAGATGGAGGTTGTCAACCTGAGACAGGGGATGCTCCAAAACGCCATAGTTAACGGCGATGTTGAAGCCGTATCCACGTTTTATCCCTTTCTAAGCCAGATCCAAAATAAATTGGGAGACAACGGAGTTACCTTCTACGACAAAGATATATATACCGCGACCTTCAATGTCGTTGTTCCCCAGGCACTTGTCCGTGAAAATCCGGGCAAGATCAGAAAAGCGCTTCGCGCCCTTGTCAGGGCCGAGGAGTATGTCAGGGGAAATCCGGCAGAGGCGCAAAACATGGTGGCTAAATTCAGTGGAATAGCACCAGGCATAGTCTCTGAAGCCTGGGATGTTTCCAGCTTCGACTTGACTCTCAATCAGTCGCTCATCCTCGTACTGGAAGATGAATCGCAATGGGCAATCAAAGGCGGGATGACCCGCGCACGCAAGATCCCTAATTATCTGGATTTTATCTACATTGACGGTCTTAACTCCGTTAAGCCGAGTGCCGTACGAATACTCAGGTGAGAGCGTAATCATGCGAGTAGCACAAAGACTGCGAATAAATTCCTTTGTATCGGCTGTATCGGTGCTAGTTATTTTTGTAGTTCTTTTTCTGATGATTGGTCGTGTCTATAGGGCGCTAGAGGCGGCGAAAACCGCCGACGCAATAATCGTCGCTTCATTTGAGCGGTTAATGCTTCGAACTGATTTTGATCAGACCGGCAGTGAGAGATCAAAAACACAACTGATCGCTAAACACAAAGAGTTAGGCGACCTTCTTAAGGAAGCATCGACGAAGTTTTCGGGCTCCGAAGATAAAAAGATTGTTAACGAGTTGTTCGCCAATCAGGAGTCTATCGATAAAATTTTAAAGAATATCTTAGAAAGTAGTGAAAAACGGGATGCGCTTATCCGCCCTGACGCACTTTCCCAGGAGATCGAAGACAGGCGGTTCAGCCAGTTGAACATGAGGGTTTACGAATCGTTATTGTCTGCCAGCAAATTGCAGGCATCGAGCAAGGATGATGTCATAAAGTCACTCTGGCGGGCTGGCGGAGGAATCTTCCTGATACTCTTGAGCGTAAGCGCCGCAACGCTGGTCAATTCACGGATAATGGGCCGGTCGATCGCGGCCCGAGTCGCCAGGCTGTGCGAGGGAGCCACGGTGATCGGCGCCGGGGACCTGAATCACCTGATCGACATCAAGGGTGATGACGAGTTTGTCGAACTCTCGGAAGCATTCAATGCCATGACCGCGAAATTGCGCGGCTCATACCTTGACCTCGAAAATGAGATCGAAGAGCGAAGACGGGCCGAGGAGGCGCTGCATCAACAAGAGGAACGGCTGCGCCTGGCCATGTCAGCAGCGCGAATGGCCAGTTGGGACTGGAATGTGCCCAGCGGTGAAGTTGTCTGGAACGATACACATTATCGGATGATGGGGTATGAGCCCGGAGAGGTGCAGCCATCCAATGAGGCATGGGCCAGCAGAGTTCACCCCGATGATAGGGAAGCAGCCCAGTCCTTGATACAGCGGTGCATGAACGAGAAACGGGTCTACGTCGCCGAGTTTCGCACCCTCTGGCCCGACGGGACGATCCGCTGGCTGGAAGCTCGCGGAGACTTCGAATACGATACAAACAACCAGCCGCTCCGAAATTACGGGGTTATGCTGGATATTACTGACCGAAAACAGGTTGAAGAGCTGCTGCATGAAAGCAGAGCCGACCTGGCGCGAGCCCAGGAGGTGGGAGGGGTCGGCAGCTGGCGCCTGAATGTCAGACAAAATGTGCTGACCTGGTCCGACGAGAACTATCGTATCTTCGGAATCCCCAAGGGGACACCACTGTCCTATGAGTCTTTTCTGGATAGCATCCACCCGGACGACCGGATGTATGTTGACACGAAATGGATGGCAGCACTCGGTGGAGAGCCATACGATATTGAGCACCGGATCGTGGTGGATGGCAAGGTTAAATGGGTAAGGGAGAAGGCCTTTCTGGAGTTGGCCGGACCTGACAATCTGCTTGGCGGCTTCGGTATCACTCAGGATATCACGCAACGAAAAGAGGTGGAAGAAGAGCTGCGAAAAGCTCATGACGAGCTTGAAATGCGCGTCAGACAACGAACCGAGGAACTGGCAGAGAGCCTGGAAAATCAGCGACAGGAAATGATTGAAAGGGAAAAGGCGGAAGTTTTACTGCATCAGGAGACCCTGGCTCGATTGCATGTCGTTGAAGCCCTGCGCGAAAAGGAACAGATGCTCATTCAGCAAAGCCGCCAGGCTGCCATGGGGGAGATGATCGGCAATATTGCCCACCAGTGGCGGCAACCCTTGAATGCCCTGGGACTTTTTACGCAGAGACTCGGCTATTTCTACGGCACTCCCAACTTCAACAAGGAGCTGCTGGACACATCCATAGCCAAATCAATGGAGATCATTCAGCACATGTCCAAAACCATTGATGATTTCAGTGACTACTTCAAACCAGATAAAGAAAAGACCGATTTCAGGGTTGGCGACGCCATCAAAAACACCCTGTCTCTTCTGGAAGGAAGCTTTCAGAACCCGAGAATCAGAATCACAATCGAAGCAAAGGATAATCCTGTCATTAATGGTTTTCAGAATGAATTTGCTCAAGTGTTGCTAAATATTCTAATTAATGCTAGGGATGCTATATTAGAAAGGGAAATAGTTGATGCAGAAGTGACAATTACCATCAGCAGTGAAGATGGCAGTGCCGTAGTGACCATTTCCGACAATGCCGGAGGCATACCCGAGGCGATTATAGATAAGGTGTTTGACCCCTATTTTTCAACCAAAGGTCCACAAAAAGGAACGGGTGTAGGTCTGTTCATGTCCAAAGCCATCATAGAGAAAAACATGGGGGGAAAACTGACCGTGCGCAATACGGACGCAGGCGCTGAGTTCAGGATAGAGGTATAAATGACGGCCGCAGCAATGCCCCATAAAGCGGTTTCGATCCTGTTTGTTGAGGACGATGAGCTTATCTTGGAGCTTCAGGCCTCAATCCTTGCCGCAAACTTTCCCGATGTCGTATTCTACACCGCGGTCAATGGCAGATTGGGCCTGGAACTATTCAAGGCGCACACGCCGGATATCGTCATCACTGATATCAACATGCCGGAGTTGTGTGGTGTGCAGATGTGTAACAGTATCCACTCACTCAAGCCGGATACAAAGCTCATAGCCATTACCGGTAAATCAGGAAGGGTAGTTCTCCAGGATAATGACGGAAATGAATTTGAGTTTGACCATTTAATTGTGAAACCGGTGGGCTTCCAAAAGCTGTTTGCGGCGGTTGAACAGTGTATGGATGAGATTGCGCGACAAGCCTGAATAACAATCCCCCGGATCAATCCCCCAGCATCTGCGCAAAAAAATCCTTCGCCATATCAGCAGATTCAACCCCTTTGTCTACAGGACCACATGAAGTCGAGTTCAGAAGGTGTTCCGGTATCTCCGCCAGGAAACGGCTGGGTTTGCGTTCCTCCAGAGCGCCGTATTTCCGGCGCGTCAGACAGCGGGAGATCGTCAGGTGTTGCCTTGCCCTGGTGATGCCGACGTAGCAGAGGCGGCGCTCCTCGGCGCAGCTCGGGTCCTCCTCGATGGACCTTTTGTGCGGCAGCAGCTCTTCCTCCATCCCCACCAGGTAGACATGGCTGAATTCCAGCCCCTTGCTGGAATGCAGCGACATGAGGGTGACCGCATTCTTGCCATGCTCCTTGTCGTCCTCGGACGGCTTGTCCTCATCCATCAGCGAGATCCGCTCCAGAAAGGCCGACAGGGTGCCCCGCGGGTTCTGCTCTTCATACACAGCCAGGGAGTTGACCACCTGTTCGATGTTCTCGATATGTTTGCGGGCCTGGGCCGCATCGTTGAGGGTGCGGTACAGTTCATCCTCGATACGCAGGCGGTTGAACAGGGTGTTGACCTGCTCTCCCAAACGGCTTTTGCCGAAGCCGGCAATCACCTCTTTCATCATTCCGTGAAAGGCGGTCACCGCCTTTTTGGATGACACCGAGATGTCCGAGATCTCGCTGACCCGACCCAGGGCCTCGAACAGCGGCACGTCATGCTCCATGGACCATTGATTGAGATGGTTCAGGGTGTTGTCGCCGATCCCCCGGCGGGGGAAGTTTATGATCCTGAGCAGCGAGGCCTCGTCGCTGGGGTTGTCGATCACCTTGAGGTAGGCGATGGCGTCCTTGACCTCCTTGCGCTCGTAGAACTGCATGCCGCCGATGACGACGTAAGGGATGCGTTCCTGGCGCAGCTTTTCCTCGAAGGCCCGGCTCTGGGCATTGGAGCGGTACAGGATGGCCATGTCCGACCAGGACAATTTCCCCTTGAACTGCTCCATCATCATGCTGTCCACGACCTTGGCGGCTTCCTCTTCTTCGTTGTCGGCCACGAACAGGTCGATCTCGCGCCCTTGGCCGCTGGCTGTCCAGAGTGCCTTGTCGGTGCGAATCGGGTTGTTCCGGATGACACTGTTGGCCGCATCCAGGATGGAACTGGTGGAGCGGTAGTTCTGCTCCAGCTTGATGACCTTGCAGCCATCGTAATCGTGTTCGAAGTTGAGGATATTCTGCACCTCGGCACCGCGCCAGCCGTAGATGGACTGGTCGTCGTCTCCCACCACGCAGATGTTGCGGTGCTTTTTGGCCAGCAGCGAGATCAGCAGATACTGGGAGGCATTGGTGTCCTGGTACTCGTCCACCATGATATAGCGGAAGCGTTCCTGCCAATGCCCCAGGATGGTGGCATTGGATTGCAGCAGCTTGACCGAGAGCATGATGATATCGTCGAAGTCGATGGCGTTGAAGCCCTTGAGCAGTTCCTGATAGCGAAGATAAACGGCCGCGGTGGTTAGTTCGACGCGGTCGGAGCTTTCCGGCTTGAACTCCTGCGGGGTTATCAGTCGGTTTTTCAGCCCGGAGATCTTCCAGAGGAGCAGGTTCGGATCGATCTGTTTCGGATCGATGCCGCGCTCGCGCATGGCCTGGCGCAGCACTCCGGCCTGATCCGAGGTGGAGTAGATGGAGAAATTCGGTTTGAAGCCCAGGGCGCGGATATCACGCCGCAGGATTCGCACCCCCAGGGAGTGGAATGTGGAGATGACGATGCCGTCCGCCATGGAACCGGCCATGGAGCTGACGCGCTCCCGCATCTCGCGGGCGGCCTTGTTGGTGAAGGTGACCGCCAGGATGTTCTCGGCTGGAATGCGCTTGTCTTTCAGCAGATGGACGATGCGGGTGGTGATGACCTGGGTCTTGCCGGAACCGGCTCCGGCCAGGATCAGCAGGGCGCCCTCGGTATGATGGACCGCCTGCTGCTGCGGTGGATTGAGTTTTTTCATGGTTATAGATTTGTACCACAGAGGGGGGCAGGGAGGCAATTTTGTTTCCATTTGCGGTTGTTAATAGGCGTTGACACTGTGTTGTAACGGGGTGTAAATGATGGCTTCGATTATTTGGAAATATTGTCGGATCAAAATTAGAAAAGCATGTACAGGTAGATGAAAAGAATATTCACTTATGCAAGATAAGATATTTCAATTAAAACTCAATCAAGGAGATTCAAAATGAACAAAATCCTGTCCACCATCATATCAGTTGTCGTTGCTCTTTCGTTTTCAGCTGCTCTGTTTGCGGCGGTAAGCCCGGAAACAGTCGAACTTCCTTCCGGTGTGGGTAAAATTATCTTCCACCACAATCAACATCAGGAAAAGCTGAGGGATTGTACGAAATGTCATTCAACTCCAGCCGGTGGACAGATCAAAGGTTTTGGAAAAGACATGGCTCACAAAACCTGTAAAGGTTGCCACTCTGAAATGGGCAAGGGACCGATATCCTGCAAAGACTGTCACAGAAGGTAAGCGCCTCACATCGCCACCCAAACCTCATGTGGAGCTTCACTGGGGTAAGGATCTTTTGAAGATTTGCATCGGGAATGCTTAATTGTCAAACATGACCCGCTGACCTTTCCACTGGCTTTCTGACGACCATGGAGAAAGACGATGATCATTGGCGTTGCGCGGGAGATAAAGATTCAGGAATACCGGGTAGGTCTGACACCGCCGGGGGTACATCAACTCAGCATCGACGGCCACAAAGTGCTTGTGGAACAGGGGGCTGGCCAGGGAAGCGGCTTTAGCGATGCCGACTACATTCATGCCGGCGGCATCCTTGTTAATCGCGTCACCCTCTTTGCCGAGGCCGAATTGGTAGTCAAGGTCAAGGAGCCGTTGGCGGCCGAGTACGATCTGCTACGTCCTGGGCAGCTCCTGTTTACCTATCTGCACCTCGCCCCCAACCGCCTCCTCACGGCGGCCCTGCTGCAACGCCGGGTTACCGCCTTTGCCTACGAAACCATGGAGCATGACGGCAAAACCCTGCTGCTGGCGCCGATGAGCGAGATTGCCGGGAGGATGGCCCCACTGGTCGGGAGCTATTACCTGCAACGTCCCTGTGGCGGGAACGGCATCCTCCCCTGTGGTGTGCCGGGGGTATGGCCGGCCCGGGCGTTGATTGTCGGTGCCGGGGTTGTCGGCCAGGGGGCAACGCGGGTCGCCCATGGGATCGGGTTTGAGACAGTGCTCCTCAACCGGGGGAGCGAGAGGCTACGGGAGATCGACCTGGAGTATCACGGGAGGGTCAGGACCCGGACTCTGGATCCTGAAGCGCTGGAGGAAGAAATCATTGCCGCCGATCTGGTTGTCGGTGCAATCTACGCCACCGGCGAGCGAACACCGGTCATCATTACCCGCGAGTTGGTGCGCCGAATGAAGCAGGGTGCGGTGATCATCGACGTCGCCATAGACCAGGGCGGGTGTTTTGCGACGAGCCGTCCTACCACCCACGATGACCCGGTTTTCATCGAAGACGGCGTAATTCACTACTGCGTCGCCAATATGCCCGGTGCCTACCCCCGCACCTCGACGCAGGCCCTGACCAATGCCACCCTCCCATACATCCGCCAGCTGGCGCGCCTCGGTACAGACTCGGCAATAGCGTCCTCGCCCGAACTAGCCTCGGCCCTCAATCTGCGCGATGGCAAAATCACTCATCTTGGGGTAGCGGCGGCGCAGCAAGGCGCAAGTTAGCAGCTAATCCAGAGAATACATGAACCACCGTGATGGGAACAGAACCCGAAACGTATGGGGTGTCACACTATGGTGTGGAGGAGTTGGTTTATGCTGCTCTTGTCCGAAGGCATGCCACTGTCTTTCAAAAATTCCTTGACCAACGGTTTAAGTGCATGTCGGACTTCCTTCAGTTCATCCTTCAGTGAGAAGGTTCCTAATCCATTGCCGGTGGCAGGTGTTCCGTCAGGGGTTTCGGCTGTGAATGAGAAACTGAAGCTGGTGCTGTAAAGTTCGGCCAAACTGCCGTCAAAGCTGAAGTTGTAGCCGTCAGGCCCGCTGTTTGCGTTGAAGGAGCTGACACTGGCGCTGGCTTGCATTATCTGGAGGTCAAGGGCAAAGGAAAGTTTAGTTCCGTCGGACGTGGCTATGGAACCGTCGATCGAAAAGCTGCTGGTTTTGAAGGAAACGCTGGACTGTTGCGCCGAAATCGATGTCTGCCGGCTTTGGGGTGCAATTGCTGACGGGGCGTCAACCGCTGGTAAATTCTTCAGGTCATTGATCTGGGCACCGGTTATCTGGCCGAGAACATTTTTGAGAAAATCGAAAAGAGGATTGTCTTTCCGGTTGTGAAGAGCTTTTTGCACATGTCCGACCGAATGCTCCTCGTTATTGGGACGCCTGGCATCATCGGAAAGTTCGATCCGGTCCTGTGGCGGTGGCAGCGGTACAACGCTGGTTGATGATTGGTTGGCAGTAAACTGGCTGTATTGGAACTGTGTCTGCTGGAGCGATGTGGTTACGGTCAACTGCATATCGGCCTCGCCGTTGTACTGGAGTGAAATAAATCTTTGTCAGTATTTTATCGGATATATCCAGATAATCTTAAATAAAAGAAGCTGTCGAACAGGTCAAAACAGAAGATAAATTTCAGGGTCGGGAATTAACTGGGAGGTGCGAAATCGCCAGGGTGGATCCTCCCTCTGAACGAGGAGTGACTTTTGTCGCCACAGGGAATGGTTTGCTGGTTGTTCAGCTAGGTCAGTCTGCGGGAGTATTGCCGTACATATTCCAGAAACGACTTCATCAGATCATGGGGTACATCTTCAATTCTGCTGTAAATACGTCCTTTGTCCGCAAATGATATTGAGAAGGGGGCATTGGCATTTCCTTCAATTGCCCAGATGCTGACAACACCTTCAGGATCTCTGATAACCCTGTAAGCACCATTGCGATAATGACGCTTTAAGGCGATCAGGGCATTTTTTGCTTCGCTGTGCAGATTTCGTTGCTCGGCCATGAATGCTTTTTCCCCTTCACTGTGTTGGACAACATTATTGAACGATGTAAGGCGTAACAGTAATATATTGCAAAATGTCGTTGATTTCAGCACAAAAAAACAGCACACACCGGTTTGCTAAGGGTGTGTGCTGTTTTGTATTGAGGCTGGTATGGTGTGGGGCAGCCGGGCAGCCGGCCTGTGTCCATTAACGCCTGACAGTGACAGCAGCTTTTTCCTTGTTGCTTTCAGCGGCGCCGGTAATCATGCCGTACAGGGAGATTATGGCCGGGATGCACTGGATTACCACCACCAGGGCGCAGAAGCCCAGGAACAGAAGGATCAGGGGACCGCTTACGAATACCTTATTGGTAGCGCCGCCCGATGCAAGGGCTGCGGTGCTGGTAACGAGGCTAAGGGCTGCTGCGCTGAATACTGCTGTCAAGGTCTGTTTTGC
>Ga0209212_1008111_pt1 | contig 11354 bp, 7 predicted proteins | sample RifGroC2_FD_183996 | JGI IMG/M metagenome (GOLD analysis project Ga0209212, IMG submission 183996) | Groundwater microbial communities from Rifle, Colorado, USA - Groundwater C2 (SPAdes) (version 2) | ecosystem: Environmental > Aquatic > Deep subsurface > Groundwater | place: Rifle, Colorado...
CATCCACACCGGGATCGGTCGCTGCACCGGGAGCGGGTTGAGGCCGGCGTCGGAGATGCGATGGCGCGTCCCCGCGAACGTCACCAGCTCCCGCGTCCAGAGCGCGCGCATCACCTCGATCTGCTCTTCGATCCGCCGGCCGCGCGTCGCGAACTCCTCGCCGAGCGCCTCGAACTCGACGGGGTTCCAGCCCACGGCCACGCCGAGCCGCAGCCGCCCGCCCGAGAGCACGTCCACGGCCGCGGCCTGCTTGGCGACCAGCGCGGTCTGACGCTGCGGCAGGATGATGATGCCCGTCACCAGCTCGACCCGGCGCGTGGCGGCGGCCAGGAATCCAAAGAGCACGAACGGCTCATGGAAGCCGTGGCGATACGTGTAGGGCCCCTTCCAGCCGCCCGGGCGATCGGGATTGACCCCGAGCACGTGGTCGAAAACCAGGATGTGCGTGAACCCCATGTCCTCGACGGCCTCGGCATAGGCCTTGATGGCGGCCGGGTCGTTCCCGATCTCGGTCTGTGGCAGCACGACGCCGATCTTCATGCAAACCTCCTCGCAGTGGGTTGACTCGCCGTGCGCACATCTGCGTGATCCCGTCCGGACGCGCTCTCGCACCTCGCGTCGCGGTGTGGCCGTTCTCCCGGCCCGACAGAGGCGCGTCAGGTCCCCGAATCAGCGGAGCGCCTGGCGCAGCGAGTCGCCGATGAGCGAGACCGCGCGGTGCGCCGTGTCGATCAGCTTGCCCATCCCCGCGAAGCCGTGGATCATCCCGCCGTAGCACACGTAGTCGACCGTCATCGCCAGCAGGATCGAGAGCCATCGCGCGCACCTCCATCGGCATGTCGTGAGTATGGGATGCGGGGCCGACTCCGGCGGCAACGGTACCACAGCCCGCGGCCCGGTTCGTCCATCGGGGGCCCTCCTTGAGGAGCTGCCCCACGAGGCGACGAGCACCAGTTCATTCACCAGACGGGGACGCGCGAGTGGTTCCCCCTGTGCCGGGGGGGGGCCGGCGCCGGAGCGACACGGGGCGTGCCGGTGGCTGGCTGAGCTCGGCGCGCTCACGGCGCGAGCGCGCGCACCACCAGGGCCTTCATGCCGTCGATGTCCGCGTCGCGGTAGGCGCCCAGGAGCTGGGCCTCGAGCGATCCTTCGCCGTGCAGCGTCACCAGCATGTTGTACCCGCCGAAGTCGGAGGCGGTCAGGTCGCGGATCAGGTGCATGAGGGCCAGCCGCCGCCGTCCACCGATGCCCTTGGCGCCGGCCAGGTACTTCTCGATCAGCGGGCCGGTCTCGGCGTTCGCCAGGTCGGCCTCGGTCGGCGCGGTGATGACGAGGCCGCCGGCGACGTCCTGCAGCACGGCCACGACGTCGTGGAACTCGCTGGCGAAGTAGTGCTTGCCGGCGTTGCTGTAGGCGCCGTTGGGAACGGCGATGCCGTCGGCGAAGCGGCACTCGGACGCCGCGGCCAACCGCGCCGCGCGCGTGAGCGCGGTGTACATGGCCAGGCGGGCCACCTTGCTGCGGATGGCGCCCGCCCGCTCGAGGCCGTGGTACTCGGCGGCCAGCGCGGCGGCCCCGCAGAACATCTCGCCGATCGGCGGCTTGTAGCTCACCGCGGTGTAGCGATGGAAGGTGGCGAAGGCCGTGGCGAGGCGGCCGGCGAACTGCCACTCGCCGCAGAGGAAGACGCGCTCCCAGGGGACAAACACGTCCTCGAAGACGGTGAGACACTCGATCTCGATGTTGCGCCGACTCACGGGGTTGTCGAAGGCGGAGGCCGTCTCGGTGATGATGGGGCGGCAGATCATCGTGAGGCCGGGGGCGGCGAGCGGCGTCGAGAAGGCCACCGCCCAGTCCCGGTCCTCCTCGGCGAACGCGCGGGTCGGGATGACGATCAGCTCGTCCGCGACCGGGCCCGCCGTGGTGTGGGCCTTGGCGCCGCGCACGACGATGCCGTCCGCCGTGCGTCGGACGACGCGGACGTAGAGGTCGGGGTCCGCCTGCTGCGAGGGCCGCAGGCTCCGGTCGCCCTTGACATCCGTCTGGGCGAGCGCCATCGTCACGTCGCGCCGCGCGCAGCCGTTCCGGTAGCGCCGCACCCGGTCGAGGTAGGTCGTGCCGAGCGCGCGGTCCACCTCACCGGCCACGACGAGCAGGCCGAGGAGCACGTCCGTGCCCACCGCCTTGGTGATGTTGAACGTCGAGCGCTGCTGCCGCGTGTTCTCTTCGATCAGGTCTCCCCGCGCCCTGAGCTCGGCCGCCGTGCGCGGGATGCGGAAGTACGCGCTCGCCGGCTCGCCCAGCTCGGGGTCGTCGTACACGAAGAGCGGCCGGAGCGCCGGCTGCTCGGCCAGGGCGAAGACCTCGGCGGAGTGGTCGACAGTGACCCGCAGCATCGGGTCGGCCGTCACGTCCTCGATGCGGCGGCCGGCGGCCCACACGCGCCGGCCGTCGCGCAGCCCCGCCCGGTAGTCGTTCGCAGTCCTGAGTGCCATGGTTGCCCTCCTCGTCGAGCCCTCACGCCTGGGCGCTGGACGCCGCCGCCTGCCGCCTCAGGAGCGCGCGCTGGATCTTCCCGCTCTCCGTCCGCGGCAGGGACGGGACGAACTCGATCTCGCGCGGGGCCTCGGGCCCGAACCCCGTGAAGAGCGGCACGAAGACGGCGCCCAGCTTCCACACCGCGAGCGAGGCCACGTAGGCCTCGGGCACACGCGGCATCAGTGCGGCCACCCGGTCGCCCCGGCCGATGCCGAGCCGGCGCAGCGCATTCGCCAGGCGGCCGGCCAGCCGCGCGAGGTCGAAGTAGGTGAAGGTGCGCGACTCGCCCCCCGCCCCGACCCAGACGAGGGCCACGCGGCTTCGCTCGCGCGCCCACCGGTCGCACGCCTCGTGCGCCCGGTTGAGCCGGCGCGCGGGATCCCAGTCGAGCCGCCCCACGACGTCCTCCCAGCGAAAGGTGCGACGCACCTCGGCAAACGTCACGGCCATCGCATCCCCCGCTCCGGTCGCGCCCGACCGTCGAGCGCCTCCGGCCAGCGCCCCCACGGGGCACATGCAGCCACGTCCACCGCGAGCGATACTGCCCGCTCGGGCGCCGCGCGGTCAAGGGGCGCCCGCTCTGAGCCCATCTCCTTGGCGACCGGCCTCCCGAACGTACACGCAAATGACGTGACGGTCGGCGTGCCCGGCGCCGATGCCGTTGACGTCGAGCAGGTGCAGCGGGAGCTTCCCATCGGCGACGACGCGCGGGGCTGACCCCGGAGCTCCCCGGGCGCCTGGCTGTCGCGCGACGGGCTCCGGCCCGGCGCTACCCGTGCAGGTCGCGAGCCACCTCCGCCAGCCCGAGCGCGAGTAAGCGCTCCTTGCTCGGCACGGCCGTGGCCGGGTCCCAGCCCATGGCGGCACAGTACTCGCGGACCTGGGTGTCGATGTCCACGGTGATGTTGCGCACGTTCCCCGCGGTCTGGGGCGGGGCGCCGAGGAGCCGCCCGGGCATCTCGAACCGGAGCGGGTTCAGCCCCTCGCGCAGGTTGAACGCGTGCCGGATGTCGGCGATCCGCTCGCCGATGCGGGAACACTCGTCCGTGTCGATCGCCCAGCCGGTGACGGCGCTGAGGAAGTCCGGGACGAAGTTCCAGTCGTAGGCCAGGTACGCGAACATGCAGACCCCGGCCGCATTGACCACGTGGATCATCTCCGCGCACTTCCTGTGCAGCTCCCCCTTGCCCGTATAGATGTACTTGTCATGCGCGGGCCAGCCCGCGAGCATCGGCGGCATGTCCTCGTGGCCCTGGGTGTGGCGGGCCGGGGTGGCGTCCATCTTGTAGGTCGTGGCCAGCCCGGGCTGGAACTTGGGATCGTGCATGGGCACCTCGGCGCCCTGCACGTGCATGGCGTACGCGCCGGCGCCCTTGCCGATCCGCGCCGCGGCCTTGCGCGTGCCGTCGGCCAGGATGTCGCCGATCCCCTCGCGGGCGGCCATCTTCTCGAGCAGAGCCACCAGCGCCTGGTCATTGCCCCACCGGAGCTCGAGCCCCCCCGTGTCCGCCGCGGTCAGGATGCCGTTCTCGTAGCATTCGACGGCGAAGGCCGCGGTGCACCCCGCGCCGATAGTGTCGAACCCGTACCGGTTGCACAGCTCGTTCAGCTTGATCAGGGCCGGGAACTTGTCCATCAGCGTCATCGTGCCCCAGGCGGCCGCCGTCTCGTACTCGACCTTGTGGTGGGACACCCCCTTGAACGGCCCGTCCTCCTTCACCGACATGTGGCCGCCGCACGACATGGTGCACCGCCAGCAGCCGTATTTCTTGTCCTGGTACGCGATGACCGTGTCCTGCTGGAACCGGGTGGACCCGCTGGGGAAGTCCACCGGCCCGACGCCCCCCCAGTTCTTCACCGGCGAGTCGCCACTCATGGCCGAGTCGCCCGTGATGCCGACCGTGCCGTACTTGACCAGGATGTCGTGGAAGCCGCCGCTCCGCTTCATGTACTCCTTGCGCAGCGCCTCAACCTTCCCCGCGTCGAACAGCGGCACCCGGGCCTTGCCCGAGACCGCGATGGCCTTGAGCCGCTTGGAGCCCATGACCGCGCCCACGCCGGAGCGGCCGGCGGCCCTGCCCTTGTCGTTGACGACCGCTGCCAGCAGACTGAGCTTCTCGCCGGCCTGGCCGATGCAGGCGACCTCGACCTGCTTGCCGCCGCGCCCCTTCCGCTCGCCCAGGGTCTCCTTGAGGATGTCCTCGGTCTCGTTGGTGTCCTTGCCCCAGAGGGCGGCCGCGTCGCGCAGCTCGGCCTTGCCGTCCTCGATGCAGAGGCAGACGGGCCGCGCCGCCGCCCCGCTGACGAGGATGCCGTCGTATCCGGCGAACTTCAGGTGTGGGCCGAAGGTGCCGCCGCAGTTGGCATCGCCCCAGGTGTCGGTGAGCGGAGACTTGCACACCACCACGAACCGGTTGCCCTCGATGCTGGGCGAGCCCGTGAGCGGCCCCGTGAAGAAGCCCAGCAGGTTGTCCGGGCCGAGCGCGTCCACGCCGGGCTTCATCCGGTCGTACAGGAGCTTGGCGCCCAGCCCATAGCCCCCGAGGAAGTTCCGGCACAGCGATTCGTCCAGCGCCTCGTCGCGCAGCGTGCCGCTGGTGAGATCCACGGTCAGGATCTTGCCCATGTACCCTCTGGCCATCTCGCTCCTCCTTTAGGGGGACGGCGCCCGCGCCCCCCCCCGGGCGTCAGATCGCCACGCCCCATCTCTCCCGGCCGCCCAGGAAGCTGGCCGTCCAGATCTGCCCCGCGTCCGCGGTCGCCTGGACATTGGGGACCGGGCGGCCTCCGATCCGTTCGTACCCGGTCGGCACATGAACGGTGAAGTCCAGCGCCTCCTCGCGCCTCGCGAGGACAGCCGCCACGTAGCGATCCAGGGACCCGGGATCCGGCCGGCTGCGGATCCCGCCCGTGTGCCGCCCGCCGTTCTGGCTCAGGTCGGCGTAGCGGAAGGGCAGCCCGTACAGGCTGGGGAAGTCGACCGCGCCGGGGAACCGGAGCCCGTACAGCGTGAGGCCCAGGTACATGTGCCAGGCGAGCTGGAAGCTCGGCCACTTCCCCCGGCCCCAGACCAGACCGGGGAGCAGCCCGTCCGGCGACTCGGCGTCCAGCTGCGACATCCGGTACGCGACCAAGATCGCCCGGCCGCGGAAGTAATCCCGCAGCAGGTCATGCCCGCTCCGGTTCCATGCGGCCTCGGTGCACCGGAGCATCGTCGTGCCGGCCTGGAAGGGGCCGGAGAGATACCCGAACGGCTCCGTCCCCGTCCTGGACAGCGCCTCTCCGCCCAGGTGGAGCAGCGGGCCAAGGATCCCGGTCTTCCCGAACTCGTCGTAGGTCACGACGCCGTCGCCGTCCTCATCGAAGGTCTCGAGGAATTGCTTCCTGAGCGACGAGCCTGCGAGCGCGTCCACGGACTCGAGATACCCGAAGGCCGTCCGCTGCATGTCCCAGGGCATCTTGAAGGCGTCGAAGTACAGCGTGCTGGTCACGAGATCGGCGAACCTGCCGTCCCGGGCCGTGCCCAGGTGCCCGTCGAGAGACACCAGAGGGCTCTGCCCCACCGCGTCCCGGCCCAGGACGTGGTACCGCCGCTCGCCCAGGCCTCTCTCCTCCGCCTGCCTGAGCGAGGCGTCCCGGGCCAGCGGGCAGTCGTACGCGGCCTCGGTCACGATGGCGCCCCCCTTCACCGTGGGGAGCGGGACCCGCTGGGGGAAGCATCCCCCGTGCCCGTCCTCGACACCCGAGGCCATCGCCTCCTCGAGCGACACATTGCTGAACAGGTACCGCGCGCAGAGAAGATCCGTGGCCACGGGGTCGAGGCCGGCCACCACCAGCCCCTCCGGCTCCTTCGTCCCCGGCAGGAGGCCGGTATGCTCCAGGTTGATGGCCTCGATGCCATCCACCACATGCACCATGAAGATCCCCTGGCTCTTCACGGCCTGGATGATGTCGATCATCGTCGCGGTGAGCCCGCCCGTCCTCCTGGCGACGTACGTGCCGTGCCGGTCCCGTCTGGGCAGGCCTGTGCCGAGCTCGCTGTCGGCAACCCAGATCGCGTGGGGGACGCCCGCCTTCATCCCGGGCGTGTCGTTGTGCGGGGTGCTGTACTCCCACTCGGGGTGGCCGCGCTCCGAGGCCTGCATCGGGTAGAGCCCGATGCCCAGGTTCTTGATGGCGTTGGTGAAGAGCGCGATCGCGTGGACCTTGAGCTTGGGGACATTGACCAGCACACAGCCCGGGTAGGCGCTGAGGTCCCCGGCGTCCCCGGGAGCCCCGCCCACGATGGCCTTGTGGAGGGTGATGGACGGGAAGTTCACGCCGTCGGGCACCGGGACCCTCCGCCCCTTGCCCGGATCGTCGAAGATCCGGTTCAGGTCGTAGACCATGAGCCTGTCGTGGGCGTGGCCGGGCGGGATATGGATGCCCGCGACGCTCTCCGCATGCCCGGCCATGGGATCGTCCCCGGGCGCAGCACCGCCCGACTCCGCGAGGTACTTCCGGGCGAAGTAGAAGCCCCACCCGCCGTAGAAGTCCCCGGACCGCCCCTCGATCACCGCCTCGGGAGTGATGGGGCCTGAGCCGCCATGGAGCGCGGTGTACTGGGCCGCGACCGAGGGAATGGCGGTGGCGGCCTCTCCCACCGCCATCTGGGGGTAGCGGATCCCGAGCCTGTCGTGGAACCACCGCATCAGCGCGGCCACGAAGGCCCATTCGGTGCAGACGGTGCTTCCCCTGTCCGGACCCCGGGTCTGCGGGTCGATGACGGTGGGCCAGACGAGGTTGGGCTTGAACAGGAGCTTCTGCCCCTTCGCGACGCGAGAGACGAGTTCCTCCCGGAGGCGCGTCGCCGCCGCCAGGGGGGCCAGGGCGAGATCGGCCATCTCGAACGTGTAGTCGATCCTGGCCTTGATCGCCTCCCAGGCCCGCCCATCGGAGTCGTTGAGGTACCGCTGGAGCAGGGCCCCGATGCCCGCATAGGATCGCCGGGGATCCATCCGGACCACCCCCAGCGGCGGGCCATCCCGGTCCACCGGACGCCGTCCCATGGGCGAATCGACCATCATCGTTCCCTGTCCCATCTGCGGAGCCTAAGGCGCTTGCGCCACCCGCCCACCCGGCCGCCAGTGCGGATCGTCGAGGGGCACCTGCAGCCAGGCGATGATCGCCTTGAGGGCGGCGTACCCCCGCAGCCGGGCATCGTCCGAACCCGCGGCCTCGGCCTCCCGGACGATCTCACCCATCTGCCGCACCACCCGCGGGCCGATCTCGAGGAGGGCATCGCTGCCGGAGGTGGCGTACCGGGCGAGGATGAATCGCGCGAGCGCACCGAGCGGGATCTGCTTGTTGCGGCTCAGGACCTCGAGCGTGGGCAGCGGGTCGATGCGCGAGTACTCGGCCACCATCCGGCGAAACCCGGCGTCGGGGTCTTCCGGCGGCCACGCCCCCTCGTACGGCTGGAGTCGGATCGAATCGTCCATCCGCGCCCTCTCTGGCTGTCCGCGACGCCCCGGTGTCGGGCGCCTCGCGGTCACCCGGAATTGCTGAGCGAGAGCACCCGGGCCATCGCGTGAAAGCGCTCGACGAGCGCGCGGCGCTGGGCCCCGTCGGGCAGGAACGCGGCGCGGCCCTGCACGCTCACGCCGCGGACGTCACCACGCGTGCCCGCCTCGGCGACCACACACACGCGCGGATCGCGCCGGAGGTCCTGCACCTTTGCGACTCCGTCCATGCTGATCATCGTGAGCGCGGCCGGATCGTGGAGGAACCACATCGGCATCGCCAGCGGCCCGCCATCGGGCCTCACCGTCGCGAGCACCACGACCTCTTTCGCCGCGCGGAACGCCTGGACCGCCGGGGTGTCGAGCGTCATCACGCGCCTGCGGACGCGTCAGCCGCAGCCCGCGCGCGGCGCGCCGAGGGCGCGGCGGGGCACCAGGGTGCGGGCGAACGAGGGGCGGATCCGGACCATGGCTCGCGGGCAGTATAGCATCCGTGCCGGGATGGCCGGCCCCCGGGAGGCGGACCATTCGCCACCATCGGCGCACGATGAGAAGCAGGAAGATAGCGAGCGCTGAGCGCTCCGCGCCCGCGCGATTACCCCGCATGGCGGGCGCTGCTCCGGGCAATGTTCCGGCCAAGTCAACGGGGTCCGCACCGCGGCGCTCCCGCTCCGAGCAGACCAAGAGGCGGCGTGGCGCTCTCCCTCACGAGTCGGGTGCCGGCGGGAGACCGGGGGTCGCCCCGGGGACCCGCCGCCCAGCCCGGGCGGCACCGCCAGCGCAGAGAGGGCCCTCGGGGCGAGTGGCCATGGCCTGGGGGATCGGGCGCCCCGTGCTATCGGGCGCCGATGAGGATGAAGGGCGCCCAGTAGAAAGGATGCGCGGTCTCTGGGCGCCTGGCGAGCGCCCGCTGCGCTTCGCGCAGGGCTGCCGCGCGCCCAAGGGTCAGCAGCGCGCGGTGGAATGCCACCATGAAGTCCCGCGCGGCCGCATCTTCGACCTTCCAGAGCGACGCCACGATGGACTGTGTCCCCGCCTGGCTGAAGGCCGCCGACAGGGTGACCAGGGCGGCGCCCGGCACCTGCTCGCCGAGCGCCGTCTCGCAGGCCGACAGGATGGCGAGCCCCGTCGGCGGCAACCTGAGCCCCGCGATCTCGCCGATGCCCAGGCGCTGGCTGGCCTCGTCGGCCCCGGCGAGAAGGATGAAGGATCGCTCCGGCCTGTCGGGGTCGAGGACGCCATGCGTGGCGAGGTGGATGTCGGCGAAATCGCCCGCGAGGCTGAGGAAGCGGCTCTTGGTCGCCTCGGCTCCTTCCAGCACCGTCGCGGACGGCCGGATCCTGGCGATCTCCCGCACCTCGCGCCTGGCGCCAGGCAGGGTCCCGTCAGGGTCCGCCAGGGCCAGGAGGCGGGCGTCCTTCCCCGCCTTCGAGGGACTCAGCAGCTCCACCAGCTCGAGCTGGGTGAGATAGCTGACCGCGTGGGTTTCGGCCAGGAAGTGGTCCGCGCCGCCGGGGCCATCCAGCGCCAGGGCATGAATCGGCATGTGAAGCAGGAGATCGTTGGGGATGAGCACCAGGTTCCGATGCTGGTCGAGCTCTCCCCGGATGGGTTCGAGGAGATGGGCGGCCAGCCTACGTGACACCTCCTTCAGCGGGGCGACCTCGCTGCGATAGCTCTCAGAGCCGTCGTCGGCCCAGACGAGCCGCTGCTGGGCCGCGCGCTCGATCCGGCGCCGGTATTCCCGGATCAGCCCGTACAGCTCCTCCTGCGACACCGTCTGTGCCTTCACCTGGAAACGCCCGCCCGGGGCGACCACGAAGAGATAGAGGCGGTCCGGCGCCGGGAAGTACTGCACGGCCAGCGTTCCCGCCGGCAGCCGGTCGGCAAACTTGGCCAGCGCCTTGGGGTCCACGGTTTGCTGATCCACGAACTGCGCCTTGTATTGCGGGTAGCGCGTCAGGAAGGCCCTGGCCTCGGCCACGTACTCTGCCTTGGTCTGCGCGAGCAGGGCTGTGAGGTTCCTGACCTTCTCGGGCTGGCGCTCCTGTGAGGGCTTGGCCTGCTCCTCGCCCAGCTCCGCCTCGATCTCCACGATCTGATCCTGCTTGGCCTGGGCCTTCTGGGCCTCCTCGCGCGCCACGGGGTCCCGGGGCTCGGGCCGGGCCGCCGCCAGTATCTCGGCGACCAGCCGCCCCTTCCTCGCCTCCAGCACGGCCCAGGCCTCCTCGTCATGGCCCTGGGTCGGTTCCTTCTCGTGGAGCTTGAGGCGCACCCGGGCGAGAGCCTCGTAGGCGCTGAGCCGATCTCCCACCTTGAGGTACTGGCTGCGACCATCCTCCTCGCCGAATTGGCCGGCCACTTCCTCGAGCGTCTTCACCGCCTCCAGGAGCATGGGCAAGGCTTCGGCCAGCCGGCCCTCGCCCTCGTGGATACCGCCGAGCCCCAGGGCCGCTTCCCAGCGCGGCCGCGGCGCGGGGGCCGCTCGGGCGATGGCCAGCGCGCGCTCGAACAGCGGCCTGCCAGCCGCGTAGTCGCCGGTCCTCAATCGAATCCGCCCCAAACCGTTGAGCGACCAAGCGAGGGCTGGATGGCTCGGACCGAGGGTTTCCTCGGCGATCTCGGCCGCACGCTCGTAGAGCTGGGTGGCCTCGGCGTACCGGTCAAGATCGGTGAGGAGGCGTCCCAGGTTACGCAGGCTCCTTGCGACCTGGGGATGGCGCGGGCCCAGCGCGTCCTCCCGGATCCTGAGCGCCCGCTCCAGGAGGGGAAGCGCGGAGGCGTGATCCCCGGTGAGGCGAAGCAGCTCCGCGAGGCTCGAGAGGCTTCCCGCGACGGCGGGGTGGCTGGGGCCGAAGCGCTGCTCGCGGATCCTGAGCGCGCGCTCCACCAGTGGCCTCGCCCGGGAATAGTCCCCCGTTTCGCGGAACAGCGCCCCGAGGTGGTCCAGAACGCCGGCGACATCCCGGTGGTCGGGGCCCAGCGCCTGCTCGCGCATCCTGAGGGCTCGCTCGAGGAGTGGCCGGGCCTCGGCGTAGCGGGTCTTGTCGGCGAGCAGGCCGCCGAGGCTCCCCAGGCTCTGGGCCACCATCAAGTGGTGCGGACCCAGCGCCTGCTCGCGCATCCTCAGCGCCCGCTCGTGCATGGCGATCGCGCCGGCGGCATCTCCCATCCTTCCATGCAGGATCGCGAAGTCGTGGAGGGTATGGGCCACCGCGGCATGGTCGGGGCCGAGGGCGCGGACGCGGATCTTCAGAACCCTCTCATAGAGGGCTCGGGCCCCGGCGAAGTCAGCCTGGCCCTGGAGGAGCCAGG
>Ga0209212_1008112_pt1 | contig 11352 bp, 8 predicted proteins | sample RifGroC2_FD_183996 | JGI IMG/M metagenome (GOLD analysis project Ga0209212, IMG submission 183996) | Groundwater microbial communities from Rifle, Colorado, USA - Groundwater C2 (SPAdes) (version 2) | ecosystem: Environmental > Aquatic > Deep subsurface > Groundwater | place: Rifle, Colorado...
CAACACAATCTATCATATTTCAGGGACCCTTTTCCACCAACCACGTTGGTGGCCAAAATGTGGTGTGGGGCCTCTGCCCCCATACCCCACCACCATCTACGATGGTGGTTTTGACCGATAAATAAATATCACGGCATTCGCAAAAAACTTGAACAGGACACTAAGCTATGCAATACACGGTATCTTGATCCTGGCAACCCCAAAAGTGCGACAAAGAAATTCTATAGCCCTAATATAATCAGAGAGTTTGATAAACATTATAAGAGGAAAAAATCTTAAGAGACCTATATGTTATTTAATCCCAAATTTACAATAACACTAAGGATCAATAAGGCGCTTGTTGAAATAGAGCGCGTGCGCGGATTTCTTGATGCAGTTAAACTCAAGGACGACTGGATTGCCGACATGCAGAAAAAGGCACTTATCCTTGAATCGCATCATTCAACGCATATTGAAGGCACTGCCTTGAGTCTTGAGCAGGCCCAAAACATTCTTGAAGGCAAAAAGATTAAGGGTGTTAATCGTGATGATGAAAAAGAGCTTTTGAATTATAAGAAGGCTATGGATTTCATCACAAAATATCTTGGAAAGGAAGACCCGATTACGGAAGGTCTTATCAGAGAGCTTCACAGGATTACAGTTAAAGGCGTTCGCAGTGATAAGGCAGACCCCGGCAATTATCGCAAGATTCAAAATTATGTTGTTAATTCTTTAACCCGCGAGATTATTTATACCCCGCCTGCGCCGCTTGAAGTGCCGCATCTTATGCGGGAGTTTGCGGGCTGGCTCAATAAAAACAAAGACCTATCACCTGTTCTTACCGCAGGAATCGCACAATTTCAGTTAGTCCATATTCATCCATTCATTGACGGCAATGGGAGAACAGCACGACTTTTATCAACGCTGATTCTTTATAAGACGGATTATGATTTCAAACGGCTATTTACTATCTCTAAGTATTATGATAAAAACAGACCGGCTTACTATAAGGCCATTCAATCAGTCAGAAACAATGCTATGGACATGACTGATTGGCTTGAATATTTCGTAATAGGTTTACAACGCCAGATGAAGGAAATCAAGGAAAAGGGAGAGCAAATAATAAAACAAGACTCGGTGTTGTAAACCTATAAGAGATTGGGCTTAAACGCCCGTCAGGAAAAGGCGATTAAATTTCTATTAAGAACAGGAGCGATTTCTGTAGGTGAATATCAGGCTGTGACTTCATGTATACGCCGGACTGCACAAAGGGATTTAGAAGATATGAGGGAACGAGGTATTATTAAAGCTGTAGCTAAGAGTAAAACAGACCCAACAAGGCACTATGTCTTGCTGTGACAAGTTACTGGGACATGCTGTGACATATTACTGTGACAGGCGTTAGCCAATATGCTTTCATCGCAGCAGGCGAAGGCCATTAATAATAACGATGAGACCCCCAACCTCATTAATAAGTATCCCGGGGACTATGCCTATCCAGCCTATCAGGGCTATGGGGACTAAAAAGGCAATGATGGTCAAAGAGATTATGATATTCTGCCTGACATTGTTTACTGTCTTCCTGCTCAACTTCATTACATAAGGTATCCTGGATAAGTCATCAGACATCAGGACAATATCTCCTGTCTCTATGGCAACATCAGTCCCTGCCGCACCCATGGCTATACCGAGGTCTGACACTACCATTGCAGGGGCGTCATTTACGCCATCCCCTACCATTGCAACCATTCCATGCCTCTGTTTAAACTTTTCTATCGCAAGTACCTTATCCTCTGGCATGAGCCGTGCCATATATTCATCTATCCCTGCCTGCTCAGCCATTGCCTGTGCAACATTTTCATTATCGCCTGTCAGCATGGCAAGACCACCTATGCCCATTTTTTTAAGTTCCTTTAATGTCTCCTTTGCCTCTGATCTTATCTCGTCTCTCGCAGCTATTGCACCTAACAATCCCTCTGAGCCAGTTAATACAATAAGGGTCTTACCCTCTTCTTCAAGCCTTTTTATCTTATCCTCTGCGGATCGGTCACGAATGCCAACTGTTTCACATAGTGCGATGCTCCCTATACAATAAGACATCCCTCCAATTATTCCTTTTGCTCCCATCCCCGGAATTGCCTCAAATTCTTCTACCTTTTCGAAGGATATTTTTTTCTCTTTTGCCCTTTCTATAATAGCATCTGCAAGAATGTGCTCAGAGCGGCTCTCCATGGATGCAGCAAGTCTCAACAACATGTCTTCTCTCATATCGCCAAAGGGTATAATATCTGTGACAACAGGTCTCCCTCTGGTTAGAGAGCCTGTCTTATCAAAAGCTATCGCCCTTATGTTACTTGCAGCCTCAATAAAAGCGCCGCCTTTGATCAAAACACCATGCCTTGCAGCATTGGCAATAGCAGCCACAACTGACACAGGGATGGACAATGCAATCCCGCAGGAACAGGATACCACAAGGACCACAAGGCCCCTGTAAAACCATTCTGAAAAATCGCCGAACAGGGCAGAGGGGATCAGTATCACTGTTAAAGAGAGGGCGAACATGGAGGGTGTATAATATCTCCCGAATTTATCACCAAATCTCTGATAACTTGATTTCCTTACCTCTGCATCTTCTACATAATGGATTATCCTGCCAAGGGTAGTATCTTCAAAAACTGCTCAAAGCGGGGGAATTGGTTACAACAGAACTAAACTTTGTACTGATAAAGGTTGAAAGGTTTGAGAAAAACGGGTAAAATCAGCCAGAAATTAAGCGGGGGAAATTTTGGCAAAGAAGACAGAGAAAAAACAAGGGGAGATTGAAGCCTATCAGCATGAAGCGGACAAACGTAAAAATACCGTGCCTTGTGAGCTTGCCTCTTATGACACTGCAAAGCCAAAGCAGAAGAAATTCAAGACGGTAGAATCAATATACAGCAGGGTCAGAGATATTCTTGAGGCCGCAAGAGGCGGCGCATATCGCGCCGTAAATTTTGCAATGGTTCAGGCATATTGGCATATAGGCAGGGTTATCGTTGAGGAAGAACAGAAAGGCAAGGCAAAGGCAGGGTATGGGGAATACATGATAAAGGAACTATCTGAACGCTTAACGAACGAATTTGGTAAAGGATTTACTATTTCAAACATTAAGTATTTCAGGCAGTTTTATCTCGCGTTTGAGATTGGCCACGCAGTGCGTGGCCAATCTAGGATAACAGAAAAAAGCAATGCGCAGCGTGAAGAATTGCCTCTCATCAAGCCAGAGCTTTCATGGACACATTACCGTTTACTGTTGAAGATTGAACGTCCTGATGTCCAAAAATTTTATATAGATGAGTGCATTACGGGAAATTGGTCTTCCCGTCAGCTTGAGCGGCAGATTAATTCATTCTATTATGAACGTCTCCTTTCAAGCCGGGACAAAAAGCGAGTCAGGGCAGAAATACAAAAGCTTGAACCTGGTCCTGGGCCTAAAGATATTATAAAAGACCCCTACGTCCTTGAATTCCTTGACATGAGGGAAAGCAAAAAATACCTTGAAACAGACCTTGAACAGGGACTGATAGACAAGCTTCATGATTTTCTTCTGGAACTCGGCAAGGGTTTTTCGTTTGTTGCCCGCCAGAAAAGAATAACCATTGAAGACGACCATTATTATATTGATCTTGTTTTCTATAATTATTTTCTGAAATGCTTTGTTGTAATTGATCTGAAGGTCGGCAAACTTACCCATCAGGACATAGGGCAGATGGACTTTTATGTGAGGTATTTTGAGAAAGTAGTCAGGCAATCTGAGGACAATCCAACAATCGGCCTGATACTCTGCGCCCAAAAAAACGAGGCAATGGCAAAATATACGCTACTGGAAAACAGCAAGAATGTATTTGCCTCTAAGTACAAGCTCTATCTGCCTACTGAAATAGAGCTGAAAAAGGAGTTGGAGCGCGAAAAAAGAATGATTGACATGGAGTTAAAACTGTTAAAATCAAAAAGGGAAAGATAAGATACTTAGATAACATACCCAATACCAACGAAGCAACAGACACTGATTTAGAGACTATTGAGAATTATGAGAAATCAAACTAAAGGGAAGTCAAAAGGCATTATTTCCTGGCCTGTTGATGAGCGTCCAAGAGAACGACTGCTAAGCAGAGGCCCGCACTCATTGACCGATGCAGAATTGATTGCGATTATGGTTAGGATTGGGTTTGAGGGGACTAGTGCTGTTGAATTGGGGCGGAACCTTATGAAGCAATTTGGCTCATTGAGGGCAATGGCAGAGGCGCCGTTATCTGCAATGTTTGATGTTAAGGGATTAAAGGGTGCAAAGGTTGCTCAGTTAGCGGCTGCAATGGAGATTGCAAGGCGTGTTTCTCTGCCGGATGGTAAGAAACGCATTCAGATAAAAGGCACTGCCCAAGCAGGTGAATATGTGAAGGAACGGTTAAGAGGGTTGCCCGATGAGTATTTTAGGGTTCTTTATCTGAATCGTCAAAATCGTCTGCTTGATGATGTGCTTATTGCTCATGGCGATGTTGATTATGTCAAACCGCCTATAAGAAGCATAATTACCCATGCCTTGCGAACAAATGCAAGCAGTCTGATAGCAGCACATAACCATCCGTCCGGGACAATTGAGCCGAGCGAATCAGATATAATACTGACCCGTGATATAATTTCAGCTGCACGACCGCTTGGAATGAAGATATTGGATCACATCATTGTTGGGAAAGAAACTACATACAGCTTTGCAGATAGTGGACTGCTTGATGAACTGGAACTGGAATCTTTTTCACCGTATCCGGCAAAAAGAAAACAAATGAAAATTAAGGAGTCGGCATTATGACGCATGAGCAGCAGCAGGAAATTATCAGATTACTTGAAAAGGGCGAGGAGCTATCTCCTGAGTGGGCAAGAATACTTTTCCCACCTGAGAAACGGGAATATGAGCTTGTTTATCATGGGAAAGAACGAGAAGAAGATATCCTTGCTAATACTCTGGCTGTGCCTTTGCAGCCTGTTCGGACTTTCGGAACCAACGGTGAATGGCATAATATGCTTATATTTGGCGATAACCTTCAGGTAATGAAATCTTTACTTGAGCTGAAAAAAGCCGGAAGGCTATGCAATGATGACGGCACTCCGGGCATGAGACTCATTTATATTGATCCGCCGTTTGCAACAAAACAGGAGTTCAGAGGGAGTCAAGACCAGAAAGCATATCAGGACAAGATTGCAGGGGCAAGATTTTTGGAGTTTTTGAGAAAGAGACTGGTTTTTCTGCGGGAACTGCTCAGTGATGATGGAAGTATTTATGTGCATTTGGACTATAAGAAAGCTCATTATGTAAAAACACTATTGGACGAAATCTTAGGTGAACATAACTTTAGGAACGAAATTATTGTAAAAAGAGTAACTAAGAACCTTCAAAGACAATTTGAAACAATCGAAAATTTACCTCAGGGTCATGACGTGTTGTATTGGTACACAAAGCAACAGTCTACCCGCTTCAAATTACCCCTAACTGCAAGAAAGGAATTTAATGAAGAAGGCTATTGGAAAGATTTTTGGAGCAATGCTGATAGACCTACCATGAGGTATCCATTATTAAGTATTACACCAGCAAGTGGTCAATGGAAATGGAGTAAAGATAGGGCAGAAAATGCGGTAAATAACTATAAACAATATCTAAAAGTATCAGGAGAAAAATCTCTTGTTGAATTTTGGCAAGAAAATGGTGAAGAGGTGGAGTTCATAAGAAAATCTCCGACAGGTAAGATTGAACACTGGATTGCACCTGATGAGATGAAGTTTTTAGATACTTTGTGGTTGGACGTATCCGCTTACCAATCAAAAAAAGAATATCCAACGCAAAAAAATGAGCAGTTGCTTAATAGAATTGTTGAAAATTTCTCCAACCTTGGCGATCTTGTCCTTGATGCCTTTGCCGGTTCAGGCACGACCCTTGCCGTTGCAGAAAAGCTTGGTAGACGTTGGATTGGCGTGGACCTGCGGCAAGCTGGCAATTTATACGATGCAGAAACGTCTTTTGAATATTGCTGAAAGTAAGGATTTAGAAAATTCCAAAAAGAAATATGACAAGCAATGCAAGCCGTTTACCCTCTATAATGCTGGTCTTTATGACTTTTCAAAGTTGAAAGAACTTTCATGGGAGTCGTGGCGGTTTTTTGCCCTACAGCTTTTCCAATGCCGTGATGAGCCTCATGCTATTGGTGGCATTAAGCTTGACGGCTATCTAAAAGGCGCAAGTGTCCTTGTCTTTAACCACATGAAAGAGAAGGGTGTGAGAATTGATGAGGAAACTATTGAGAGCCTTCATGAAGCGCTTGGCACGCGTATCGGCAATAGGTTATTCATCATAGCCCCTGCTTTGACCTTTGACTTTCAGCAGGACTACATAACATTAGGCAGTATCCGTTATTATGCCCTTCGGATACCCTATTCTATTATCAATGAACTTCATCAGCGGGAGTTTACCTGCCTGAAGCAGCCCTCGGATGAAATGGCTGTTAATGATACGGTTGAAGCTGTCGGTTTTGATTTCATCAGGACGCCGGAATTGAAATTTGAATGTGGAGTAAGAAAAGGAAAAGGGGAATCTCAGGATACGGCATATATAACAATCAAGACCTTCAAGAGTGAAGCGGTTGTCAGAGAGCCTATGCGCAAAAAAGGAAATCTGGAGACGCTTTCAATGGTCATGTTGGATTATGACTTTGATGATAATTTACAGGTCTTTGATCTTGATGCAGTCTTTTATGCCGATGCGCTTGAAAAGGCTGGCTGGGCGCTTAACTTTCCCATTGATTCGATAGGCAAAAAGATAATGGCGGTCTTTATTGACATTTACGGCAATGAAGCGCGTGTTGTTATTGAACCGGAGCAGTTTGGGATTTTTTCGTCAAAGAAAAACAAGGGGAAACGGCAAGAATGACGACTCGCGGTGACAGAAAAACTTTTAAGAATGAAAACCTCATGCTTAAGGTCACAGCTAATATTGATCCCTCCGTATGGGATGAGACTAAATATGAGGCATTCCTTGATGAACTGTGCGGGATGCGGGAATATCAGAAAGAAGCCATCCGAACAACGTTGAGGTATCTCCTCGGCGGCAAATATGCAAACCTTCGTGAACTTGCAAAAGAGAATTTTGAAAGCAATGATGAGATTCAGCAGCGTTACGGCTCATGGGCAGGCATTGAGCGGCATCTGCAATTGCCGGATCAACTGTCCTGCTCAATAGACCTTGCTACCGGAACAGGCAAGAGCTATGTGCTGTACGGACTTGCTGCGATATTGCTTGCAGAAGGCAAGGTTGATAGAGTGCTTGTTCTTTGCCCATCGAATACGATAGAGGCGGGTTTGCTTGAAAAGTTCCGTGAACTTGCCGGCAATTCTGACCTGCGGGATGTATTGCCAAACGGAGTAAAAGTACAATCACCAAAGATAATAAACGCCGCTGAAACCATCGTTGACGGTTCAATATGTGTGGAGAATTATCATGCAATCCTTGAGCATGTAAAGTCATCAATCCGTGACAGTCTTAAAGGAAAGGGTGAGCGGGTTGCTGTTTTCAGCGATGAGGCCCATCATGTTGCAAATGAGACCGACGCAAAGGCAAAAAAGTGGAAGGAATTTTTGCTTAATCCTGAATATGGATTTAGGATTGCCGTTGGCGTATCTGGCACTTGTTATGTCGGCGATGAATATTTTGCTGACGTGGTCAGCCGGTATTCATTGCGGCAAGCTATTGAAGACCATTTTGTGAAAAGGGTTGAATATGTGGCTGAGATGCCTGAAACAGATGACTCGGAAGAAAAATGGCAGCTTATATATAACCGGCATAAAGATTGGAAAAGGAAATTAAAAAAACATGGCATTAAGCCGCTCTCCATTATAGTGACAAAAGGAATCTCAGACTGTAAGCGGGTTGCCGAGGAGTTGCAAGGATTCCTGCAAGATTGGGAAGGGATTTCGCCTGAAGACGCCGAGGATAAAGTATTGGCAGTAACCTCTGCCAAAGAGCACCAGCCGAATGTCGCAAAACTAAGGGTTGTTGATAGCCCTGCAAGCAAGGTTGAATGGATTGCTTCTGTATCTATGCTCAGCGAAGGGTGGGATGTAAAGAATGTTTTCTTGATCGTGCCTCATGAGGAAAGGGCATTTAATAGTAAACTCCTTGTAGCTCAAGTGCTTGGCCGGGGTCTCAGAGTTCCCGACGGCTGGAAAGGTGAACAGCCGATCGTAACGGTTTTTAATCATGATGCATGGTCCGGTAGGATAAGGCATCTGGTTAATGAAATCCTGGAAATAGAGCGCCGCTTATCTTCTGATGTAATAGCATCGTCTCTTTATCATTTTGATATTCATAATCTCAATTATGACCGTGATGAAGACACAAGTGAATATACGAAAAAGGGAGAATACCGGCTGCTGGAAAACGGATTTGTGGCCTTACCCACTCAGGTAGAAGCAGAAGATGTTACCATTGATTTTGAACGTGCTGTGTCCGGGGAGCATAACAAATTCAAGACCCGTATTGAGCATAAGACTTACAGTATTGAAGAAGTTGCAGAGCAAATGTACAGAAAGCTCCAATCCATTGATGAAGAATCAAAGGATGCTGAAGACCCCAGCGACAGGACTAACTATACTAAGAAGTTCCCGTTAGAGCGTATAGAACAGATAGTAGAGGAATCCTTGAAACTGGCAAAGATTAGAACAGGACGAATCACTGAAGCTAATAAGCAAAAATTTTTACAATCGCTTGGTACACTGAAACGGAAAAAAGCAAAACGAGTGATTTATAAACTCAATCCAAAAGCTCTTATCACCATAAATACAAAAGAGCGTCATTCCGAAAGTTGCAGTGCGGCAGAACTCAGGAGGGGTGATAAGACTATTTTCTTTGGGCCTGATTGCGAGGCGCATATTCCGGATGACCAGATCGAATTTTTTAGAGAGGTCTTAGACCCGGATGGCGATTTCAGGGGTGGGCGTGAAGCCATAGAGAACTCGCATGATTTTAAGACGCCGCTGAATCTGATTATTGCAGATGCCAAGCCTGAACGCAAGTTCGTCCGGCTGCTTTGTGAAAGAGAGAATGCTCAATCAATAGATGCTTATATTAAAAATACGCCTCAGAGGTTTTATAAAATAGATTACGCATGGAAAAAAGGTGAACATCCAAAGCGTGGAGAGTTTAGCCCTGATTTTTTTCTTAAGAAAAGTGCTATGATCTTTGTCGTTGAAATCAAGGGCGATGAAGAAGTAGCAGACCCTTCACCTGAGAATATCAAGAAGAATGAATATTCACTTGCTCATTTTGAGCGTCTCAATAAATGGCTGGAACGTAATAAGCTTACTATGCGTTACCAATTCAATTTTTTAACACCAAAAAACTACAACAGATTTTATCAAAAGTTACGGAATAATGACCTTGGCGGGTTCCGCTCGGAACTTGATGTAGCGTTGAGTAATGCTATGACAAATGGTAAATAAGTTCTTAATAACAAATGTCAGGTTCTCATATACAGTTCCTGGCACAGCGGTAAAAGGATTGTTGCAATGAGGTCACGCGCAAGGCAAATGCTTGATAAGTCGCTCTCGGCAATGCTTGCGGCTATTGAGGTCTATAACAAGCCGACCTTCGAGTATCGGGAAGAGGCTTATTCAATTCTTGCGGTCAATGCATGGGAACTTTTATTGAAAGCTCGTATATTGCAAATTGATAACAACAAAACCTCGGCTATCATTGATTACGAAAAAAGGCAACTTGGCAATGGTAAATTATCGAGAAAGCTTTACAAGAAGAAAAACAGGACGGGCAATGATGTATCTATAGGCTTATTCAAGGCATATGATCGTTTAACCAACGACTATGCTGATACACTTAATCTAGTAGTCAGAAAAAATCTTGAGGTGCTAACTGAAGTGCGGGACAATGCTGTGCACTTCCTCAATAAGGAATTTGAAATAAGAAAGAAGGTTCACGAAGTCGGTACAGCCAATCTCAAAAACTATGTGAATATTATTCGCCAATGGTTCGGAGTAAGCTTAAGTGACTTTAAGTTGTTTTTGATGCCGATTGCTTTTTTGCGCGATATGGGAAGTGCAGAAGGAGTCTTAATAAATACCGAAGAAAGAAATCTGCTCGCATATATAAAAAGCTTAGAGAGTGTAGTTGATGACGACGTGACCAACGATTTCAACCTGTCTTTGAATATCGACATAAAAATTCGTCGAGTATCTGAGACTTCGGGTGCTGAGGTTGTAATATCCGACGGGCCTAACGCAATCCCTATAAAGCTTGAAGAAGAAAACATTCGAGAAAGGTATCCTTGGGACTACGATATTTTGACAAAGCGGCTCCAGGATAGATATTCAGATTTTAAAATGGTCAGTAAACTACCACCGACCTTGTCGGTGGCTTTGATTGGACGGACTTCGTCCTCGTTCACTCCTTCCATAGCCTTAATTGCTCTTCCTGATACTCTTCTTCCTCCTGCCTGCGTATATATTCCCGTATCGTTCGCTCATCCACTCCACTCGTACTCACAAAATATCCCCTCGCCCACATATGCATCCCCCAGTACCTCTTCTGCAACTCCGGAAACCGCTTCATCAGCATACCCGCACTCTTCCCTTTTAATACCTTCATCACCTCTGATGGGGACATCTTGGGTGGCACACTCAAATACAGATGAACATGATCAGATTGAATCGCTCCCTCTATGATTACTATCTCCTTCCAATTGCAAAGTTGCTCTAATATCTTTCTCAACGCCTCTCGAATCTCTCCTTCCAATATCCGAAACCGATACTTCGGAACCCATACAAAATGATACTTACAATCGTATACCACATGGGATGTCTTCCGATATCTCTCCATCAACAACACAATCTATCATATTTCAGGGACCCTTTTCCACCAACCACGTTGGTGGCCAAAATGTGGTGTGGGGCCTCTGCCCCCATACCCCACCACCATCTACGATGGTGGTTTTGACCGATAAATAAAAAATCAGAAAAATTCACTTAATTTATCACTTTTGCAAGAGCCTCTATGGTCATGAAATAATTCCGGATGTCGAGCTGGATATAATAGGCAGTATGGGTCCCATTATTCGTAACCTTCCGGATAAACTCCTGAAACCGTAAAACACCTTGATGGATTCCCTTCCCTTTACGGCAGGCATAGGAGTCATAGATAAAGACCGGCTCCCATGAAAGGGGGATCATTCTCCGGGACGCACAGCCAAGGCATAGTTGTTGTTGTCCTTATTGTTCGCGTTCTGGTTGCCATTGTTGAAGTTGAAGTTCCACGCGTTGTTGGTATTTGGCGCATACTCC
>Ga0209212_1008113_pt1 | contig 11352 bp, 16 predicted proteins | sample RifGroC2_FD_183996 | JGI IMG/M metagenome (GOLD analysis project Ga0209212, IMG submission 183996) | Groundwater microbial communities from Rifle, Colorado, USA - Groundwater C2 (SPAdes) (version 2) | ecosystem: Environmental > Aquatic > Deep subsurface > Groundwater | place: Rifle, Colorado...
GTGACGAGGACCGTGAGAGATACGACGAGCTTTGGATGTCTGACGGAGAATTCAACGAGCGAGAAGCGCGGCAGTCTCACAGGGCGCCGATGACCCGGTCGTGGGTGGCGGTCAGGGCCGCGATCAGGCCGGCGTGGTCCACCGTCAGGGCGCGCTCACCGCCCTGAAGCCCGCGGAGGAGCAGATCCTGGCGGAGGACCAGACAGCGGGCGCCCCGATCGAGGAGGCTGTCGAGCGTGGCTCGCGCCTCTCCTGGGGCACGATCGCTTCCGAGGAGCACGGCGTCCTGCAGGCAGCAGAGCGTGAGCGCATGCCCCTGATCCGCCAGCGAGCTGGCCAGGGCGAGCGCCCGCTGCCCGGCGTGGGTTTCCGGGGAGCTGCCGAGGGTCAGGAGAATCGAGGCCACGGGATCCTCAGAAAAGGAGCGTCTTGTCGCAGCCGGCCAAGGCGGAGGCGATCTCGCCCGCCGCCGCCGGATGCACGCCGGGGACCAGCTCGCCGGCCGACAGCCCGCGCGCAGCGAGGGAGTCCTGGTCCACGAGCACCCGCACTCGGTCCTCGCCCATCTTCACGATCCCGCCGAGCGCCTCCGACAGGGAGAGCCACCCGCCGGGCGGCGCCGACTGTCCCGGCAGGGCCGTGTAGACGCTGTCTCCCATGAAGGCGAGCACGACGTCCCACCCCTTGCCGAGCGCCCCGCCGGCATGGCGGATCGCCTCCGCAGGCTGAAGGGAGCCATAAGGCGCATGGTCGAGGACGAGGCAGAGCACGCTCGGCATGGGGCCGGCCTATGGTCCGAAGGTCAGCACGGCATGGCTCTCCCCGAGCAGCGCCATGAGCCGCGAGAGGCTGCCGATTCGCGCGCCCGGCAGCAGGTCCTCCTCGGCGATTCCCCTGAATCGCAGGCAGGACCCTCAGAGGTGCACCTCGCCGCCGCGGGAGAGAAAGGCTGCGGCGGCCGCGCCCACGTCGAACACGCCGGCGGTCTGCTGGTCCTTGACGAAGCCGGAGACCCCGTCGGCGGTGGCGAAGACGGCCGCCCGGTGGCCGGCGTCCCGCGCCGCGCCGGCAAGCGTCAATGCGCTCCCGGCGGCCTGGCCCGCGTAGGGGCTCGCCGACAGGACGAAGGTCAGGAGGCGCTGCATCCCGTCACCGCGCCGCCCGGCTCCGCCGGGTCCCCGCCGCGGCCGCCTGGACCAGCCGCCGCCCGTCAGCGAGCTGCTCGAACAGCACCTCGCGCATGATGTCGAAGGCGCGGAGGATCTTGGGGTTGGCGATCCGGTAGTGGATGGTGGCGCCCTCCCGCCGGGTGAGGACGACGCGGCGCTGGCGGAGGATGGCCAGGTGCTGGGAGAGGTTCGGCATGCTCGTGCCCACGCGCCGCGCCAGCTCGGCCACGGCGATCTCCTGGTCCCGGAGCGCGTTGAGGATCTTCAGCCGCGTGGGGTTGGCCAGGATCTGGCAGACGCTGGCGTGCAGCTCGTAGATCTGGTCGTCGGCGGAGGTCACGGGTCCCTCGATTTAGAATTTAACAATATTCGAAAGTGATAGGCAAGTGAAAAGCTCGGGCGGTGAATGGGCGCGCGCGGCGCAGGCCGGGCAGGGCGGCGGTCGGACCGGGGGGCTTGCTGCTACGGACCGCTCGGGGCTGTCAGCCGGCCCTCGCGAGGACCGGCTGACAGCACTCCGACGACGAGGGCCGGGCGGACGGAGGACGCCCACCCGCGACCCTCAGGCCTGCTGGATGGCGCTGAGCCTCCAGGCATTGGGCCCGACCGGGCGAGCGAAGGTCCAGTACTCCTCGAACTTGACGGGCTCAGTGCGGCTGCCTTCCACCACCTGGCCTGTCGCCTCGTCGACCGTGTAGTCGAGCAGGTTGGCCAGGAAGCGCATCGTCACGAAGTCCTGCCCGGCTTCCTGCCACGCCTCGGTGGCCTCCACCGAGCGAACCGCGATGTTCTCCAGGTGGTTGACGCGGCGCTGCTGCCTCAGCCTGTCGCAGTCCTTCTGCAGGGTCGCGTGCATCTCGGGGGTCACGACCTCCCGCGCCGACCCCATGTCGCGCGCCATCCAGGCGGCCTGGAGCTTGAAGAAGATGTCCGAGGCCTTCTCCGCGAAGCCTCGAGGATCGAAGCCCGCGTCCATCTGGCGGATGTGGGCGATGCCGAGGTCCAGCTCGCTCGGCCCCGCCGGGGCCTCGACGGCTGCCGTCGTTGCGGCCGCCGATCCGGGCTGCCACGAGGACACCTCGCTCCCACCGGGAGCCCCATGGCCCGCCGGCGTGGCGGGGATCGGCTGCTGGCGCCGCCTGAACCATGAGAAGGCGAAGTAGGCCAGCGCGCCAAGGATGACGATCTCCATCAGCCCGATGCCACCGCCGAGCCCTTGGCCCATGCCGCCCCCGAAGAGCATGCTTCCGAGGAGGCCGCCGAGGACGAGGCCGCCGATCCCGCCCATGAGGCCGCCCATCCATCCGGAGCGCTGAGGCGCCGGCTGCTGGAACGAGGAGGGCGGCGTCGCGGGACGGCTGGGCGACATGGATCCCGGAGATGGCCGGGCCGGCGCCGAGTAGCTCCGCGACCCGCGGCTGCCGCTCGAGCTGCCGCCGCCGGCGCGGGCCCAGGCATCCGCCGCCCAGAGGGCCGGGAACAGGAGTGTCAAGGCGAGCGCGACCAGCGTGAGTGAACGCTTCATGGGGGGGGGTATCCTCCTGGGCGCATTATACGCGTCTTTGGCCGGTTGCCCCGCTTGACGTTCTCCCCCACCCGGCATAGGGTGCCCCCGGGGCCGTGGCGGCCCCGGGAACCCCCGGAAGCCAAGCGCTCCACCCCGAAGCTCGAGTCCGAGGAGACCATGGACTACTCGACCTACCGGACGATCCGAGTCGATCGCGATGGCGGCGTGCTCACCGTGACCCTGAACCGGCCCGAGAAGCTCAACGCCATCGACGCGGCCCTGCATGCCGAGCTGGCGACCATCTTCGCCGACCTCGGGCGGGACCGTGAGGCTCGCGCCGTGGTGCTCACAGGAGCCGGGCGCGCCTTCTCGGCCGGCGGGGACGCGGACTGGTTCAAGGCCGTGGCCGACGATCCGGGAGTCTGGCAGCTCGTCCAGTGGGAGGCGAAGCGGATCATCCACGACCTGCTCGACCTGGAGATCCCCGTCATCGCGGCGGTCAACGGTCCTGCCACCGGGCTCGGCGCCACGCTGGCGCTCTTCTGCGACACGATCTTCATGGCCGAGGGGGCCAGGATCGGCGATCCCCACGTCAAGATGGGGATCGTCGCCGGAGACGGGGGCGCGATCATCTGGCCATGGCTGGTCGGACCGGCCCGCGCCAAGGAGTACCTGATGACGGGCGATCTCCTCAGCGCGCAGGAAGCCGAGCGAATCGGGCTCGTGAACCACGTCACGCCGATCCAGGAATGCGTTCCCCGGGCGCAGGCGTTCGCCCGGCGGCTCGCTGAGGGTCCCGTTCTCGCGGTGAAGTGGACGAAGGTCTCGGTGAACAAGCTGCTGAGGGACGCTGTCAACCTCGTGCTCGACACCTCCCTGGCGCTGGAGGCCCAGACCTTCACGACCGAGGACCACCGGGAGGCCGTGCAGGCCTTCATGGAGAAGCGGCCACCCCGGTTCCTCGGCAGGTAGGGAAAGGTGGCCTCATTTCCTGCTGACTGGCTTCCACGCCCTGTCAGTCCCTCCACGCGACGCGCAATCCGGATCTCCAGGAAATCAGCTCCTTCCCGAGCCGGCATCTCTGGAATGCATCTTGCTACTGCATTCGGCAGGGGTAGGGATGCGGACAAGGTGGCAGAGGTCACCGGACTGGAAGGGAGGAATGGACATGGGCACTGCGACGGCCAGCACAGGACGCCCACGGGTCAGAGCAGGCGTGGGGGCCAAGCAGCGCGGAGCCAAGACCGCGCCGGGACGCCTCCTGCGCCCGGCAGGCAGTGGGGCGTCGCGCTCGGAGCCTCCCGCCATCGTCAGCGTGTTCTTCCACACGGACGGCACCATCTGTCACTCGTGGTGCGGGCGCCCTCTCGAGTTCCACGGCAGCCGCGGAGGGCTCGAGCTGGACTTCTTCTGCACCCGGTGCATCGAGCACGTGACACTGCCCCAATCCGTGCTCTCCCGGATCCCGGTGGGCCCGGGGATGTAGCGGACCCCGGGAGGCCGCCGTGAACGCCTACGCCTGCCGCGGGTGGCGGGTGACCGGCTCGGCTCAGTCCGCCCCCCGCTGCAGGGCCTGCGGGGGAGAGCCGCGGCACCTCTGTCACCGGTGCCGCGAGCCGACCCTGTGAGAGACCAGCCGCGGGATCGATCGGCGCGCGGGTCCTTCCCGGATCAGTGGCGGTGGCCGCCGGGAGCGGGAGAGGGGTCCACCGGGGCGATGTCCCCCATGTCGGATTCGAGCTGGAGGGTATCGGCGATCTTGGTGTAGCTCGAGAACATCTGCGTGACTCCGATCACTTCTATCACTTCGCGCTCGCCGACGCCGAGCCGACGCATCTCCCCCAGGTGGAAAGGGACACCGAAGGCCGAGCGTGTGGTCAGCGACACTGCGAAGGCGAGCGACTCCTCAACCTCCAGCGAGCGGCGGGAACATCGTCAGCACATCGCCTTCCGCCAGGACCTGCCCGGGGGCCGCGTCGCGACCGTTCACCACGGTAAGGCAGGGGAGGTCGAGCGGGATCTGCAGCGACTGCATGACCTGGCCGACCGTGGCGCCTTCGTCGAGCACGAGGGTCACGCCCTCTCCGCCGGCAGCCGCGGGAAGGTAGGCTGAGAGGGTCGCGAAGAGCTGTACCTGGACCCTCACCTGAAGCCGCCCTGGCCCTCCTCCTTCTCGGCACGGGCCGCCAGTGTCACCTGGAGCCTGTCGCCGGGGAAGATGCGGGCGGCGCTGGTGAGCTGGTTCCAGCGCACGATCTCCGCCGGCGAGACCCCGTAGCGCTTGGCGATGCCGCCCACCGTCTCCTGGGCCTTGACGACGTGGATGTTGCGGGCCGACGGCCCGGTCTGAGCCCCCCTCGCCGGCTGGTGCGGGGCACCACGCCTCGCAGCTGCCGCAAGGGTCGCTGCGGCCTCCCTCCGGAAGGCGGCGCGCATGATGGACGCGCCCCCCACGGGAACCTTGAGGGCATAGGGACTCCCGGGCGGCGTCTGGGCAAGCCGCAGCTCCGCGTTGAGGCGCTGCAGGTCGCCGCCGGCGGTTCCAGACATGCCGGCCAGGCGCTTCAGGGGCGTCGAGGGGGGCACGTGGATGACTTCATAGCGGAGCGGATCCTCGGGCGTGACCGAGAACCCGTAACGATCTGGCTCCCGGCCGATCAGCGCCGCGGCCTGGATGGCGGCGACGAAGCTCTTCGTCTCCTCCGCCAGGAGGGGCGTCCGGCTGAGCTGCCAGAAGTCGCTGGTGCGCAGCCTCTGGACGGCGCGTGCGACGCGCATCTCTCCGGCGTTATAGGCCGCTTGGACGAGGTGCCACGAGCCGAATGTGGCGAAGAGGTCCTTGAGGTGGCTGGCGGCGGCCCGCGTTGACTTCTCGGGATCGAGTCGCTCGTCGACCCACCGGTCCACCCTGAGTCCGTAGCGGCGGGCGGTGGGAGCCATGAACTGCCAGAGACCCTTGGCGCCGGCCCGGGACACCGCCACGGAATCGAACCCGCTCTCGATCATGGCGGTGAAGACGAGATCCTCGGGTAGCCCTCGCTGGGCGAAGATCTCCCGGATCATCTCCAGATAGCGACCCGAGCGGGACAGCCAGCGCTCCACCACGGCCCGGCGATACCCGGTCTGGAACCGCTCCACGAAGTAGCGAACCTCCGGGCGATCCTGGACGACGTAAGGAGGCAGACCTCCCAGGGTGACGAGGGCAGTCTCGGAGACGGGGGGCTCACGCTGTTCCGGAGGGTCCGGCTTCACGGAAGCCTGGGAACCGTCCTCTACCCGCTGATGTTGCCTCGATGACGGGGGATCGCCGAGCTCGAGGCTGAACGAGCCGTAAGGCTCTGCGACCCAAGGCCTTCCCGTCGGAGTTCGAGCGAGAGCCGCCTCGTCGAGGCCGCGGAGAGACGCCGGGTATGGCTCCGGTGCTGCCTCCCCCGGCTGGGCCAGGGGACCGGCATACAGGAGCGCTAACCCGATCAGGAGACGCTTCGATGAGGGCAGCATGAGGAGAGTGAAGGTCTGCAACTCTTACCATGACAGGCGCCCGACGTCAATGTCCCAGGGGCTGAGGCCGGAGATTGCCCTTGACAGGCCGGCGGCGGACTACGTAAGGTGGGGCGTTGGTGAGAACCTTTTATTGATAGGTACTTATATTCAATCGAAAGGAGGTGAGAACCCATGAAGAGAATGATGGCGCTGCTGGTCAGCATCGCCTTCTCCCTCACCGTCGGCGGGCTCGCCGCAGCGCAGCCCAAGCCAGCCACCGAGACGGGCAAGGCCGCGGCCCCCGGCCAGGAGGTGAAGAAGGAGCAGATGGAGAAGAAGGCCGACAAAAAGGCCGAAAAGAAGGCCGAGAAGAAGGAGACCAAGGCCGACTGCCTGAAGGCGGCCAAGGACGACGCGGCCAAGGCCGACTGCGAGAAGAAGTTCGCGGCGAAGAAGGCGGAGAAGAAGGAAGCCAAGGCCGACAAGAAGGCCGAGAAGACGGAAGCCAAGGCCGACAAAAAGGCCGAGAAGAAGTAGTCCCCGCTGCTGGCAGCCGAACCTTCGAGCGCTCGCCGGTGCGCCACCCCTCAGCGGGTGGTGCCCTGGCGACGCTTGGCGGCATCCCCGGGAGAGCCCGGGAGCCGCAGCTCCTCCCGCACCCCGGTCATCCAGCCGTTCCGGTCGCTGAGGGTAACGGCGACCACCTCGCTCGCCGGGACATGAAGCCGCATCCTCCAGTACATGACGGCCGTGGAGCCCACGCGCTCCGGGTTATCCGTGAAGCGCCCCGCCTCCCGCTTCTGGAGCCTCCGGCCTCGAACGGGGTGCTCTACATTCCGCCAGGCCAGAAGCAGCCAGTCCCCGGCAGGCACCCCCGAGAACCGGAACCGCCCGGCCACGTCGCTCACCTCGCCCCGGACCAGCTCCCCGGCCCCGGCGGCCAGGAGCGCGCGCTCGTACGCCTCTCTCGCCGCCACTGCCCGTACCGCCCCGTCGGCATAGCTCCGGAGCGAGTCCCGGAGTCCGGCCTTGATCCGGTCCAGCTCCTGCTCGAAGGCGGCAGAGTAGGGGACGAGCATCACGGCCACCGCCCCGTAGGGGACCGGAGGCCCCGTCGGCGTCGGCGCGTCAGCGCGGGCTGTACCGACAACCTCCCCCAGCAAGGCCCGGGACAGGCCCGTGAGATAGGGCGCCACGAGCGCCCCGATATCCTCGGCGGCGCTCGCCGATCCCCAGACGCTGGCGCAGAGCAAGCCTGCGCCGAGGGCAGCCCCGCCGCCCCTCACGCCGGGCCCTCCTCGGGACGCGTCTTCCAGCGCCGATGCAGCCAGAACCACTGACCGGGAGCCCGGCGAATGGCCGCCTCTATGGCCTGGTTGAACGACGCCGTGTAGGACACCACGTCGCCATCGGCCGGAGCGGGGAGCGCGGGCTCGATCTCGACGTGATGGCGCCCGTCCGGCTGGCGCCGGATGAACACCGGGATCACGGGGGCGCCGGTCCGCAGCGAGATGACGGCGAGGCTTTTCGACGTGGCGGCCGGCACGCCGAAGAACGGCGCGAAGACGCCCGTGCCGCGCGAGGCGTTCTGATCCAGCAGGATCCCGACCATCCGGCCCCGGCGAAGCGCGTCCATCACCTCCCTGAGGCCTCGACGCCGGGTGATCAGCTCGACTCCGCTCCGCTCGCGAAAACGCTGCACCACCCGGTTCAGCAGAGGATGGTCCAGGGGGCGGACGACCACCGAGAGGGCGAAGCGAGTCAGCGCGTGGCTCGCGGCCAACAGCTCCCAGTTCCCGTAGTGGGCGGTGAGGAGCAGGACCCCGCGTCCCCGAGCCGCAGCCGCGTCCAGGTGGCTCACCCCGCGCATCTCGACCCGGGACAGCAGCACCGAGGGTGATCGGAAGAAGAACACGCAGGCTTCGACGAGGGTCATCCCCAGGTGCTCGAAGGAGGCGCGGCCGACGCGGGTCAGCGCGGATGACGCCCGCTGCCCGCCGAAGGCGCGAGCGAGGTTCTCGACAACGACGGCTCGTCGTCCCCGGAGGAGCACCCAGGCAAGATCGCCGATCCTCCGCCCGAGCCAGAGCCCGATCCGCGCCGGGAGATACGCCAGCGCCAGGCCCGCGGGGGCCAGCACCGCGGCTCCGGCCCAGCCCAGGACGGAGCTCGAGGCTCCGCGCCTGACCCTCATCCGTGGGGCAGGACCAACCAGGTCAGGGCCGCGATGCCCGCCGACAGCGGGATCGTGAGGATCCACGCCCAGATGATACGACCCGCCAGCCCCCACCTCACGGCGGAGAGGCGCTGGGTCGCTCCGACGCCCACGATGGAGCCGGTGATGGTGTGGGTCGTGCTGACGGGGATCCCGCCCACCGCGGTACCGATGAGCATCACCGCGCCGGCCGCCTCGGCGCAGAAGCCGCCTACCGGACGCAGCTTGGTGAGGCGCATTCCCATGGTCTTCACGATGCGCCAGCCGCCGGCCAGCGTGCCGAGGCCGATGGCCAGGTGAGCCGCCATGATCACCCAGAAGGGGACGTAGAACTCCGGGCCCAGGTAGCCCCCCGTGAAGAGGAGGATGGCGATGATGCCCATGGTCTTCTGGGCGTCGTTCGTCCCGTGGCCGAGACTGTAGCACGCGGCCGACACCAGCTGGAGGCGCCGGAACAGGCCGTCCACCCGGCTGGGCCGGAAGCGCCGGAACACCCACAGCGTCGCCACCATGAACGCGAACCCGAGACAGAGGCCGATGACGGGCGCGAGCACGATGAAGAGCGTGATCTTGAGCAGTCCCGACGGGATCAGCGCGCCGAAGCCCGCTTTCGCCACCGCCGCTCCCGCGAAGCCGCCGATCAGGGCATGCGAGGAGCTGGACGGGATGCCGTAGTACCAGGTGATCAGGTTCCACGCGATGGCGCCCGTGAGCGCGCCCAGGATGACCCAGTGGTCCACGACCCCCGAGGCCACCACTCCTTTCCCGACCGTCTTCGCGACGTTGACCCCGAAGCCAAAGGCCGCGGCGAAGTTGAAGAAGGCCGCCCACAGCACGGCCTGGGTGGGAGTGAGCACGCGGGTGGAGACCACGGTGGCGATGGAGTTGGCTGCATCGTGAAAACCGTTGATGTAGTCGAAGGCGAGCGCGACCAGGATGATGGAGATGACCAGCAGCAGCGGGGCCGTCATGGAGCGAGGCTCACGCCATCTTGAGGACAATGCCCTCGATGACGTTCACCACGTCCTCGCAGCGGTCGGTCACCGACTCCATGGTTTCGTACAGCTCTTTCCACTTGATGACCTCGATGGCGTCGGTCTGTCCGTCGAACAGCGAGGCGAGCTCGTCCCGCAGCAGCCGGTCCGCCTCGTTCTCGAGCCGGTTCACCTCGACGCAGTGCTTGTGGTACAGCGGCGACAGCGTGCGCAGGCAGTGCACCGCGCGGTCGGTCTCCTCGGCCGTCTTGACGATGATCCTCGCCATGCCCACGCAGCCCTCCGTGGGAGCCGTGATCTTGTAGAGGAGCAGGCGGTCTGCCACCGCGTCGATCAGGTCGAGGACGTCGTCGAGCCGGCTCGACAGGGCGTAGATGTCCTCGCGGTCGATGGGAGTGATGAAGGTCGTGTTGAGCCGGCGCACCAGCTCGTGGGTGAGGGTGTCCCCGGCATGCTCGAGGTCCTTGATCTGCTGGGCCTTCGCCTTGGCCTCCGGGTAGTCCAGCGCGAGCTCCTCGAGGACCCGCGCGGCTGCGACGATGTTCGAGCCCTGCTGCTCGAAGAGATCGAAGAACTTCTCCTCGCGGGGAAGGATCCGGAACATGGGGGTCAAGCTCCTGCGGCGGGAGTGCGTGCCATGCGCATCGGCCGCGGCGCTGGCGGCCGCTGACCCGACTCTAGCGAAGGCCCACCGCCGTGTCAATGGGCCAGAGGCCATGTTGACACGCGTCGCGCGCGGCCGATAGGATGGCGTCATGGCTCGTCGATCCACCGGCACTCGCCGCTCTCGTCGCTGTCCGAGGTGCGGCGGCGCCGTCGCCTGGGCGGCCAACCCGAACCGGCCGTTCTGCTCGTTGTCCTGCCGGCTCATCGACCTCGGCGTGTGGCTGGACGAACGCTATCGGATCGCGGGCGAGTGCGTCCCGAACGACTCGTCGCCGGAAGATCGCATCCCCGCAGGCAGCGGATGACCGACCTCTTCGGTGATCCGGCTGCCTTCCTGCAGCGGCTCGTCCTCCAGGTTCCCGCGCTCCTCCTCGCCGTCACCGTCCACGAGCTCGCGCACGGACTGCTGGCCGACAGGCTCGGCGACCCCACGGCACGGCTCCAGGGGCGGCTCACGCTGAACCCGCTGCCCCACCTCGATCCACTCGGCGCGCTCGCCTTCGTGCTTGCGGGCTTCGGCTGGGCGAAGCCGGTCCCCGTCAACGCGTACAACCTGAGGCATCCCGTACGAGACATGGCCTGGATCGCCGCAGCGGGGCCCCTGTCGAACTTCGCGACCGCGTTCCTCGGCCTCGTCGCTCTGGGGCTGGCGCGGCAGATCGCCGACGTCCCGCTGATCGGCGCGCCCCTGATCGGGATGCTCGTGTGGATCTACCAGTTCAACCTCGCGCTGGCGATCTTCAACCTGATCCCGCTGCCCCCGCTGGACGGGGGCCATTTCCTGCCGTATTTCCTCCCGCGCCGCTCCTGGACGCTCCTGCACCAGCTGGAGCAGTACGGACCCTTCCTCCTGCTGCTGCTCGTCATGACGGGGGCGACCCGCTACGTCCTGGGGCCGGCGTTCCATCTGGTGAGCAGCCTGTTGATCGCCACCGCGCGGCTTCTGTTCTAACGAGGCGTGGGCGCGGGCGAAAATAAAGGCGCCCGGACCTTTCGATCCGGGCGCTTCGAATTACCCCGGCGGCGACCTACTCTCCCACGCCGTTACCAGCGCAGTACCATCGGCCCTGGAGGGCTTAACTTCCGTGTTCGGGATGGGAACGGGTGTGGCCCCTCCGGCATCGCCACCGGGAAACGGGTGGCACGCGAATACGATGATTCTCGAGTGCAGCCAAGCGATGTCATGAATGAGTGCAACGTGGTCAAGCCGCACGGCCGATTAGTACCGCTCGGCTGAACGCCTCACAGCGCTTACACCTGCGGCCTATCAACCTGGTAATCTTCCAGGGGCCTTCAGAGGGCTTGCGCCCTGGGAGG
>Ga0209212_1008115_pt1 | contig 11346 bp, 8 predicted proteins | sample RifGroC2_FD_183996 | JGI IMG/M metagenome (GOLD analysis project Ga0209212, IMG submission 183996) | Groundwater microbial communities from Rifle, Colorado, USA - Groundwater C2 (SPAdes) (version 2) | ecosystem: Environmental > Aquatic > Deep subsurface > Groundwater | place: Rifle, Colorado...
CAGCGATGCCGAAAAAAAACACCATGAACAGTTCATTGGATACAAAGTGGAAGGAAAGCCCGCCAATGAAGGGTGTGGTATTGAATGCCTGATACCCGGCCGGATCCAGGTTGGCCCAGACGATTGCAACCACGACGCCTGCCAGCAGCGGCACGGAAAATTCACGAAGAAGGTTGAGATGATGCTTCATTTATTGGGACTCCTTACAGCGTAACCAGCGATCAAGGCAAGCTGTCTACCTTTATACAATAACAAAAGGCGCTTGTCCTAGCGCCTTTTGCCCTCAGTCACATGTTATGTTTCAAATCAATATCCCAGCAAGCGCGGTAACCACAACGATATGATGGGTACGTAGGTGATCAGCAGCATGAATCCTACCATGGCGATCAGCCAGGGCAGGACCGCCACCGAGAGCTCGGAAATCCCCATCTTGGTGATGCCGCTGGCCACGTACAGGTTCAGACCAACAGGCGGGTGGCACATGCCGACCTCCATGTTGACCGTGATCAGGACACCGAAATGGATCGGATCGATGCCTAACTGCATGGCAACCGGAAACAGGATCGGGGCCAGGATCAGGATGATCGAGGAGGGCTCCATGACATTGCCGGCCAGCAGCAGCAGCACGTTGGTTACCAGCAGGAACGCGACCACACCCAGGTTGTGACCCAGGATCCAGTCCGCCATGATCTGAGGGATCTGCTCATGGGTCATCAGGAAGGAGAACAGCACCGCGTTGGTGATGATATACAGCAGCATGGCCGACATGCTGGCTGAATCGAGCAGGACCTTCGGGATCCTTTTGAAGGTAATGTCCTTATACACGAATACCGCGACAAAAAAGGCGTAAACAGCACTCATGGCAGCAGCTTCCGTCGGGGTGAACATGCCGCTGTAGATACCGCCCAGTACGATCACGATCAGCAACAATCCCCAGACACTCTCGCGGAAAGCCTTGCCACGCTCTGCCCACGTGGCTTTCGGCATACGCGGATAATCATGCTTGCGGGCGATCCACCAGGAAACTATCCCCAGCAGCGTTACCAGCATCAATCCGGGTATAACCCCGCCCATGAACAATCCGCCGACCGAGGAGTTGGTGGCAACACAGTAAATAACCATCGGTATGGATGGCGGAATCAGTATGCCGAGCGAGCCGGAGGTGGTGATGACACCGGCGCCGAAACGCTTGGGATAGCCGGCTTTTACCATGGCCGGCAGCAGGATGGATCCGATTGCCACAACCGTGGCCGGGCTTGACCCTGATACGGCGGCAAACAGGCCGCAGGCGATGACACCGGACAGGGCCAGGCCGCCGTACAGGTGCCCGACCATTGAGGTGGCAAAGTTGATCATCCTTTTGGCGACACCGCCGTGGGTCAGGAAATTACCGGCCAGAATAAAGAATGGGATCGCCATGATCTCGAACTTCTCGATGCCGGTAAACAGCTTCATCGCCACCGCTTCAGTCGGTATTTCGGTGAAGAAGAAGAGGAACGAGAGAACCGTGAGGCCCAGTGCGATCGAGATCGGCATGCCGGTCAGCATCAGTGTCAGCAGCAGGGCAAAGACAATGCCGGTGCTGCCGAGCATGGCTATTGCTCCCAGCGCTGCCGCGATACAGAGTAGCCATTTCGTTGCCTTTGCCTTGCTGAACTGCTCCCAGCCGGCGACTGTAGTCGTACTCATTTGGCACCCCCGTCTTTTTCATCTTCCTCAAATTTATGTGTTTCATATTCCTCAAGCGCTTCAGTGGCATCCATGACCTTCAGATCTTCGAGGCCGTCAACATGGGTATGGTCGTGATGCGGCAGCTCGCCGGTGCGGAAGAAATGCCAGCCAACCTGCAGGAATCGGAAACACATCAGGTAGGAGCCGAGCGGGACGGCGGAGTATATGATCCAGGTCGGCCACTCCAGATCCGGAGTGATCGGGCCTTCGAAGAGTTCTCCAATATCCATCCCCAGTCTGCTGACCAGCGAGTAATGCATGCCGTTTTCCCAGACGAATTGCGCTCCAAGCGTACCGATCAGGCCAGTGAAGAGCGCTCCGCCGGCAATACCCAGCAGCACGCATTTCAGGCGCCACGATTCGGGCAGGCGGTTGACCAGCACGTCCACTCCAACGTGGATGCCGGTTCTAACACCGTAGGCAGCGCCGAACTTGGCCATCCAGACGAACATATATATGCACAATTCCTGAGCCCAGCTCATATTGACGGTCAGCAGCCAATCCTGCAGGCCTGGAATCGGAACGCCCGACATATAGCGGTGAGCTACGGCGACAAAGATAATGACTGTAGCAGCGCCGATGAGGAAGGTGATGATGATTTCCTCTAGATGATCAAGATATTTCATCATATGTTGTCTCCTGACCCGATCATCGGGTTGAGTGCTTTAAATAGGTACTTATTCCATTAGACGTAATCAACAACTTCCAGCCTGATTGAATGGTCGAAAAAAAGGCCGCTGCATGTGGCCGCAGCGGCCTGTAAGAATGGAAACTCTAAAGTTCCGGTTAGTTCGGATTGTATCCGGTGGCGCTGTAGACTTCCTTTACAAGGTCGGCGCCGATGCGGCCCATATGCTCTTTGTGTGCCTTGTCCATGTTTTTTTTCCAGGCTGCGCGCTCAGCCTGGGTCAGGGTAACGAACTGGGACCGGCCGGATTTCTTGACAGCTGCCAGGGCCTCGTCATTGTCCTTTTTGGCGATATCGTTGGCGTACTTGGTAGCATCCTTCATGGCGCCTTCAAGGATGGTGCGGATATCGGCCGGGAGGCCGTTCCAATACTTCTTGTTCACGATGACCGCATAGCCGAGATAGCCATGATCGGAAAGTGTTACGTATTTCTGAACTTCATGCATCTTCTGGGTATAGAGGTTGGATGGCGGGTTCTCGGTTCCATTGACAACACCGGTCTGCAGGGCCTGATAAACCTCGGAGAAGGCCATGACCTGAGGGTTGGCGCCCATGGAACGCATCTGGCTGTCAAGTACCTTGGAGGACTGGATGCGCAGTTTTTGCCCCTTGAAGTCATCAGGTGTTTTGAGCGGCTTATTGGCACTCATTACCTTGAAGCCGTTGTCCCAGTAGGCCAGACCGTGAATCCCTCTTGTCTCAAGCTTGGCCAGCAGTTTGGCGCCCACCGGACCCTGGGTTACCTTGTGCAGTTCAGCGTAGTTGTCGAAAATGAACGGCAGGTCGAATACCTCGAATTCCTTGACGCCCAGCGGAGCGAACTTGGCCAGTGAAGGTGCCAGCATCTGTACTGCACCCAACTGCAGGGCCTCCATCTCTTCCTTGTCCTTGTAGAGCTGGCTGTTGGGGTAAACCTCTACCTTTACCCGCCCTTTGGTGCGCTCTTCGGCCAGTTTTTTGAAATAATCGGCGGCCTGTCCTTTGGGGGTGTGCTGGGCAACAACGTGGCTGAACTTGATCACGATCGGTGCGGGTGCGGCCAGGGCAGTCATCGGCAGTGCCAGTGAAAATGCTCCAATGACCAGGCTTTTCAGACATGCATTCAGTTTCATCGGTGTTCCTCCTTGGGTTATGATGCGTTACGTTCGTTTGAAAACAGAAGGCGGCATTTTGTGAGATGCTGTTTTGTTTTTAATGCAACGCAGATGCCAATTGCTGCTGATGTTGTAAACGGCTGAAATGATGTTTTATTTCTGGAGTGTGCTTGTAATGATCTTGGCGGAATATGGCGTGAGTGGCTGAAACCGGCCATTAAAAGTGGCGGGAAACCGCCAGTGGCGCCCGGTGCAGAAGAAATGTGTGGCGGATGTTATGGTGATGTAAAAAAACGAGTGTTCATTTCTTCCAGCCCGAGCTCGCGCAGCACTTCGTGCAGGCGTTCGATTGGCCGCTGGCGCGGCAGGCCCTTATGGCTGGCTATGATCAGCTCATTTTTCATGGAATGCTCCCACCCCACCAGTTCGGTTACGTTGACCTGATAACCGTGCGCCTCCAGTTGCAGGCAGCGCAGCACATTGGTGATCAGGCTGCCGAACTCCCGGGTGTGCAGCGGGTGACGCCAGATCTCGGTCAGGGCGCTTTTGGCCAGTGCCTTGCCCTTGTTTTTGCGCAGTACCGCGGCAATCTCGGCCTGGCAACAGGGCACCAGCACGATGAATTTGGCCTGTTTCTTCAGGGCGAAATGAATGGCGTCGTCAGTGGCGGTGTCACAGGCATGCAGTGCGGTCACCACGTCGACTCTTGCCGGCAATGCAGGGGATTCGATGGCGTCCGCCACGGACAGATTAAGAAAGGTCATTCCGGGAAATTTGAGTCGCTGGGCCAGATCCCGGGACTTTGCTACAAGTTCCTCCCTGGTTTCAATGCCGTAGATTCGGGAACCATTGTCCTGCCCCTTGAAGAACAGGTCGTAAAGGATGAAACCCAGATAGGACTTGCCCGCGCCATGATCGACCAGGGTGATGTCGGGATTGTCCTGCTGGACCCGTTTGAGCAGCGGCTCAATAAACTGGTAGAGGTGGTTGACCTGTTTGAGTTTGCGGCGGCTGTCCTGGTTCAGTTTGCCATCACGGGTGAGGATATGCAGCTCTTTTAGTAATTCAACGGATTGTTCCGGTTTTATATCGTGTTTTTCAGGCATTAAATTAATTACCTTTCTACACAGTTTGTGTTGATTGCATTGACTGCATCATCAATGGCCTGCGGCATTTCCCCACAACTCCTTCAGGCGTTTGTCACGTCCGCAACTGCTGCGGTAGTATTTATAGCGCAGCGGGTTTTTTTTGTAGTAGTGCTGATGATATTCCTCGGCCGGATAAAACTCGCTGGCCAGGACGATCTCGGTAACAACCGGCTCCTTGAAGGTTTTGCTTTTTTCCAGGGCCGCCTTTGATTGCAATGCGGCCCGCTGCTGTTCCTCGTTGTGATAGAAGATGGCCGCACGATACTGGTGGCCGATGTCACAGAACTGGCGGTCTTTGACGGTGGGATCGATGTTGACCCAGAAAACGCTCAGCAGCTTGCTGTAGGAGATCCTGGCCGGGTCGTAGGTGATCTGCACCGCTTCCGCGTGGCCGGTATTGCCGGCCGAGACCTGCTCGTAGGTGGGGTTCCTGACGCTGCCGCCGGTATAGCCGGAGGTGACCGAGACGACACCCTCCAGTTTGTCGAAAGGCGCCTCCATACACCAGAAACAGCCGCCGGCAAAGGTGGCCTTCTCCGGTTTCGCGGCTGCTTGGCAGTCACTGGGACCGATGGCGATTGTAATCGTTAGCAAGGCAACAAAAAACAGTACGTAGCGCATGGTGTACCTCCTTAGTGTGACAAAAAAAGAGTTTTTCGTAGGGGCGCGGCCTTGGCCCGCCCAGTTGCAATATTCGACATTGTTGGCATTACCAGCAGGGCGAGGCAAGCCTACGCCCCTACATAAAAAACGGTATAATTGAAAATGTTGTATCTCCTAAAGCCCGTATTTTTCCATCTTGTAGCGTAATGTGCCGCGGGGGATCTTCAGTATGGCCGCCGTCTGCAGGACGTTTCCCCTGGTTATTTCAAGGGCCTGGCTGATGATGGCCTTTTCGAAGTCGATCACGGCCTCCTCCAGCCCCTTGTCTGCCGGAAGCAGAGGGGGCTTTGCCCCGCTCGCTCCAGCGGCCTGGGCAACGCCCCGGATCTCAGGCGGCAGGTATTCGGGCAGCAGGGTCGGACCATGTTGCATGATGCAGATGCGTTCGATTACGTTTCTTAGTTCACGAATGTTACCGGGCCAGGCGTAGTGTTTCATGAGCTCGGCTGCTTCGGGCGCCACCCCGCGGAAGTCACGGCCGAAGGCGCTGCTGAAGTTGTCCAGGAAGTAGGCGGCCAGTCCGGGGATGTCCTCGCTGCGTTCGCGCAACGGCGGTATGTGGATCGGAAAGACATTGAGACGGTAAAAGAGATCTTCCCGAAAGGTGCCCTGGGTGATTCTTTGCTGCAGGTTGCGGTTGGTGGCGGCGACCACCCGCACATCAATGGCAATGTCCTTGAGTCCGCCCACTCGGCGTATGGTGCGCTCCTGCAGTACGCGCAGCAGCTTGGCCTGCATGGTCATGTCCATCTCGCCGATTTCGTCCAGGAAGATCGTGCCCTGGTCCGCTTCCTCGAACAAACCTGGTTTGCGGGTGGTTGCGTTGGTAAAGGCGCCCTTTTCATGTCCGAACAATTCGCTCTCCAGCAGGCTGGCCGGCAGGGAGGCGCAGTTTATGCCGACAAAGGCGGCTTCCTTGCGGTCCGACAGGTTGTGGATGGCACGGGCCACCAGTTCCTTGCCGGTGCCGGATTCGCCGGTGATCAGCACGGTCGAAGGAATGCGGGCGATCTCGCGCACCTGGGAAATCACCTCTCCGAAAGCCCGGCTGGTGCCGATCATGGGAAAGCTCCCCGTCAGAAAACCGTCGGCGCGTTTCAGGTTACGCACCTCGCGCTTTAGGGTCTGGGTCTGAAGCGCCAGCTTGACTATGACCCGCAATGCATCGGCCTTAAAGGGTTTTTTCATGTAATGGTAGGCACCCAGCTTGAGTGCATCCACGGCGCTCTCCACCGAGCCGTAGCCGGTAATGATGATCACCAGCAGGTCGGGGTCGATTTCCTTGAGCGCCTTGAGCACATCGATGCCATTCTCGGTACCCAGATTGAGGTCGAGCAGAGCCAGATCTATATCGTTGGCCAGCACAACCTCGCGCGCCTCGCTCCCCGAAGCGGCCGAGCAGACCTGGTAGCCCTCGTCGCAGAGGATCCGCTCAACATTCTCGCAGATGAAGGCTTCGTCGTCGATGATCAGGATCTTTTCCATGGTTGTCCTTTAGTAAGCTAATTCATTTGCTTTCAGGCTGACACCTGAACCACCCCCAACCCCTCCTTACCAAGGAGGGGAGCTCTCAAGTCCCCCTCCTATTTTAGGAGGACCCAAACAACGGGCCTAAAGGGCTAGGGGTGGTAAGGTGTTAGCGGCAGTTCGATAGTAAACACCGTTCCCGACTCGGGGGAACTTTCCACCCGGATCTGGCCGTGGTGCTCCTCAATGATGCGCTGGGTGATGGAGAGGCCCAGACCGGTTCCGGCTCCCTTGCGGGTAAAGAAGGGCTCAAAGATCAGCGGCAGGTCTTCCTCGCGGATACCCGGTCCGGTGTCGGAGATGGTCAGCTTAACATGTTCCGCGACCACACTGGTGACAAAGTGGATTTCACCACAACCCGGCATGGCCTCCAGGGCATTTCTGGTGATGTTGAGCAGCGCCTGTTTGATCTTCTCCGGGTCGAAGCGGAAGGGTGGCAGTTGGCCCGCATCCAGCCCTATTTGCACCTTCTGCCGCTCGCACTGTCGCCGCATGAGCAAGATGGTGTCGTTAACCACCAGATTCAGGTCGCCCAGTCTGAAGTCGGCCCTGACCGGCGACGAATAGTTCAGCAGGGCGCTGATCAGGCGTTCCACCCGTTCAATCTCGGCCAGGGCCTTCTTGATCATGTCCTGATCGTCGATTGCCAAAGCGGCGTTATCGTGCAGGTCGTCCAGCAGCAGCGAGATGCCGGTCAAGGGGTTGCGCACCTCGTGGGCGATGCCGGCCGAGAGCTTGCCCAGTGACGCCAGCCGGTCGAGACGCGTCATTTCTTCGCGTAATTTCTCCTTTTCGGTTTCGTTGCGCATGGTAACGGTCAGGCCTTGCTCGGCATCCTTGCCGATTGGGTAAAAGCCGACCTCGAAGTAGGTCATGCCGTCGTTTCGATCGAGATGCAGCGGTTGGCGTCCGTAGCCGCTGCGGTTGACCAGTGCTTGCTGGGTGCGTTGAGCCATGTCTTCCCAACCGTTGAAAACATCCCGGTAATGCATGTCAACGCTTATTCTGTTTCCAAGGAAATGTCGGCCGGTGGCGTTGATCGAGGTGAGCAGCCCCTCGGTTGAGAAGGTGACGATGGCGCTGGAGATACTTTCCAGGATGCTTTCCTTGAAGTTGCGTTCATCGAGGATTTCGAGCCGTGAGCGCCGCAGTTCGTCCAGGGTGGAGAGCAGGCTGGATTTGCGAGTCGCCAGCTCATTGGACATCAAGTTGAAGGTGTCGGCCAGTTCACCCAGTTCATCCCTTGAAGAAACGATGACCCGGTCGAGGGTATCCCCTTCGGCCAAGCGGCGAGTCCCATCGATTAACTGGTGCAGAGGGCGCGTGATGCCGCGTGAGAGCGCCCAGGCTGAAAAGCCGGCCACAAGAGCGGTCATGAGAATGATCAAGGCGCTGACCCGGCGGTGTTCCCGCAGTTCGCGATTGATCAGTCGGCTCCCCTTGCGGGCGGCGTCGTGGAACTGGTCGACCTGGAAGCCGATGGTTACGCCGCCGAATATGCCGAACCGGCTGTAGTCGCCGGTGTCATAGGGAATCGGCGCATACGACATGATCTTCTTGGCGCCGCCGACGTTGGTGATGTCCACGTAGCCGGTCTTATGCTTCCTGACGCTGGCAGCCACGATCGGATAGTTGGGGTGGATGAATCCGGCCTGATCGAGGTTGAAGGGAATGAGCCCGGCATCGATGTTGGCCTGGCTGGATTGTGCGCTATAGGCCGGCACCAGTATGCCCTGGCGATCCAGTCCGCGGATGTCCCAGTACTTGGGGTGGGTGATGATCCAGCCTTCGTCGTCGAACAGAAAACCATAATTGCCGCTTTTGTAAGAGGGGAAAACCGTGGAGAAGTTGCGGCCGGGATCGATGTGCTGGGTGAACTCCATCAGGTGGCGATGGTCGAGGGAGATGACCACCATGCCGCTGAAAGTTCCCTGATTATCGAACTGTGGCGAGCCGAAACGGATCACGCCGTCATAGGCTTTGCCCCCGGTGGCGCTCTCCGGATCGGTTGCTCCAGCCAACTGCTCCTGTTTGGATACATGGAAGCCGGTCAGGTGGGAGACGTAGATCTCGCCGCGCCGCAACTTTCTGATCCGCTTGAAATAATCCTCGCTCTTGAATTCGGTTCCGGCTGGTGTGGATATATCGCGCAGTTCGGATGGCTGTAAAAATTGACCGTCACGGATGACCAGGCGCTCCCTGCCGTTATTGTCGATGAAGGCGATGGAACGATAGAGCGGTAACAATTCACGTATTTCTTCGGTCGTGCCGAAACGCTTCCAGACCTCGCTGCGGCGAGTGGTGTAGAAGTTGAGCAGGGTCTGACGGTCCTGGGGGATGCGGGAAAGAAAGAGCAGGTCGCCCTCGCACTGGCGGAGGAAATCGGCAATCGTCTCGGCCACGTGCTGGGCACGCATCTGCAGCGACTCGGAGGCCTGGATGTCGGAGGTGGCGGCAATCTCGGCCGTCAGGCGGGTGTTGACCGATTCGAGATTGGACATGAGGATCAGCGATGACGCCAGTAACGGCAGCAGCGAAAGCAGCAGGGTCACCACCATTATTTTTTTGAAGAGGGTGAATCGGGGCATGTCCGCTCCGTTGTAAACCTTGATTGTATTTGTTTGAGTACAATGTTAACCTTTGCCGGTCAAGCGTTCATTTAAGCGAGGCTGCCTTGAAACTACTCCCAACCATTGTAATTGTAACACTTTTCTGCGTACTACAGCCGGCCGTCAGCTCTGCCGGGGTGGAGCTTTACACCGGCGCCATGGATGTGGTCAACGTATCCGGCAAGGCCTGTGCCGGTCTCACGGGCAGGCAGGCCGTGACATTGATTCTCCGTCAGGAGCAGGAGGGTGCGGCGGTCAGCGGTTATTTCGGGGGGCAGGGAATCGCCACCGGGAGATTCTCCGGCAACGACCTTTCGCGGTTGGAGGTGCGTTATCCCTATCACGATCAAATCAAGGCCGGCGGGCATTTTCTCAAGATCACACCCAGCGCAAACGGCCTGCTGGCCGAACTGCGTGATCGCCATATAGAAGCGGCGGTGGATGACTGCAACTTCGATCTGGCGCGCATGACCCTGAGTCGCACCGGCTCCGGCGAGCCGGCCGAGGCCCGTCACAAAATTATGGCCGGTCTCTTCGATGCCCACTTGATGCGCTCCGAGGCGTTTGACCTGTCCCATGCCGGGCATTACGATTCCGCCTTGCCGCTCTACGAAAAGGCGCTCGCCCTGGCGGAACCGGCAGCGGGCGGCAGCGAAGCCCTGCTTGCCCCCTATCTCACCGGTCTGGCCAACGCCTATATCAAGCTGGGGCGCCCGGATGCCTTCAACAAGCTCTATGACGAGCGGATTGGCACGATCAAGGATGAAGGTGTGCGGGCTATCTTTAGCGGACATCGCGTCAGTTCGTTGCTCAAAACAGGCAAGGCCTCCCTGGCACGTGAGGAATATCCGTCAGCCCTGGAGTCCTTCCGGAAAGCCTACCTGTTGCAGCCGCAGAGCAGGGAGGTCATTGCCGCCATCATGGCGGTCCACCTGCGTACCGGGGATTTCGACAGCGCCATCGCCTTTCTGGAGGGGACGCTGAAAAATGATGAAAATGAGAAATCATCGCAGGATGTGCGCAGGGCCCTTGCCCACGTGTATTCCCTGAGATCGAAAAAACTTGAGAAAGAGGGCAAGGTTGCCGAGGCGGAGGCTGATCTGAAAAGCGCCGATGCCCTGGATGCTTACTCGGTACAGTACCTGGTTGCCCTGGCGCGCCTGCGCCATAAAGCAGGCAGCCTGGCTGATGCTGAAAAATTGCTGCAAAAGGGGCTGGACCGCTTTCAGCACCAAGCGGCGCGCCAGGAGATCATTGCTGCCCGTGACAAGCTGCGGCAGACCGAGGCGATTCTTAAAAAACTGCGCAGAGCGGGGGGCTGATGGGCTATCGTAATCTACTGGATTGTGTTGTTGACCTGGAACGCCAGGGCATGCTGCTGCGCATCGAAACCCCGCTGGACCCCCATCTCGAAGTGGGCGTTGTGCAGCGCAGGGTTTATCAGGCTGGTGGACCGGCACTGCTGTTTACAAATCCCGTCAACTGCGACTTTCCGCTGCTGGGCAATCTCTTTGGCACCCTGGAACGGACCCGTTTCATTTTCCGGGATACCCTGGCTGACATCCGTTGCCTGGTGGATCTGAAGATCAATCCCTTTGCTGCCCTGAAACAGCCGCTGGCTGCCATGAAAGCACCCTTTGCCGCTCTGCATCTGCTGCCGGCAACCGTTTCCAATGCACCGGTGCTGGAGTGCCGCACAACCCTTTCCCGGCTGCCGCAGGTCGTTTCCTGGCCAATGGACGGCGGTGCTTTCATCACCTTGCCGCAGGTCTACTCCGAAAGCCCGGCCAGGCCCGGATTCGGGAAATCCAATCTGGGCATGTACCGGGTGCAGATTTCAGGCAACCGTTATGAAGCGGATACGCAGGCCGGCCTGCACTACCAGA
>Ga0209212_1008116_pt1 | contig 11346 bp, 11 predicted proteins | sample RifGroC2_FD_183996 | JGI IMG/M metagenome (GOLD analysis project Ga0209212, IMG submission 183996) | Groundwater microbial communities from Rifle, Colorado, USA - Groundwater C2 (SPAdes) (version 2) | ecosystem: Environmental > Aquatic > Deep subsurface > Groundwater | place: Rifle, Colorado...
GCGGGAATCCAGGGGATTTTCTCGACAAACTGGAGGCCCGGAGTCGCCGTATTAAAATGGCCATAGAGCCAGACGCCGAGAGCCAGCGGAGGCACCGTAAAAAGAGCCGAGACCCAGCGGATCAGGTTGTGACGGTCGGACGGCAACATGAGTACGACGATCATGCCGGCCAGAGGGAAAAAGGTCATATAGGTGAGTACGTTGTCTGTCATCTTTCCAGCTCTCCCATTCGAGTCAGCTCCAATAGCGCAACTTGACGATTATGGCGAGGACCACCGCCCCCAAGATCACGTAAAGGTAGCTGTTGATGTTTCCAGTTTGGACTTTCCTGAATTTATCTCCCGCGTCGAAGGTCGAGTCTGCGATCTTGTTGACCAGCCAATCGACCACATGATTATCAAAGAGACCGTGGATCCAAGAAATGAAGGCCGTGGTCTTGGCCGAGCCATCGACGATAAAATCGATGATGTATTGATCGATCCAGGCGCCGATACGGGCGAGCAAGAGCGTCCCGTTGACAAAGAAAAACTGGTAGATCTCATCGATGTAGTACTTGTTGTAAGATAAGCGATAGAAAAGACCGCCGGCCAGAGAGGAGAAGCGCTCGGGCGCCAGCCTGCCCCGGTAGTAGATAAGATAGGCAAGGTAAAAGCCCGCCGCCGCGACGGCCACGGAAAGCGCCATCAGTATCTCTTCCGAGCTCCCCGAGGCCTGCACCTCATGATGCGCGCCAAAAACAGGCTCCAGCCATTCGGCAAAACGACTCCCGCCGAAGATTTCCGGCAGCCCGATCCAGCCGGCGGCGATCGAACCAAGCGCCAGCAGCACCAGGGGAAGAGTCATTGCCTTCGGCGATTCATGGAGATGGGCCTTCACATGATGGTCGGCACGGCACGCGCCGAAAAAGACCAGAAAGAATTGACGGAACATATAGAAGGCCGTAAGCCCTGCCCCCGCTACTCCCAGCACCCAAAGCAAGGGAGAACCGTGCGGGCTGGAAAAGGCTTGCCACAGGATTTCGTCTTTGGAAAAAAAGCCCGCGGTCAACGGCGTACCGGCAATCGCTAAGACCGCGACTGCAAAGGTCCAGAAGGTGTAAGGCAAGGAGCGTCTCAGTCCCCCCATCTTCCTCATGTCTTGCTCCCCACCCATGGCATGGATCACGCTTCCAGAGCCAAGAAAGAGGCAGGCCTTAAAAAAGGCATGGGTCATGAGGTGAAAGACCGCCGCGCCGTAGGCGGCCACCCCGGCCGCAAGAAACATATAGCCGAGTTGACTGACCGTAGAATAGGCTAGAACGCGCTTGATGTCAGTCTGAGTCAGGGCGATCGTAGCGGAAAAGAGAGCGGTGGCAACGCCGATCGCCGCAATCACCGCCAGCGTGGCCGGCGCAGCGGAGAAGAGAAAGTGAAGCCGGGAAACCATGTAGACGCCGGCGGTAACCATGGTCGCCGCATGGATCAGGGCGCTCACCGGCGTAGGCCCCTGCATGGCATCAGGAAGCCAGACATGGAGCGGAATCTGCGCCGATTTGCCGGTAGCGCCAACGAAAAGGAACAAGGTCACCAGGGTTACCACGCCCACACCCCAGATTTCCTGCCCCTGGAGCAGAGCAGAAAACTTCTCGATCTCGCGAAAGACGAGCGTGCCATGACCGCTCCGATCCAGAGACCAAAAGACCAGGAAGAGCCCGAGGACAAACCCGAAATCACCGATACGGTTAACAATGAATGCTTTGTTGCCGGCCCTGGCATTTACGTGGTCGTGATACCAAAAACCGATCAGGGCATAGGAGCAAAGTCCTACGCCTTCCCAGCCGACAAACATAAGGAGGAGGTTATCTGCCGTGACGAGCAGGAGCATCGCGCAGGTAAAAAGGTTGAGGAACGCAAAGTAGCGCCAGTAAGATTTGTCCTCGCGCATGTAGCCGGTGGAGTAAATATGGATCAGGCCGCCAACACCGGTAACCACCAGGATCATCACGGCGGAGAGAGGATCGACCCAGAAGGCCATATCGACACGGAGAGAACCGACGGAGAGCCACGGATAGAGGCGATCAATGAGAAAACGCTCGTCGGGCTTCAAGGCCAGAAGATCGAGAAAGGCCTGGAGGGAAAGGAGAAAAGAGATCAGGACCGGCGCGCAGGCAAAGAGACTGATGATCCATTTTCCGATTCTCTTCTGCAGGACCGCTCCCAAAAGGCCGTTCACGGCCGCCCCGACGAGCGGCAGAAGCACGATCCAGCGAAGATAATCTGTCTGTATCGGATGATCCATATCTCATCAAAAACCGAGGATCGAGGATAGAAGATGGAAGATCGCGATCCTCAATCCTCTATCTTCGATCTTCTGTTTTATTGTCACTCCTTAAGCGTTTCCGCCGCCTCCACGTCAATCGTATGAAAGATCTGAAAAAACGCCAGGATGATGGCCAGGCCAATAGCCGCTTCGGCGGCGGCCAGCATGATGACGAAGACGGCATAGATCTGACCTTCCACATTTCCACTGCTGTAATGAGAGAAGGCCACGTAGTTAATGTTGGCGCCATTCAAAATCAACTCCACGCCCATCAGGATGCTGATGGCATTGCGCCGGGTCAAAACAGAGTAAAGACCGAGGCTGAAAAGGATGGCTCCAATAACCAGATAATGAGTGAGTCCGATAGCCATTCAGAAGTCCCCCTAAAGCAATTGCTCAGGGCGCAAGTTTTCGGGCCACGGCCCTATCCCTCGCGCCCCTCGCCCTCGCAGTGAAAGCTGCCGCCCGGTCGAAGAGCCCGCGCATCCGATGAGCGGCGGTGGGAATAACCACGAACCCATTGCGCGGGCTCGGAGAGCGGGTGGCGGCTTTCAACATTCCCCCCCTCACTCCTTGAGTTCCTTACGGGAGATGACCACGGCGCCGATCAAGGCCGCAAGTAAAACTAAAGAGGCAAGCTCAAAGGGTAACAAGTAATTTCCCAGAAAGAGATCGCCAATTTTCGCTGTGGTCGGGGAATAGAGGATCTCCTGGGCTTTCTGCCAGGGGGTCTCCCGGATCGTCTGCACGAGCAGAAAGAGAAAAACCCCGATGACCGCCAGGGCCGGGATCCTCCCGACCGCGCGGTTGGTGATCCGGACATCGGTGATCCGATGGGTCAGCATCACGGCAAACAGGATAAGGACCAGGATGCCGCCGACATAGATCAGCACCTGCACGGCGGCCACAAAGTCCGCTCCTAAAAATACATAGATTGCGGCAACTCCGGCAAAAGTCCCAAGCAGGGAAAAGGCCGAGTAGATGATATTCCGGGAAAAGGCCACCATCGCCGCGGAGCCAACCGTAACGGCGGCGATCAGGTAAAAAATGACCGTGGCGAGCTCCATCTTTTTCCTAGTCTCTAATTTGGAATCCCGAAGAGCCGACGGCCCCTTGGGTCAATTACAGGACGACCCCCCTACCCCTCCTCTGCGCCTGCCCCTCCCACCTTTTCTTCCGGGGTGGCAAACTCATCCAGATATTTTAGTCCAAGTTCAACCTTCGTTATCATCTTGGCATCGGTCTCTCCACCTTTTTTGGGCTTGTAAAGGGGGACAGGTTCGGTGACGAAATGCCGAACCAAACCGGCCGGATTGTAACAGGCTCCTTCAAACTCCTGCGAATGGCGAATGGACCCTGTCGGGCAAATCTCCGCGCAGAGACCGCAGTACATGCATTTACAAATATCGATATCAAAGTGACTAAATGACCGCTGCTTTGTCTCTTTGTTCATCTCGATCCCGATCGTGATACAAGTGATCGGGCAGACCCGTTCACAGGCAAGACAGCCGGTGCAGATATCCAGGTCCACTTCCAGAATCCCCCGGTATCTCAGAGGCAGCATCTCTTGAACCGGTTTTTCTATCCTGTCCGGATACTGGATCGTCATCGGGCGGCGCACAAAATGGGAAAAGGTAATGGCCATTCCCTCGAAGATCGTCGTGACCGTCTCTGCGACGTTGCCGACATATTCCACCAGCGTGCTCATTGGCTTCCTTAAATATAGGGTTTCCAGTAGATCTCCGGGCGTGAGTGGCGGATCTGATAATTCACCCGTTTAAAAAACAACAGCAAGATGGCCACACCCATCAAAAACATACCGAAGCTTGCCAGCCGGTTCCCCTTTGGATAAAGCACCATCCAGGCCGCAGTTCCCAGGAGACTGACAAAGGAGAGGGGAACCAGGTATTTCCAGCAGGCGGACATCAGCTGATCGACCCTCACGCGCGGCAGGGTCCCTCGCACCCACATGGCGACAAAAACCCAGAAATATGCCTTAAGAAAAAAAACCATGAACTGGAGAACGCCTATCAGGACCGGATTATCCGTTACCGGGGGGACCTGCCACCCGCCCAAGAAAAGGGTGGTCGCTATCGCTCCAATCACGTAGAGGTTTCCCCATTCGGCGAAAAAGAAGAAAAGAAAACGCATCCCGCTGTATTCAGTGACATAGCCGGCCACCAACTCGGATTCCGCCTCCGGGATATCAAAGGGGGTGCGGTTTCCCTCGGCCAGGGCCGCTGTGAAGTAAAGGAAAAAAGCGACAAAGGTAAAGGGGTTGTAGAAGAGAAACCAGTCCCAAGGCGCCCAGCCCTGGGCCTTGATGATTCCCTGCATACTCATGGTCCCGGCGACGAAGATGATCGTCAACACGGCGAGCCCCGCAGGGATTTCATAACTCACAATCTGCGCCGCCGAACGCATCCCTCCAAGGAGCGACCACTTGTTATTGGACGCCCAGCCCGCCATCAAGATCCCAACCACGACTAGAGAGGTCACAGCAAGGAGATAGAAAATACCGATATTGAGATCGGCAACGATGAGCTGACTGCCGAAGGGAATCACGACAAAGGTGGCTAGAAATCCGACAAAGACGATATAGGGGGCGAGGACAAAGAGCCACTTATCGGCGGCTGAAGGGATAATATCTTCCTTGAGCAGATTCTTGATGCCGTCGGCAAGCCATTGGAGTATCCCCTGGGGCCCTACTCGGTTGGGACCGACCCGTGACTGCATCCTGGCCCAGACTCTCCGCTCCAGCCAGCTCGTGATCCCGGCCAGCGGAGCGACAAAGAAGGAGAGAACGACGAGGGCTGCCAGGAGCATCGCGCCGAGGTAAATAATCTCCTTGGGTAAACCCGGAAAGTATCCCTCCCGGATAAGCTGATCTACGAAAGCTTGCATAAGCTTATCTTAATCCTAATCCTAACGATCGATTTCCGGCGCATCCACATCCAGGCTGGCAATGAGGGCAATCAGATCCGCCACCATAAGACCACGGCTGATCTTATCGATCAGGCTCATGGCGGTGAAAGAACCGGTGCGGATCCTTACACGATAGGCATACTCGCTGCCATCGCTGACCACGTAAAAGCCCATATCGCCGCGCGGGGCTTCCACCCGCACATAGATTTCCCCAGCAGGGGGCTTGAATTTGCGCGCGACCTTGGCAATCGCCGGACCCTTGGGCAGCATCTTGAGACACTGGTGGAGAATTCTGCAGCTCTCCTGCATCTCCCGAATGCGCACAATGTACCGATCGTAGCAATCCCCCAAAGTCCCCTTTTCGCCCGTGCCCACGGGGATATCGAACTCGAGTTCGGGATAAACCGAGTATGGGATGTCCCTGCGGATATCCCACTTAAATCCGCTGGCACGGAGATTCGGCCCGACGATGTTGTATTGAAATGCATCCTCCCTGGTAATCACGGCGATATTGGCAAGCCGCTCAATAAAAATCTTATTGTATGAGAGAAGGCGGTTATATTCATCGACAATAAGCTCAAAGTGATCCAGGAATTCGCTGATACGACCGCAGGTTTCCGGCGTGATATCGTATCCCACTCCGCCGATCCTGATATAATTGTAAGTGAGCCTCGCGCCGCAGATCTCCTCCATCAGGTTATTGACCGTTTCTCTTTCCCTGAGCGCATGAATAAACGGCGTGACGGCCCCGATATCCTGGCCAAAGCTCCCGACGGCGATGAGGTGGCTGGCGATACGATTCAACTCACAGGCAATCACGCGGCAGAATTCCCCGCGCCGGGTAACTTCCACCCCCGCAAGCTTCTCCGCCGCCATGCAGAAAGCCTGATTGGTAAACATCGCCGCCAGGTAATCCGCACGATCGGTATAAGGGACATACCCATGCCACGTAACCTTCTCGCCTATCTTCTCGATCGAGCGGTGCAGGTAGCCGACATCCGGAATCGCCTCGCGCATGACCTCGCCGTCGGTCTTGACGATAAAACGCAGCACCCCATGGGTGCTCGGATGCTGCGGACCCATGCTGATGGTCATGTCTTCCGTGTGAAAGGCTTCGCTTTCGGCGTGAACAGGATCGCTCATAGCTCGACTTTATCGCAGCAGTTTTTCAACCAAGGGCGCCCTTTGGGTGCTGATGCCATCGTACTCCTCTTGCTCCACATAATCCTTGCGCAAAGGATGGCCCACCCAATCCTCAGGAAGCAAAATCCTCCTGAGATCGGTGTGGCCTTCAAAAACAATTCCAAAGAGATCAAAAGCCTCCCGCTCCAACCAGTTGGCCACCTTCCACACCCCTTCCATCGTAGAGAGCTGGGGATTCTCCCTGGGAAGATCGACCTTGAGTACGATCTGATGGCGATGCGAATAGGAATAGATGTGGTAGACGACCTGGATCTTGTTTTCCTTAGGCAGATCCAGTCCGGTGAGGTCCGACAGGATCTCGAACTTCAAGTCCGGCTCGTCCCGCAGACAGCGGCACACTTCCACGACCGCTTGAGGGTCCACGCGGAGATTGGGATCCATGACATCTCCCTGGAAGCCGCTGACCTTCCCCGCAAACTTCCTCTCAAGCTTCCCGTATATCTCCTTGGCCTCCACGATCTACGCCCCCACAGGTGCCTCGGCCGCTGCGGGCTGTCTAACCAACCACCGCTCGCGCATCATCTTCTCCTGGATTCTCATGAGCCCCTCAGTCAAGGCCTCCGGGCGGGGGGGACAGCCGGGCACGTAGACATCCACCGGAATAATCTTGTCGACACCCTTACAAACCGAGTAGGCGAGTTGAAAGAGTCCCCCACAATTGGCACAGCTCCCCATGGAGATGACGTATTTTGGATCGGGCATCTGGTCGTAGAGGAGCTTGGTCCGCTTGGCCATCTTATAGGTAAGCGTGCCGGCTACGATCATGAGGTCGGACTGGCGCGGCGTGGCCCGGGGAACGCAACCAAAGCGATCCACGTCGGCGCGCGGCCCTCCCGTCTGCATCAGCTCGATAGCGCAGCAAGCCAGGCCAAACAGCATGTACCATTGCGAAGAAGCCCGCCCCCAGTTGAGGAGGTCGTCCACTTTGGTGGTAAAGACCGTCTCGGGTAAAGAGTTGAGCAGCGGCTGCATAGATTATCTCCTAACACTCAGCCAAGGTGTTGAAAAACTTTGATCTCAGGCCGATCAGCTTTTAATTTTTTTCACCCACTCAAGATCCCCCTTAGCCCAGGCATAAACCAGGCCGAGGAATAGGATCCCGACGAACAGCAATATCTCGACAAAGGCAAATATTCCCTGCCCGCCCTCGACCCAACGCCGAAAGGTGGCTGCAACAGGAAAAACAAACGCAATCTCTACCTCAAAAATGATAAAAATCAGAGCGACAATATAAAAACGCATGTTGAAGTTGACCCAGGCGCTGCCGCTGGCCGGCTCGCCGCACTCGTAAGTGGAGAGCTTCCGTGCCTGGGGATTATAGGGACGGAGAAAACTGCCTATCAGCAGGCTCACCCCTACAAAGCCGGCCCCTAAGGCCATGAAGACCAGCACATTGGCAAAATCAAACAGCATGGTTGGGATCTGTCCTCTCGAACAGGAGAAGATACTATAGACATAAAAATTTATCAGGGTCAACCAATTTGACACCGCTGTTATCCATTGCGATCCGCGCTGTTTTTGTCTACAGTCTAGCCGCCCCAGCAAAGCTTTGGCGTCACGTTTGGAGGAACAGCGGCATGGCAGTGAAAGGGTTGTTCTGGAACTGGATTCCGGCCTTAGTTCTCTTTCTGATTCCGGCCTCGCAGGCCGCTGCGCAAAGCCGTCCTATAAAGATCGCCTACAGCGCTGTATCCGCGGGAATCGGCACCATCTGGCTGACTCATGAGGAAGGCCTGTTCAAAAAACACGGACTGGATTCAAGCCTGATTTATATCCGCGGCGGCACCACCGCAGCCCAGGCCTTGCTTGCGGGAGAGATCCAGTTCGGCCATCTCTCTCCCGCCCCCATGATGACAGCCTGGATCCAAGGGGCGGACATTGTTTGGCTCGGCACAACCATCCATAGCATGGTCTTTACGCTCCTTACGGAGCCGGCGATCACCAAAGGGTCCGATCTCAAGGGGAAGAAAATCGGCATCACCCGCTTGGGCTCGGCGAGCGACCTGGCAGCGCGCCTTGCCCTGGAACATTTAGGGCTCACCTCAAGAGATGTGACAATGATCGCGATGGGAGGGATACCGGATATCCTTGCCGGACTGCGAGCCGGAGCCGTTCAGGGAGGAATCCTCTCTCCCCCCACCTCGACCGCCGGCCGCGACCTGGGCTTTCGACCGCTGGTCTTCATCCCTGATCTGGGGAAGGAATATACCTTCGCGGGGATCACGGCCAAACGCGGCTATGTCCTCGCCAATTCCGAGATCGTCAAGGCCTTCATGGCGGCGCTGACCGAAGGCGCAAAGATTTTCAAGGAGGATAGCAGGACGTCGCTCAAGGTGCTGAAAAAATACATGCGCACAGACGATCGCACTCTCGCAGCAGGCTACAAAGAATACACCGGCACCATCACCAGCCCGCCCTACCCCTCTCTCAAGGGACTGGAGGCGGTCCGGGAGAGTTTGATCGAGACCACTCCGTCGCTCAAGCAAGCGGACCTCAGGAAATTTATCGACGACCGATTCGTGAAACCGCGTTAGAGTGAAACGTAAGTGTAATGGGGCGTGTATTCGTTAGTCGTACAATCGTTGCTCGTTAATCGAGTCAGCAACTAAATTCGAATCAACCAATAACCAATAACGAATAACGGGTATCGGGAGGTAATTATGAGGGTTGAGACAGACAGAAAGATAAAACGCTGGCGGGAGCAGAGATGGCTCCTCGATCAGGTAATCCAAACCAGAGGGCTGGACTGGGACCAGGGCCGAACCGGAAAGATTCTGCGCAATTGCGGCCCGGGTGTGGAAGCGGATTTGCGCGAGATCAGCCGCCGGGTACAAAAATTTACCGACATCCCGCGAGAGTTTTCGCGCGCCGCTGAGCGCCGCGAAGAGCTGGCGCGAGAAGCCGAAAAAGCCGGCCATGAGGTGGAAGCGCGCGAACACTATTATATCGCGGCGACCTTTTATACCAACGCCATGTGGGCGGTCTATGAGGATGGCAACGCCAAGCGAATTGCTTGGGGGGGAAAAAAGAGGGCCTGCTATGACAAGTTTATTCAGTTCGCAGGTCGGCCAATCGAGCGCGTGGAGTTGCCGTTTGAGGGAAAAGCGATTGCCGGCTTGCTGCACCTCCCCCCCCGCATGAAAGCCGGAGAGAAAGTCCCTTGCCTTCTCTATATTCCGGGGATGGATGGCGTCAAAGAAGACAATCCGCTCTACGCCGATCCGTTCCTGGAGCGGGGAATAGCGCTTTTTGCGATCGATGGACCCGGCCAGGGCGAGACCCGCGCGGGAGGCGTCAAATGCACTGCGTCAAATTGCGCGGATGCGGGAAAGACCGCCTGCGATTACCTGGCCAAGCGCCCGGAGATCGACGCCAACCGCATGGCGCTCATGGGCTCCAGCATGGGTTCCTATTGGGGAACGCGGGTCGCCGCCGCCGAACAGCGCTTTAAGGCCTGCGCCTTGAGCGGAGTGTGCGTCGAGCCGGGACAATACGCGATCTTCAACATGGCCTCTCCGACCTTCAAGCTCAACTATATGTACATGTCGGGCTACGACGACGAGGCGGCCTTTGACGAATTCGCCAAGACGCTCACGCTCAAAGGAGTGGCCTCTAAAATAACCTGCCCCTATCTGATCGTCGCCGGGGAAGATGACGAGCTCTGCCCTATTGAATTTGTCTACGAGTTGATGGACGAAATCCGCGGTCCCAAAGTTCTAGTCGTCTACGAAGGCGAGAAGCATTCGATCCGCAACCCTCGCTCGAGGACGCTCATCGTCGATTGGCTCACGGACAGGCTTCAGGGAAAACCGTTCAAATCCGAGAAGATCTATGTCGAGATGAGCGGCAAAGAGGTGCACACGCCGTGGTGAGGCAAGAGAAAGATCTCCCTATCCCCTTGGCTCAGCGGCTCAGCGTCTCCTCGGCGGGAATGCCGTTCGGGGGCCCGCTTCGCGCGCCGAAGGCAATGGGTTTCTGCTTTTTCCGCACCGTTCGGTTTCGGTGCCTTCGGCTTGCTCAGCAGGCCCCCTCACTCTCATGTGCAATTCTTGAGTTCCGACGCCTCGGAGCCGATCTTCGCTCAGGAACGGACGGTTTCTTTCTTTCGGGGAGCTGACTCAGCCCTCGGAGGGGAACGCGAATGAGGCTGCGGACGTAGGAACGAGAAGATTCGGTTAAAGCAGAGACTCATCGGCCGCAGCCGAAGGCGCGTTCCCCGAAAGAGGGCAGGACATAACCAATGAGAATTGCTTACGGTGATCTGATAGGCGGCGTCAGCGGAGACATGTTCGTGGGGGCGCTGCTCGATGTCGGACTGCCGCTGGAGAGACTCAAGTCAGAGTTAAAAAAGCTTCCCGGGCTCAATTACCGGCTCGAGGTCACAAAAAAAACCGTTTACGGGATTCGCGCGACTCGCTTTCGGGTGGTTTGCGCTAAAAGAGAACCCGAGCGGCCGTGGAAAGAGATTCGAGACTTGATCCGGCAAAGCGCGCTTGATCCCGAGGTCAAAGAAAAGGGTCTTAAAATCTTCACCCGCTTGGCCGAGGCGGAAGGAAAAATCCACGGTGGCGCTCTCGATAAAGTGCACTTTCATGAAGTCGGCGCCACCGACTCTATCGTGGACATCATCTCCGCAGCCATAGCGATCCATCATCTGAAGATCGATTCCTTTCACTTCTCCCGCATCCCTCTGGGGCGAGGCGTGACTCGTTCCAGACACGGCCCGTTGCCGCTCCCCGGCCCTGCGACACTCGAACTCCTCAAAGGTCTTCCGGTCCAATGGGTCGACTTGGACGGAGAAACGGTAACGCCTACGGGAGCTGCAATCATTGCTACCTTGGGATCGCATTTCGGCGGAGCGCCGCGCATGACCATTGAAAAAATCGGCTACGGCGCAGGCCAAAAGGAATTCCCGGATAG
>Ga0209212_1008117_pt1 | contig 11344 bp, 11 predicted proteins | sample RifGroC2_FD_183996 | JGI IMG/M metagenome (GOLD analysis project Ga0209212, IMG submission 183996) | Groundwater microbial communities from Rifle, Colorado, USA - Groundwater C2 (SPAdes) (version 2) | ecosystem: Environmental > Aquatic > Deep subsurface > Groundwater | place: Rifle, Colorado...
ATTGGGATTATAAATTCCTTCCACGTAAGTTTGCCCTAGTTCCATAATATATCTCCTCAAAAAGCAATCGCTTTTCAAATTTTTAAAGTGCATATATACTCATTTCTGTTTAAATTTTAGGTTATATCAAGATGTTTTTAAACAAACGAACGGGCAAGTTCAAAATAGTCCTTTATGTTAATTTATTGAAAAAAAACAATGCTCCTTAAGGAGTTTATTTCATTATTTCTCCTGATTCTATTCAAATAAATTCCAAAAAAAATACAGGCAATTGCCTGTATAAAATTTAAAAAATCGGGTGTGTAGCTGTATTTGGAGGTTGGTTAAAGGTGTGTAGAAGTGTGTGTAAAATTTTTTGTAGGTATAGCTTCCTGTTTGACTTCCTTATACGATTTTCTTCTAGCGGTTTCTTCTTTGGTATATAAATAATATATATTATTTTTGTATCAAAGTAATCACAATAATTGGTGATTTATTAAAACCACCCGCGATGAAAAAAACTCTCACCCTCTCACCCTCATTTTTACTCATTCAGTGTATGTGCTATAGTTATATATTAGGTAGTAAAAAGTTTTCACCCTTAAAGAAGCGGGGTAAGGGGTGGGTGTAAAAAAATGAATAAACTTGATCTGGAAAGAAAAAAGAATAGAATTTTATACAGGGAACTGTTTTTTGAAGCGGATAAAACTTTTAAAGAACAGCTTAATAAACTTAAGAGCGATTTTTCCTGCTCAAAATGCCTTTCATGCTGCAAAATCAGATATTCACAATTTTCTCCCGCTGATATATTTGAACTTTCCAAACAGGAAGATATTATTTCGCAAGAATATATCAAGTTTTTTATTCCTTATGGCGCTGATGAATTCTTTACTTACGAGCAAGACAACGAAATTCAAATTGAATTGAATAATAAAAAGGCGCTGGAAACAGATAATAATTATACAAGTTCCGTTATAATAAAGTCTTTAGAACCTGTTTATTTTTATTATTGCAGGCATCTCAATAACAACAAATGTTCTTACAGCGATAAAAACTTTTTGTGCGATAATTTCCCAAACTCTATAACAACGATTCTTCCCGAAAATTGCAGCTTTCGCGAATGGCAAAAACTTTGTACAGACAAAATTAAAAATGAAATAGCTCCTGATGTTTATTCAAAAGCATCTGAAATTCAAAATTACAGCCATAATTTTAGCTGCAACGGATGCGCAACCTGCTGTAACTTGGCGTGTTCAGAGTATTCTTATGAGGAGTTAAAACAAAAAGCCCAAAATGGCGACGAATTTGCCAAACAGTTCACAAGTATTTTCATTCCATACAAAACTCTGGACGAAGCAAGGGAAATTTTCCCTGATTATGTGGATTTAGTCAAACAGACACTTGATGATGATGAAAACATTTATTTTTATCATTGTCCGCATCTCTCAAGTGAAAATACTTGCACTACTTATGAAAAAAGACCTGGAATTTGCAGGGATTTTCCCGATAATCCACTGTCTATACTGCCAACAACCTGCGGATTTTATGAATGGAAAGAAGAAGTTATGGTTGCATCAATGACTTTGCACGCTATGACATATATTTACAAGTTTTATCTGGAAAAAATCGAGACGGTTTTATAGAATAAATAAATAAGCCCCGAAATTCGGGGCTTATTTATTTATTCTATATGCTATTTTTACTTTGTGAATTCAGCGTCAATTACGTCTTCATCAGGACCTTTTTTCTCTCCTGAATCTGCCGTTGTTCCACCGCCTGCTTCTTCTGTTTTGCCTTCTGCTTCGGCAGCTTGATAAGCAGCAGAAGAGATAGCAAAAATTGTCTCCTGAAGCTTATCCTGCAATGTTTTAATTTGCTCTAGGGGAGTAGTTTCTACGGCAAGCTCTTTTTCAAGTTCGTCTCTCTGTTCCTTGAGTTTAGTTTTATTTTCTTCGGAAATTTTTCCTTCAAGATCTTTAACAAGCCTGTCGGCTGCATGAACTAAACTGTTCGCGTTGTTTCTGACTTCAACTTCTTCTTTTCTTGTTTTGTCTTCTTCTGCGTGAGCTTCAGCATCCCTAACCATTTTATCAACTTCATCCTTGTTAAGATTGGATGTATTTGTAATGGTAATTTTTTGTTCTTTATTTGTAGCTTTATCTTTTGCGCTTACGTTTACAATACCGTTAGCGTCAATATCAAAAGTTACTTCAACCTGAGGAAGTCCTCTTGGAGCAGGTGGAATGCCATCAAGCCTGAACATTCCGAGTGATTTATTATCTTTTCCCATAGGTCTTTCACCCTGAAGCACATGAACATCAACCGCTGTCTGATTATCGTCAGCTGTTGAAAACACCTGACTTTTACTTACAGGAATTGTTGTATTTCTAGGAACAAGAGGTGTCATAACACCGCCAAGTGTTTCAATACCAAGAGTCAAAGGTGTTACATCGAGAAGAACAATGTCTTTTATTTCACCTGCGAGAATACTTGCCTGAATAGCAGCACCGACTGCGACAACTTCATCGGGGTTAACGCTCTGATTAGGTTCTTTACCTGTTATGTCTTTAACAAGCTTCTGCACGGCGGGAGTTCTTGTTGAACCACCTACCAAAACAACTTCATCAAGCTGTGATGCGCTTAATTTAGCATCATTAATTGCCTGTTCTACAGGTTTTTTACATCTTTCCAGCAAATCATGACATAAATCTTCAAATTTAGCTCTTGTTAAAGTTAAATCCAAATGCTTAGGACCGTTTGCATCTGCTGTAATGAACGGCAGATTTATATTTGTTTCAACTACGGTTGATAATTCGCATTTAGCTTTTTCTGCGGCTTCTTTAAGTCTTTGCATAGCCTGTTTATCATTTCTAAGGTCTATGCCTTCAACTTTTTTAAACTCATCACAAAGATAATTCATAACTTTTTCGTCAAAATCATCCCCACCAAGTCTTGTGTCACCGCTTGTTGAGAGAACTTCAAAAACGCCTTCACCAACTTCAAGAATACTTACGTCAAAAGTACCACCGCCAAGGTCAAATACAAGAACTTTTTCGTTAGCTTTTTTGTCTAAACCATAAGCAAGCGAAGCGGCTGTAGGTTCGTTAACGATTCTAAGAACGTCAAGACCCGCGATTTTTCCCGCATCTTTTGTAGCCTGTCTCTGGCTGTCGTTAAAATAAGCCGGAACTGTAATAACCGCGGAAGTTATTTTTTCGCCAAGATATTTTGAAGCATCATCAGCAAGTTTTCTAAGAATCATTGCGCTGATTTCCTGTGGCGTATAATCTTTACCATCAATGGTTACTTTGTGATCAGTTCCCATTTCACGTTTAATACTTGCAATAGTTCTGTCAGGATTAAGTATTGCCTGTCTTTTGGCTAATTGACCGACTAATCTTTCTCCTGTTTTTGAAAAACCCACGATAGAAGGAGTTGTTCTGCTTCCTTCAGCGTTTGCTATTACGGTAGGTTTTCCGCCTTCCATAACTGCTACAACAGAGTTTGTTGTACCTAAGTCAATTCCTATCGTTTTTCCCATTTTCTAATTTTCTCCTTTTCTCTTTATTCCAAATTAAAAAATTATTTTCTTTTATTCTAATATGAAAATATTTTCACACAAAGTTTTAGAGTTTTCTCTGTCATTGCGAAGCATAAATCATCAATAAAATACAATAATTAACCTAACGAAACAATCTTCATAAATGACAATATTTCTTTTTGGAAGATTGCTTCGTTAGTAAAATAAAAACTTTTCATAAACGTACAATGCCTCGCAATCATAATTCTTCCATTCATGTATATTTCAACGATTTTGGCAAATTAGCAACTTACGTTTATAGTATATTTATATCAGTTAGTAGATTTAAGTTTTAAAAAATTAAGAAAAAATTAATATTTGAGTTTTTGAATGAATAAAGCAAAAAACATAAAATCGAAAAAACTAAAAGCTATAGGCATCTGGGGTTATCCTGATCCTGAAATTTTCCTGCAAATAAGAAAAAAATATCCTCAGCATGAAATTATTGACCTTGATATAAACTACAAAATGCCTTCTTCAAATATACTTCCCAATGCATATTGCCGTATTATAAAAAATATAATTGATAATTCTATAGCCTTAAAAGAAAATCTTGAAATAATAGTTGCAGCCGTTGGCGAAGAAAAATGCGATTCAGGAAGAATTGCCGCAAAAATTCTTCAGGATTTGGGATTAAATATAGTCCAAACAAAATATAATGTAAGTTATAAAAATTATAATACTCCTATATCAAAAAGTAATTTGCATTTAAAGAAAAAAGTTGTTACCATAATGGAGAATCTCATAGAAAAACAAGAGACTGACTTTGAAGCGACGACTCCTGAGTATGGATTCTGGGGAGTTCCTCCAAATGATTTTAGTATTCTTGAATTATTTCCAGACACAACGCATGTTTACGGCTGGACAAGATGCGTTGAAGCAGGAAGACCGGCAGACATTGATTTAGAAATGTTTGTTGATGAAAATGTCCCGACAGTATTTTTTGCTCAAACTTTTTGCTCAAAAATGCAGATGGCAAAATATCTGGCAAAAAAATACAACGGGATTTACATTGATGTAGATGACAAAGCTTCAAGTTCTGTAAAAGCAAAAATTGAAGCATTTATACACTTAGGCTAACATTATGACAAAATTATACATAGATGCAGGAACAAGCTGGAGTAAGGTTTTAGAAATTTATGAGGACGAAAAAGACCTCACAAACAGTCCTTTAAACAAAATTAAAAATTTAAACAATTATATTTATAAAGAAGAAAATAGGGCTTTGCAGGATAAGGAAGATCATCCGATAACAGGAAGAGTCTTGCTTTTTCCGTCAAAATTTTGCGGTTCTCTTAAGGTAAAATATGATGCCGCAACAGGTCATATGGTCAAAAAACGCATTAACGAAAAAGGTATTTACCAGAATGAAATGCTTTGTTTTGCTTATGGAGCAAAAAAACTTATTGACGATGAAGAATTAAAAGATGCAACTATTGTTGACATAGGCAGCAGAGATACAAAATGGGTAAGATTTGTTGACGGAAAATACAAAGACCTTGACTGGAACGGAAATTGCGGAAGTGCTACAGGCGCAACAGTAGAAATGCTGACTAAATTTTATAATGTTGATGTTTCAAAAATCACACCACAAGAAGAAAGAATCCCCGTAACCTGCGGAGTTTTTTCTATGGAAAAAATCATGGATGATATAGCCTCTAATGTTTCACCTGACATCGCCATTGCAAAATATATTAACGGATTAGCCCATAATACGTGGAATTTTTCGGGACGACCCAAAAAAATGTATCTTTCAGGCGGATTTTGCATGAATAAGTGTTTTTTGGATTCGCTGGATTTTTATTGTGATGTCGTGCCTTTAGGCAGATTAGTTTTACTTGAAGGATTATATTAATCATACTTTCTGTAAAACAGATTCAATTTTTTCTTCCATAGAAGCTTCTTTGTCATGCCTGTCATCAATTTTAATGACAGTATAAACTCTTTGGGCTTCCATATTAAACGGAGCAAGATGCATTTCCTTAAGCACTTCAAAAAGTTCGTTAGTATCTTTGCATTCAAGCTCTGTTCCCATCGCTGTAAGTTTATTTTTTACATCAGGAAAATTTTTAAGAATTTTTTCGGCTTCCGCGATAAATTTACTAACACTGGTCGAATGTGTACCTATAGGCACTACAGAAATTTCTGCTGTAATCATAATTTTTCTCCTTTATTTTAAAACTATAATAAAATCCCCTAAAATTTTTAGCATTCTACAAAAGCACAATTAAAAATTTTATTTATTGCTTAACAATTCTTTAACATTACCCTCAATTCATGCAATTAAAAGAACTATGACGTTTTTATATATATATAATATCACTTCTTTATATGGATTAAAACATTCAAGTTTATTTAAGGAGTCTTTATGGCAGTACAAAACAACACCCAAAATTCAATATCAACTTTGTTTAAACAAAACACCAAAAACCAGCAATATATTAACAATTTTAATGTTGTGAATGAAATAATATTGTTTCCGCAAACTTTTGGGCAAGTTTACTACATAGCTCCGATTGATCGCGAAGATACTCCTGTGATTTATTATATAGCTCCGATTGATCGTGGAGGAACGACTCCACCTAAAGAGCCTCCTGTAATTTATTACGTAGCTCCGATTGATCGTGATCCAAAGCCGCCTGTTACAGGAAATAAAAATAATTTTTCACAAATGCTTTTATCGTTATTAATGATGTTAATGCAGTCATTATTTAGCAGTTTCAATTTTAATAAATAACAAAACTCATGTTTTCTTAAAAACAAATTCATAACTCTTTATTAATATTAATAAGTGGTTACTTTGATGATATAATCAAGATAACCACTTATTTTATGGAGTCAAATAATGAACAAACCCGAAGTTTTATGGGAAATCACACATAAATGCAACGCAAAATGCATTCATTGTATATCAGGGGCAGGTGATACCAGAAATAATGAACTAACTACAGAAGAAGCATTATATATATGTGACCAGCTTGCAGAATGCAGCAAAGCTATTCATTTGCTTGGCGGCGAAGTTTTTCTTAGAAACGATTGGAAAAAAATTATAGAAAGAATTCATTCTCATGGAATGTATTACTCTATAGTGACAAACGGCATAGCTCTTAACAGAGAAAAAATAAAATATCTCAAAAATACAGGATTAAAAAACATTGGAATTAGTATTGATGCAGGAACTGCTGAAGTAAATGATTACATCAGAGGTGTTCCGGGTTTATATAATAAAGTTTTTGAAGTAATGGACATTCTTGCCGAAGAAGAAATGAAGTTTACTGTAATATCCACATTTAATAAACTAAATATACATCAAGTAGATTTAATGCTTGGAAATATGATTAATTCTCCGGCAAAAGTATGGCAAACACAGGGAGCTGTTGCACACGGAAGAATGGCAAAAGATTTGGCTCTTAATGAATTTGAATTTTACATTTTAAGTTTATTTTTATCCGTAGCAAAAAAGAAAATATCAGAAGATATTTTATATATAGCTGCAGGGCATGATCAGGGACATTTTTCCAAAGTAATACCGCATTATACTGTTCATGAAAAATGGGAAGGTTGTTATGCAGGCAAAGCTACTTTCGGAATTTGCAGTAACGGCGATATTCAAGGATGTCTGTGTATGATGAGCGCAGAAGACTTTGTACTGGGCAACGTAAAAGAAAAGCCAATTAAAGAAATTTATGATGTGGAAAATTTTTGTTCCTGGAATCATAGAGATGAAAAATACAAAACACTTAAAGGTTTTTGCAAAGATTGTGAACATGGTTATCAATGTCTTGCAGGGTGTTCCAGTATCGCAACAGCTTTAACCGGTACAGTCGGAGAAAACCCGCAATGTCACCACAGAATAGAAACGGAATGGAAAACCAAACAACCTGCCAATGAATTTGAATATTTATTTAAAGAATTAACCGGCGGATTTGTTGATAAAAATGGCAATGTATTTCTGGCTTCCGGGAATATGTTAACTAAAAGCTTAATTTCCAAGTTAAATCTTGATGCACATCAGCAAAAATTATTAAGCTACATCTCAAATGTTTAGTTTATTTGTACAAAAGCGCAATTGTATTTTTAGAAAAATATTTTAAAATATATATGTCTAATTTAATTTAAAAAAATCGAAAGGAAATAAAAATGATAAGAACATTAATTAAATGGGCGCTTTTTGCATTAGCACTTATTCTTATTGCCAAAATAGTTCCCGGCATAGCAATATCGGGTTTTGTTACTGCGCTTATTGCCGCTTTGGTAATTGGACTGGTAAATATTTTAATTAAGCCTATTATCACAATTTTAACATTACCTATAAATATTCTTACTTTGGGTTTATTTACTCTTGTAATAAATATGGCTTTATTTGCGTTATCAGCTTATTTTGTCCCCGGATTTCATATCGGTGGAATTATTCCTGCGCTTATAGGCTCTATATTGTTTTCAATACTAAGCATGATAATAAATGCATCAGGAAAACTTATTCCTGTTTAAGTAATTACATCCAGATCCCTTGTTTTATAGAGTTCATTAATTCTTTTAGCGTCTATATCACTTAAATTTTGATTATAGATTCCCCTGTGAAACATAATATCTTTAGAATTACTGCTGTGATTTAAGCCTAAAGCATGGCCTATTTCGTGAAGAGCTGTACGTCTAACTCTGTCCACTCGATTTTCCGATGAAAGATTCATATCAATCACAGGAAAAACTATCAGAGTAACTTCAGCTTTTTGAATCCTGTTATTATTGACTTTTAAGTCATTATGACCGGCTTCATAATTTCTGCCGGGAAGCGTTTCATTTGACCAGCGAATTAATATATCCGCATTATCAGGGGATAAACTTTTTTCAAACCTGATTAATCCGTGAGAAGCCCTTGACCAGTTTTGAAAAGAATTTTCGACTGATTTAGTAAATTCCGGCATTAATTTTTCTGTATAAACATCTTTATTTATATAAAATTTAAGCGGGATTTTTTCCAAATTCCATTTTGGCAGCTTTTTTTCAGGAATTTTTTCATTACTTTCCCACGGAAGAAGACTATCTATATTTATTTTGACATCCTGCTTAAAATCCACGCAGGAAGTTTCAGCTTTTCGGCTGACAGAATCCGACTTAAATAAATTTACAGGGATTAGATGGTTAATTTTCATAATATAATTAATATAATGATTTTTAAGTATTAACATATCGCACAGGTAAATTATTTTTTATGAACGAACTGGAAGCCGGTCAAAAAATACGTTTAAAGTTTAATATATCTTCTCTGCGTTCTGAATCAATAACATGCGTTGTTAAATGGTTCGAAGAAGACAGGGTTGCGCTTGTTTTTCCTGACGATTGCCTCCATCTAAAAAAAAGCCTGCCTGAAGGCAAAGAGCTGGAAGCTGTAGTTTATACCGATTCAGGGATTTATGCATTTGATTCAATCGTAATTAATTCACCGCTTGAACATGATTTTGTTATAGAAATTCCTGATGAAAAAAAACGTATTCAAAGAAGAGATTATATAAGAGCCCCTTTTAACCTGAAATTTGTTTTAAGCAAAAATGGCATGGAGATTGAAACAAAAACTATAAATATTGGCGGAGGCGGAGTCAGGTTTTTAGTTAAAGACGAACTAAAAACGAATGATATTTGGGATTTCACGCTTTACATGCCGGACGGAACAGTTGCAAAAGGCAAAGGAATAATTCTTTATTCTCTTTTGCAGGGCAAATTAGTAGTATCAGTAATAAAATTTGTTGATATAAGCGAAACAGACAGAAACAGAATTATAAAAAAATGCTTTGAAGAAGAAGTTAGAAATTTGAAATTAAAAAAATTAACAGGGTAAATAATTTTTTACAAAAGCAGTTTAAAATTAGGTTAAATAAGGCATAATTATATACAATCAGTTATAATAAATAAATCAAATCAAAAATGAGTAATCAGAATGAATGAAACAGCAACGGTCGAAAAAATAAAAAATAAAATAGAAAAAATGCAAAAAGGCGGCAACATTTCAAAAGCAATTGAAATGTGCCGGTCTGCTCTGCAAAACGACCCTACAAACGCTGATCTTCATATAAGACTAGGGGATTTATATCTTGAAAAACATCTTGATATTTATCAGCCCAAACAATTTTTAGATGATGCTATTTTAGAATACCAGCGGGCTCTGGAATCAAATTTAAATTCGGCGGAAATTCACTATAAACTTGGCTGCGCTTATTATTATAAAGGAGAACTTGAAAAAGCTCTAAATCATTTCGCCATAAGCATTGAATACGATAAAAACCATTCAGACGCTTATTATATGACCGCAAAAATCTTTTCCAAAAGAGACAGAATTACTGAAGCGATAGATTATCTTGAAAAAGCCGTACAAAGCGGCGGACTTAAAAATTCACGCGCCCATTACCTTTTATTTAAACTCCTAAAAACAAGAGAAGATAAAGCAGATAAAAACACTTTAAATATAGTCAAAAATTTATTCTTATCAATATTTAAACTTGCTTTTGACGAAAAAGCGCAACAAGAAATTTTTACAAAACTTTCTTATTTAAAATTTTTTCCTGTATTTTTTCAAGGGTATTATCTTGAAAAAACAAGAAGCGCTTATCAGGCTATAGACCTTTATATCGAAACCATAGAGAAAGCTCCGGGTTTTCTGCTTTTATACCTGCATCTTGGAAACGCTTACAGACAAATAGGACGCCTTGAAGACGCCGTAAATGAATACAAAATGGCAATATGGCTCGATCCTACACATGTTACAGCGCATAAACTTCTGTGTTCTATCTATGAAGAGCAGGGAAACTATGACAACGCTATTGAAACTTACGGCAAATTAATAGAAATGAATCCGAATGATGCCATATATCACAGCAATTTAGCCAATATTTATTATTTAAAAGGTGATATCAAATCCGCTGTATCTTATTATCAAACAGCAATCTCTTTAAACCCTAATAAAAACTGGACAAGCATCATTGCGCAAACACTCGGATATATTTTCCACGAGTCAAAAGAAAATTTTGACGCAGCAATAAGCGCGTATCAAAGTGCTTCTCTTTTAAATCCGACTGACGTAGATATTTATATAAGTCTTGGAAGTGCTTTTTACGACAAGGGTGATTACGCTAACGCTCTTGCTACTTATAGAATGGCGCTTGAAGTCGACCCGAATAACGCCAGAATTCATTGCAATTTAGGATTTTTGCTGTGGGGAAAAGGCGTGATTGAAGAAGCAGTCAAAGAATATGAAAAAGCGATTAAATTAGACCCTAATTATGATATCGCTTACAACAATTTAGGCGTAATTTATCTTGATGATTTGGGATATATTCAGGAAGCAATAAATAATCTCAGCAAAGCAATTGAAAGTAACACTCAATATGCTCTTGCCAATTACAATTTAGGCAGGGCAATGGCGATTAAAGGCGATAAAATAGAAGCCGCAAGGCTTTTTCAAATAGCTATGGATTTAAATAATCAGACTAACGAAATGGATCAGCGCGAAATTAAAGTAAAAATTCAAGAATTATTTGAATAAAAGGAATTATTTAAAATTAAATGTTTGGCTTTATCAAAGAACTGGGCAAAATTGACGTTGAATACAATGATAACAAATTCAGAAGCTATATAAAAAGTGTTGAATCTGATTATATTCTTATAGATTTTTTGTTTTATAAAGGAAGTGAATACAATATTCCCGCAGAAAATTGGATTACGGTAAATTTTAAAGAAAAAGCCGGAATTTATTCAGGAAATTGCCAAATACTAGGCAGGGATAATTCAAAA
>Ga0209212_1008118_pt1 | contig 11342 bp, 6 predicted proteins | sample RifGroC2_FD_183996 | JGI IMG/M metagenome (GOLD analysis project Ga0209212, IMG submission 183996) | Groundwater microbial communities from Rifle, Colorado, USA - Groundwater C2 (SPAdes) (version 2) | ecosystem: Environmental > Aquatic > Deep subsurface > Groundwater | place: Rifle, Colorado...
TGAGGGTGAAATGGGAGCCCATCATATCGGGCTTCAGGCGCGCCTGATGTCGCAGGCCCTGCGAAAGCTTACCGCCATTACCGCCAAGTCAAAAACAATCGTCATTTTCATCAATCAAATCAGAATGCAGATTGGCGTGATGTTCGGCAACCCCGAAACAACGTCCGGAGGAAAAGCCTTGAAATTTTACGCCTCGGTGCGCATAGAAGTCAGAAGAATCGCTCAAATAAAAAGAGGGGAGGAAATTATCGGAAGCCGAGTGAGGGCGAAGGTCGTGAAAAATAAAGTTGCCGCGCCGTTTAAAGTCGCCGAATTTGACATGATTCACGGCGAGGGTTCGTCGTTGCCCGGCGAGATTTTGATGCTCGGAGAGAAAAAAAACGTTATCAAAAAATCCGGCGCCACCTATTCCTATGAATCAGCAAAGCTCGGCGCCGGCTATGAAAAAGCCAAGCAATTTCTCAAGGAAAATCCTCAAATAATGAACGAAATCGCGAAAAAAATCAAAGAAATCGTCTGATTTTATCTTCCGACGAACGGAAGCAAGCTCAAAATGCGGGCGCGTTTGACGGCGCGGCCGAGTTTTCTCTGATGTTTGGCGCAAACCCCGGTTTTTTTTGCCGGCATGATTTTTGCCTGCGGGTCCAAAAATCGTTTCAAAATTTCAACTTCGGAGTGGCTGACACCGCCTATATTATTCGCGCAAAAATAACAATCTCCCTTCGTCATATCATTAAGAAATTTTTAAATTTCTAATTTATTCAGAATGGAATCTCATCCGGATTCGTTTCTTCCTCGGGATATTCAATTGTTTCAAGCGGCTCCGGTTTATTTTCCTGTTTTTGCTGTTCTGATGCGGAGCCGGGCGTTGAAAAACGCCGGGGGCCGAGCTGTAATCGCTCCGCCACTATTTCCGTCCGCGAGCGTTTTGCGCCGTCTTGAGCTTGCCAAGACCTTGTCTGGATTCTCCCTTCAATAAAAACCGAACTGCCTTTTGCCAAGTACTGTTTCGCGACTTCGGCTTGCTTTCCGAAAACAACAATATTGTGGAATTGAACATCTTCTTTTTTTTCTCCGCTTTTGTCTTTATACACGCGGTTTGTGGCGACTCCAAAAGACGCCACCAATATGCCCGAAGGCAAGGCGCGCGTTTCCGGATCCCTTGTAAGATTCCCGATTATAAAAGCTTTATTTAAATTCATGATTTTTATTTCCCCAAAATTTCTTCTAATTTTTTGTCAATTTCTTCGACCTGGAGAGTCTCGCTTGCCGGAGAAGCGGACTCTTTTGTTTGAATTTTCTCCTGCGGCAAATGAAGATTGGTTTCCAATTTTTCGGCTAACGACTGGCGCTTCTTTTTTATTTTAACGGATTTTTTAGAGGTTTCCCTGGTTCGCTTTGTTTTGCTCAGCAAAAAGCGGAGCAGCCCGATTTTCTTTAAGGATTTTTCCAGGGATGAAATTTTCTCAACCGGGAAAATAAATCTAAACGAGCCGAAATACGCCCAATCGCTCTTTTCAACAGGGTAAGACAAAATTTGCTTCTGGCAGGGGTTTTCGTCGGTAATAATGCCGCCTTCATCTTCAATTATTTTTCTAATGCCGGCTTCTGTTTTCTGCGCCTCTGTTTCGTCAACGTCGCCCTTTGAAAGATAATTTAATTCGTATGACTTTTTTTCCGTTTCCATTTAGAAGCATATTAGCACGGCTTTGTTTATTGCGCAACACGGGAAAATTTGCTATTATTTTTAAAATAAATCATTAAACTATGTCTAAAAAGAGCCAAATGGACATATTTCAGTCTTTAAGAAAAGACGTGTTCGGCGCCCTGGAAGAGGCCGCTGATTTTGACGCTATTTTAAAAATAGAAGCGGAATCTCTCGGTAAATCCGGCAGGCTAACTAATATTTTAAAAAGCTTGAAAGATATGCCGTCCGCCGAACGCCTTGTTATTGGTTCTACCGCCAACGCCCTAAAAAAAGAGATAGAAGAAAAAATGAAAGAGAAAAAAGAGGAAATCGGAAAAAAAATTAAAACAGAGGCCGACAAAGCCGAGTGGGTTGATGTTTCCATCCCGGGCAAAAAAATAAAAAGAGGTCATTTGCATCCCATCTCCCGCATTTTAGACGAGACAAGCGCGATATTTGAATCAATGGGTTTTGAGCTGGTTGAGGGCCCGGAAGCGGAAACAGAATATTATAATTTTGACGCCTTAGCCATCCCCAAAAACCATCCGGCGCGGGATATGTGGGACACCTTTTGGATACGACGCTCGCAAGGGGTCGGAGATAGTTCCAGATTGCTTTTAAGGACTCATACCAGCCCCAACCAGATTCGTTATATGGAAAAACATCAGCCTCCTTTGAGAATTATTGTTCCGGGCAGATGTTTCCGCTATGAAGCAACGGACGCGACGCACGATTTCCAGTTTTACCAGCTGGAAGGATTGATGATAGGAGAAAAAACAAATTTAGCCGAATTGAAAGGGACGATAGAATTATTTTTTAAGCTTCTGTTCAAAGATAAAAATCTCCAAATACGCTTTAGACCCGGTTATTTTCCGTTTGTTGAGCCGGGCGTGGAAGTGGACATCAAATTGTCTCAAAGTTTGGAATGGCTGGAAATCGCCGGGGCCGGCATGGTGCACCCCAGCGTTATAAAGGCCGTAAAATTAAATCCCAACCAGTGGCAGGGATTTGCTTTTGGCATGGGCTTGGACAGAATCGCGATGCTCAAATACAAAATTAACGACATCAGATTATTTTATTCGGGAGATTTAAGATTCATAAACCAGTTTTAATATGATTTTTTCTTACAATTGGCTGCAATCTTTTTTCAGCAAGAAATTGCCGAAGCCGGAGGAAATAGCCGAAGTTTTAACCATATATTCCTTTGAGGCGAAGGTTTTGAAAGAAACCCGGTTTCTTTCGGGAACAAAAGATGTTGTTTTGGATATTGATATTTTGCCGAACAGGGCCCATGATTGTTATTCCCATTTGGGAATTGCCAGGGAGATTTCGGCTCTTTTGAGCTTGAATCTCAATTCGCCGATTGGCGGATTGAATTCCCCCAAGCGGCCTAAAACCAAAAATTTTAAACTAAAAGACAGATTAGAAATTGACGTGAAGGAGCCGGATTTGTGCAGGCGTTATATCGCCGGCGCGATGACGAACGTTAAAGTCGGCCCTTCGCCGGGATGGCTGGAAGAACGGCTTATCGCCATAGGCCAGAAATCCGTTAATAATATCGTGGATGCCGCGAATTATGCGATGCTTGAAACAGGACAGCCGCTTCATGTTTTTGATTTTGATAAAGTTTCGGGCGTCCAAAACCAAAAATCTAAAAAATGCATCGTTGTTCGCAGGGCGAAAAAAGGAGAAAAAATCACCTCTCTGGACAATAATAATTTTGCGCTGGATACCGATATTTTGGTGATTGCCGATAGCCGGGAGCCTTTGGCCATCGCCGGCATCAAAGGAGGGAAAAAAGCCGAAATAGATTCAAAAACAAAAAATATAATTATAGAATCGGCGAATTTTGAACCGACGAATATTCGGCTGACTTCCAGAAAAATAGGATTGGTCACCGGCTCTTCAATCAGCTTTGAAAATGAAATTTCTCCCGCCTTGGCAAAGGCGGCGATGGACAGGGCGACGGCTTTAATCCGGGAAATTGCCGGCGGAGAAATAATAGGCGAAAGAATTGATTTTTATCCGAAGAAATTTAAATCGGCCAGGATTTTTTTTAAACCCGATGATATTTCAAAATTTCTTGGAATTTCCGTCTCGGGAAAAGAAATCTTTTCAACTCTGAAAAAACTCGGATTTGAAGTTAAAAAATCAAAAGAAAACTTTATTGTCAGCGGTCCGGCCGAACGGCTTGACCTAAACATCAAAGAGGATGTTGGCGAAGAAATCGCCAGAATCCGCGGTTACGGGAAAATTCCGTCAAAAGCGCCGGAGGGGCTTTTGTTTCCCGTTCCTCCAAACGACAAACGCCGCTGCGAAAATATGATAAAAAATCTGCTGGCGGCCGCCGGCCTTTCCGAGGTTTATAATTATTCTTTCGCGAAAGCGGGAGAAATTGAGATTGAAAATCCCATAGCCGGCGACAAAAAATTTCTGCGGGCCAATCTTTTAGACGGCTTAAAAGACACCGCCGGACAAAATTTTAGATATTTTGACGAAGTAAAAATATTTGAAATGGGAAAAGTTTTCAGGCGTTCCGGATCAGGCGCGAAGTTCGGGGATATGATTGAAAAAAATAAACTTGCCGGACTCACGGCCTATAAAGCGCCGAAGCCGGCCAAAGAAATTTTTTACGAAACAAAAGGAATTTTAGAAAACGTGATTTCAAGCCTGGGAATTTCCGATTATTGGTTTGACGACTCGCCCGACACCGAAGAAATAAAAACCGGGCGGCCGATGGCAAAGGCGGAAGTTAAAATTGGAAACGAAAGCATCGGGTACATAGATAAAGATTCTTTTGAAATTGATTTGGATAAATTAATTTTGCTCGCCAGCGAAGAAAGGGAATTCCGCCCTTTTTCCAAATACCCGGCCGTTATTCGCGACATTGCCATTCTCGTTTCTCCCAAAACGAAAATTTCAGAAGCGCTTGACGCGATTCAAAGCGCCGGAGGCGAATTGCTGATGGATGTAGATTTGTTTGATGTTTACGAAAGAGAAGAAACGGGCAGAGCAAGGAAGAGTCTGGCTTTCCATCTGATTTTCCAGAGCAATGAAAAAACATTAAGCGACAAAGAAGCTAATGCTTTGATGGAGAAAATTATCAAGGCGCTGGAAGACAAGAGAGAGTGGGAGGTGAGAAGATAAGCTTAATTTTTACGTTTGGTTTTATGCCAAAAAAACAAACAAATAAAACAGAGGAAAGCGCGTCAATCAAGAAGACGGGCGACTATACCGCCAAAGATATTTTTGTTTTGGAGGGCCTTGAACCCGTAAGGAAGCGGCCGGCGATGTATATCGGCTCAACCGGCATAGACGGTCTTCATCATTTGATATGGGAAGTGGTGGATAACGGCATTGACGAGGCAATGGCCGGCTACGCTAAAAATATTTCCATTGTTCTTTTGGGCGGAAATCAGGTGCGCGTGACAGACGACGGCCGCGGCATTCCCGTGGAAATCCACAAACAAACCAAGAAATCAGCCCTGGAAACCGTGATGACAACGCTTCACGCCGGCGCGAAATTCGGCGGCGAATCGTATAAAATCGCCGGCGGCTTGCACGGCGTCGGCGTTTCCGTTGTCAACGCCCTGTCAACCTGGCTGCGGGCCGACGTTTGCAGAGACGGCATCCAATATGTTCAGGAATATCAAAGAGGAAAAGCCAAAAGTAAAGTCAAAAAAATCGGCAAATGCGGCGGTTCGGGCACTTCCGTCACTTTTGAGCCGGACCCGTTGATTTTTAAAGATATCAATTTTAGCTGGGATCGCATCATAAATCATATTCGCCAGCAGGCGTATTTGATGAAAGGAATCAGAATTGCCGTTTCGGACCAGCGGCAAAACAACCCGCTTCTTAATAATAATTATGTTTTTTATTTTGAGGGCGGATTAAAATCCTATATAAATTATTTAAACAGCGGGTTTCTTCCCAAAAACAACAACATATTTTATGCGGCCAAGCAGATTGACACGATATTTGTTGAAGTTGCCCTGCAGTATATAGAAGATTATCAATCGCGCGAAGCAAGCTTTGCCAATAATATTTATACCCAGGAAGGAGGAACGCATTTAACCGGTTTTAGAACCGCTTTAACCAGAGTTCTCAACGATTACGCCAGAAAAAACAATTTTCTGAAAACCGAAGAAGAAAATCTTTCCGGAGACGATGTTCGGGAGGGCTTGACCGCGGTTATATCCGTAAAAATCCGCGAGCCGCAGTTTGAAGGCCAGACCAAGACGAAGCTCGGCAATCCGGAGGCGCGAAGCGCTGCCGACGGAGTTTTTGCCGAAGCGTTTTCCCATTTTTTGGAAGAGTATCCGCAGGACGCCAGAGCTATTTTGGAAAAAGTTATTTTGGCGCTTAAAGCCAGAAAAGCCGCCAAAGCGGCCAGAGAAAGCGTTTTGAGAAAAGGCGCGTTGGAAGGATTGACCCTTCCCGGAAAATTGGCGGATTGCCAGTCTCGCGATCCGGCAGAATCGGAATTGTTTATCGTTGAAGGGGATTCGGCCGGCGGCAGTTCAAAACAGGGCCGCGACAGAAAAATACAGGCGGTTTTGCCGTTAAGGGGAAAAATTTTAAACGTTGAACGGAGCCGGCTTGATAAAATGCTTTTGAATAATGAAATCAAAGCGTTGATAACGGCTCTGGGAGCGGCCATCGCGGAAGATTTGAATATTGAGAAACTTCGTTATCATAAAATCATCATTGCCACCGACGCCGATGTTGACGGAGCGCATATCCGCACCCTTCTTTTAACTTTGTTTTATCGCTATTATCGTCAAGTTATTGAAAGCGGTTATATTTATATCGCCCAACCGCCGCTTTACCGCATCCAGTACGGGAAAGAAATGAAATATGCCTATACGGATAAAGATAAAGAAAGAATTATTGATGAATTTATGAAAAAGCCCCGACGCTCCGACGCAATTAATATGGTCGGGGTCCCGACCGAAGCGCCCGGGAAAAAATCTATTAATATCAATATCCAGCGCTATAAAGGTTTGGGCGAGATGAACCCTTCTCAATTATGGGAAACAACAATGGATCCGGCCAGTAGAATTTTGAAGAAAGTGACCATTGAAGACGCCAAAGAAGCCGATAAAACGTTTGATATTTTAATGGGCAAAGAAGTGGAACCCCGCAGGTTGTTTATAGAGACCCACGCCAAAGCGGTAAAGAATATAGATATTTGAAGCAGAACATTAAAGCGGCATAACGACCGCATAGCGACTGCGTAATCTTAACTCCAGCGTATTATCAAAGCCATGGCTTTGATAATACGCTACGATTTTTGTTCTATCTCCGATTCAATTTTTTTGATGAAATCTTCAATTTTCATAGTTCCCAAATTCCCTTTGCCGCGCTTACGGACGGCAACGGTTTCCGATTTTTCTTCTTTTTCTCCCGCGATCAAAATATAAGGAATTTTCTGCAATTCGGCTTGCAGGATTTTTTTAGAGACCGTTTCATTTTTATCGCTGAATTCCGCGCGCAGATTTTTTCCTTTCAAAATATCAAGAATTTTTTTGGCATAGACGTTGAATTTATCGCTCACGGCCATAACTTGAACTTGAATCGGCGCTATCCAGACCGGAAAAGCGCCGGCATAGTGTTCAATCAAAAAGGCCATTGTTCTTTCCACCGCTCCGATTGATGATCTGTGAATGACAATGGGCTGTTTTTCTTTCCCGTCGGCGTCAATATATTTTAAATCAAACCTTTTAGGCATCACAAAATCATACTGAACGGTAAAAGCCGTTTCTTCGCTGCCGGCCGCGTTTTTCATCTGGATATCAATTTTCGGTCCGTAAAAAGCGGCTTCTCCCTGCCCCTCAAAAAACGGTTCTTTTCTTTTTTTCAACAAATCACGCAAAACTCCCTCGGACTCATCCCAGGCCGCGTCGTCTTTGTAATATTTTTTATCGTCTTTTCTGTCCCCCAAAGACAGGCGGTATCTGTAATCCGCGCCTTTTTTCAAGCCAAAGACAATATTGACATATTCTATCAAGTCCAAGACGTCGGAAATTGCTTCTTTGGCTTGGTCTATTTTTGCGAAAATGTGGGCATCAGCCAGACAAAACATTCTTACCCTAGACAGCCCCGTCAGCTCCCCGCTTTTTTCATAACGGAACTGAGAAGCAAGTTCGGCGAATTTAACAGGCAGTTCTTTGTAGCTTCTCGGCCGCGATTTATAAAGTATAAAATGATGAGGGCAGGTCATCGGTCTGAGTATTAATTCTTCTTCGTCAATTTTCATTGTCGGATACATGGTGTTTTTATAATAAGGATAATGGCCTGATGTTTTATAAAGATCTACTTTCGCAATCGGCGGGGTAATGACATGCTCATAGCCTCTTTTTATTTCTTCATCAACGACAAAACGCTCAAGCTCGCGCCTGATAGTCGCTCCCTTTGAAGTGAACAAGGGCAGGCCTTTTCCGACTAAATCAGAAAAAACAAATAAATCTAAATCTTTGCCCAGTTTTCTGTGGTCTCTTTTTTCCGCCTCTTCTTGCAGTTTTAGATATTCGTTTAATTCTTTTTCCGTTTCAAAAGCCAGGCCATAAATGCGCGTCAACATCGGATTTTTTTCCGACCCTTTCCAATAGGCGCCGGCGATTTTTGCGAGCTTAAAAGAAACATTTTCTAAGTTCTTGGTTGAATCAACGTGCGGCCCGGCGCAGAGGTCTATGAATCCGCCCGATTTGTAAACAGATACCGATTCCAGTTTTTGAGAAGTCAAACTCCCAGATATTAATTCTTCAATAAGCTCCAGTTTATAAGGCTGGTTTGCGAATATCTTTTTCGCTTTCTTCCCGTCAATTTCTTCAAGCTCAAATTTTAGGTTTTTTTCCATCAATTCCGCCATTTTTTTTTCCAATTTTTCAAAACAATCGGCGTTTGGCGGAGAGCCGTTGAATTCAAAGTCGTAATAAAATCCGTTTTCAATCGCCGGCCCGATGCCCAACTTCGTATCCGGTCTCAGTTCCAAAACCGCCATGGCAAGTATGTGGCCTAGCGAATGCCGCTTTGTTTCAATTGAAAAATTTTTCATAATCTTTTTAATTCATCCGCGATAATTGAGGGGTTGTTATTACGATATGACATTTTGCCCTTGATGACAATGCAATTTCCGATTTGAAAAAGGGGGCTGAAAGAGAGAAGCATTCGCGGGAAGATGACGACCTCAATGCTGTCGGTAAAATTCGCCAGTTTTATAAAAAGCATCGGTTCTCCTTTCTTGGTGATGATTTTTTTTATTTCCTCAATCATTCCGGCGGCTATAGCCGTCTTGCCTTCGCCGAGTTTTTTTATTTCCGGAATCGTCGCTTTGTATTTTTCAAGAGCTTGGTGAAATTTTTCCAAAGGATGGCCGGAAACGTAAAGTCCGAGTAGCTCTTTTTCCCATTGCAATTTTTCTTCAAGGGTCGCCGCCGCCGCTTTTTTTAATTTGAGGCCGGGAAGGGAAGACTTATTTTGAATAAAATTAAAAAGCGACTCTTGATTTTTGTTTTCGGAGAGGCTGATTTCCTTATGATATTCAAGAATTTGATCCATATTATCAAGAATAGTTTTTCGTTCAGACAAGCAATCAAAAGACCCGGATTTCGCAAGCGCCTCAAGGGATTTTTTATTTATATCTTTATTCTTGACTCTTTCTAAAAAGTTGGCCAAAGAACTGAAAGACCCGCCCGCTTCCCTTTCGCCTATAATCGCTTCAACCACGTTGTGTCCGACATTTTTGATTGCCCTTAGTCCGAACCGGATTTCGCTATTTGAGCCGGAGCCGAAGCTTTGACTGCTGATATTGATATCCGGCCCCAGCACTTTTATGCCGAGTCGTTCGCATTCCTTGACCAAAAAGGCGATTTGCTCAACGTCTTTTTCATTGGCTGTCATTGCCGCGGCCATAAATTCCAGAGGATAATGAGTTTTTAAGTAAGCTGTTTGATAGGCGATTAGAGCGTAGGCGGCAGTATGGCTTCTGTTGAATCCGTAGTCCTGAAACGGCTCTACTAATTTCCAAAGCTCTTCTCCGAGACTCCTTGAGCCCGTATTGGTTGCCGCGCCTTTAATGAATTTTTCTTTTTGCTCCGCCATCAGTTTTTTTATTTTTTTTCCGACAGCTTTTCGCAGAGTATCGGCTTCGGGCATGGTGAAGCCCGCGAGATCGCGCGCCATCTGCATTAATTGTTCTTGATAAATCATAATGCCGTAAGTGTTTTTAAGTATCGGCTCCATTTTCGGATGGAGATAGGTAATTTTTTCCTGGCCGTGTTTTCTTCTGATATAAGAAGGAATAAGCTCCATGGGCCCGGGCCTGTAAAGACCTATCATGGCGATAACGTCTTCAATATTTGTCGGTTTTAATTCTTTAAGATAATGAGTCATTCCCGAACCTTCCAGTTGGAATACGCTTACGGTGTTTCCGCCGGCCAAGTTTTTAAAAACTTTCTGGTCGTCCGGTTCCAAATTTTCAACATTAACGTCTTTTCCTTGAATTTGTTTTATGAGATTAACCGTATGCTCAATAATTGTCAGATTTTTCAATCCCAGCAAGTCCATTTTTAAAAGCCCCAAATCTTCAATCGCATGCATATCGTATTGAGCGATGATGATTTGCCTTTTAATTCCTTCTTCTCCTTTTGAGGTGGCGTATTGCAGAGGTATGGTTTCGTTCAGCGGATTTTTTGTGATTACCACGCCGCAGGCGTGGACGGACGCGTGGCGGGCAACCCCTTCTAATTTTTCCGCCGTGTCAATGAGTTTTTTAGTATCAGGATTTGAGTTGTAAGAACTTTTAAGCTCGCTTACCTTCTCAAGAGATTTTTTTAAAGAAAAGCCAAACGGAATCATTTTAGCCGTTTCATCGCAGAAAGAATAATTAAAGCCCAAGGCGCGGCCGGCGTCTCTTATAGCCGCTCTGGCGGCCATTGTTCCGAAGGTGATGATTTGGGCGACATGATCCGTTCCGTATTTTTCGGACAAATATTCAACGACTTCGTCTCTTCTGGTATCGGCAAAATCCAAATCAATATCGGGCATTGAAATCCTTTCCGGGTTTAAAAATCTTTCAAAAAGAAGATTATATTTAAGCGGGTCAATATTGGTGATATTCAAAACATAAGAAACCAGCGAGCCGGCGACGGAACCGCGGCCCGGACCGACAATTATTTTGTTGTTTTTCGCCCAATTGACGAAGTCCTGGACAATTAAAAAATAAGGGGTAATTCCGATTTTTTCAATAACGGATAATTCGTATTTGAGCCGATTTTTTATTTCTTCTTTCGGCTTTTTTCCGAATCTTTTTTCAAGGCCGCCTTGAGCGAGTTTTTCAAGATATGAATTTAATGTTTCGCCGTCAGGGACTTTAAAATAAGGAAGCTGGGTTTTGCCGAGTTCAATGTCAACATTGCACCTTTGGGCGATTTTGGCGGCATTTTCTATCGCCTCGGGAACGTCTTTGAAAAATTCTGCCATTTCTTTTCCGCTCCGGAAAGAAAAATCGTCCTCTTTCATTGTTAGGCGTTCTTTGTCGCCGACTTTGTTGTTTGTTCCAATCGCGAGCAAAATATCCTGGATTTCGGCATCCTCGGATTTTATATAATGTATGTCTTGGGCGGCGACAAGCGGCGTTTTGGTTTTTTTTGCG
>Ga0209212_1008119_pt1 | contig 11342 bp, 8 predicted proteins | sample RifGroC2_FD_183996 | JGI IMG/M metagenome (GOLD analysis project Ga0209212, IMG submission 183996) | Groundwater microbial communities from Rifle, Colorado, USA - Groundwater C2 (SPAdes) (version 2) | ecosystem: Environmental > Aquatic > Deep subsurface > Groundwater | place: Rifle, Colorado...
CGCTCAATCCTGGAGAGGTATTATAAGGGGCATGTGGAGGACGATGTAGCAAACAAGCTGATAAACGACGGCTTCAACAAGGTGTTGTCAGAGAGAGATATCTACCCTGTTTCCGAGCCTGAGGTGGAACCGGAACCATTCGTGCCCGGGAGTGCCTTCAAATTTACGGCAACCATAGAGGTAAGGCCTGAGGTGGGGATAAAGGGTTATGACGGCCTTAAGATAAAGAAGGAGAAGGTTTCTGTAACTGATAAAATGGTGGAAGAGGGGATCGATGCCATAAGGAAACAGCGTATGACCTTGAACGATGTGGATCGGCCGCTTAAGGATGGCGATACTGCCATAATAGATTTTGAAGGGTTTATGAAGGGAGCGCCATTTAAAGGCGGAAAGGGTGAAGGTGTGCCTCTCAATATAGGCGGCGGCAAGTTTATCCCAGGTTTTGAGGAGCAGCTTGTCGGTCTGTCAGCCGGGGATGATAAGGAGATAAGGGTTAAGTTCCCGGAGGATTACGGGCACAAGGAGTTTGCAGGAAAGGATGCGACCTTCAAGGTCAGGGTGAAAGGGGTAAAGGAGGAGATACTTCCGGCAGCAGATGATGAGTTTGCAAAGGACCTCGGATTTGAGACTCTGGATAAACTCAGGGCAAAGGTAAGGGATGGGATTGAGAAGGAGGAAGAGGCCAGGATAAAGGCAAAGACGAGGGAGCAGGTTATGGATGCCCTTATAGAGGGTAACCAGTTTGATGTCCCGCAGTCTATGGTTATGAAACAGGAAGAGTTCCTCATGGAGGAGTTAAAGAAGAGATATGGCCGGGAAAGGCTTGAACCAGACAACGAGGTTAAGAAAGATCTGAAAAAAAGGGCATTGGATCAGGTTAAGGCAGCCTTGATATTAATTGAGATAGCAAAGAAAGAGGGTTTAAAGGTAACAGACAGTGATCTTGACGAGCGGTTTAATTCCATGGCAGCAGAAACTAATATAGACGTTGCCGAAGTGAGGAGCTACTATGAAAAGAACAAGCTGATGGAAGCCATACGTCGGGAGATCCTTGATGACAAGATATTTGACCTTGTTATCAGCAGGGCGGTTGTAACAGAAAAATAGTGGTCAGTGGCCAGCGGCCGGAGTGGCCTTGCTCACAAAATAAAATATATCTTAGGGGATGCTATATGACACTGGTTCCTATGGTTGTGGAACAGACAGGAAGAGGGGAGAGGGCCTATGATATATACTCCCGCCTCCTGAAGGACAGGATAATACTTCTGGGTACGGCAATTGACGATAATGTAGCCAACCTTGTGATTGCCCAGCTGTTATTCCTCGAAGCTGAGGACCCGGAAAAGGATATATTTATTTACATAAATTCCCCGGGAGGGAGCGTGACTGCCGGTCTCGCAATATACGATACCATCCAGTATATTAAACCGAAGATATCTACGATATGCATGGGACAGGCTGCGAGCATGGGTGCATTGCTCCTTGCATCAGGCGAGAAGGGGAAGAGGTTTGCCCTTCCCCATTCCAGCATCCTAATCCACCAGCCTATGGGCGGAGTAAAGGGTCAGGCAACTGAGATAAGCATCCATGCAAAAGAGATCCTCCGGCTCAGGGAGGAGCTGAACGGCATACTTGCCAAACACAGCGGTCAGTCTGTTGACAAGATACAGCTTGATACAGAGAGGGACTTCTTCATGAGCGGAGAAGAGGCGGTGAAGTACGGGATAGTTGATGCCGTGATGGCGGCAAGAGGAGAGGTTAAATAATGAAGAATCAGAAGAAAAGCTGTTCGTTCTGCGGGAAGGGGCAGGATGAGGTAAAAAAACTCATAGCAGGCTCTACTGTTTATATATGCGACAAGTGCATAGCCCTTTGCAACGATATCCTTAACGAGGAAAAGGAGCTGGTCGATACGATATCAAAGAGGACTGATCTCCCGAAACCGATGGAGATAAAGGAGATCCTGGACTCTTATGTGATAGGGCAGGAGGGGGCTAAGAAGGTGCTCTCTGTTGCTGTGCATAACCACTACAAGAGGATAGATGCAGGTCTCAAAACCGACGATGTAGAGCTCCAGAAGAGCAACATCCTCCTTATCGGGCCTACAGGCTCCGGCAAGACCCTCCTGGCCCAGACCCTTGCGAAGATACTTAATGTCCCGTTTACCATTGCTGACGCAACCACTCTTACGGAGGCAGGGTATGTTGGAGAGGATGTGGAAACAATAATCCTGAACCTCCTCCAGGCTGCAAACTATGATAAGGAGAAGACCCAGAGGGGAATTGTCTATATTGACGAGATAGACAAGATATCGAGGAAGTCTGATAATCCGTCGATAACCAGGGACGTTTCAGGCGAAGGGGTTCAACAGGGGCTTTTGAAATTAATGGAAGGGACAATAGCAAGCATCCCTCCAAAGGGCGGGAGGAAGCATCCGCAGCAGGAGTTTATCCAGATAGACACCACTAATATACTGTTTATCTGCGGAGGAGCCTTTAATGCCCTTGAAGGGATCATAGACAGGAGGACAGGCCAGAAGTCCCTGGGCTTTGGAGCTGAGATAAAACAGAAGGTTGCTATGCGGGTGGGTGAAACCATCTCCCTTGTCCAGCCTGAGGACCTTATCAAGTTCGGCCTTATCCCTGAGTTCATAGGTAGGTTGCCTGTAGTTGCGACCCTTGATGAACTGGATGAAGAGGCCCTTGTGAAGATCCTCGTTGAACCCAAGAACGCGCTGATCAGGCAGTACCAGAAGCTCTTTGGATTTGAGGGGGTGTCTTTGAGGTTTACCAACGGCGCCCTAGTTGCCATAGCAAAAGAGGCCCTGAAGAGGAAGTCCGGCGCCAGAGGCCTAAGGGCCATTCTTGAAAACACACTCCTTGACCTCATGTATGAGATTCCATCGCAGTCCAATATACGGGAGTGCGTTATAAGCGAAGAGGTAATCCTTAATAAGGAGAAGCCGATTATCATCTATGAAAGAGAGGCCGAATCGGCATAGGGGAGGCTTATGTTACAGAGAAATATCAAATCAAAGAGCAATAGGATCGTGATCCCGCTTCTCCCCTTAAGGGACATAATCATTTATCCCCATATGGTGGTCCCGCTGTTTGTGGGCCGGGAGAGGTCTATTAACTCCCTCGAAGTGGCCCTTAAGCAGGAAAAGGAGATACTCCTTGTTGCCCAGAAAAACGCCAAGGTGGATGATCCTGCAGAAGAGGATATGTACACAACAGGAACCATTGGCGGAGTTGTCCAGCTTATCCGTCTGCCGGATGGCACTGTTAAGGTTCTGGTGGAGGGTAGAAAGCGTGGTAAGGTAAAAAGGTTTATACCCAATGATGAATATTTCCTGGTTGAGGCGGAGGAGATAGACGAGTGGGTTGAGGTTACATCCGAGGTTGAGGCCCTGATGAGGAGCGTCAATTCGGCCTTTGAGGCATATGTGAAGCTCAACAAGAAGATCCCGCCAGAGATACTCATGCCTCTCGCTGCCATAGAGGACCCGGCCCGTCTTGCGGATACAGTGGCTGCCCACCTCCAGTTGAAGATCGAGGACAAGCAGCTGATCCTTGAGATAGAAGACCCTACCGAAAGGCTTGAGAGGATATACACCCTGATGCAGTCCGAGATAGAGATCCTCCAGATAGAGCACAAGATAAGAGGCCGCGTAAAGAAGCAGATGGAGAAGAATCAGAAGGATTATTATCTCAATGAGCAGATGAAGGCCATACAGAAGGAGCTTGGAGATAAGGATGAATTCAGGGATGAGCTGAAGGAACTTGAGGAAAGGATAGCGAACAAGAAGATGTCTGAAGAGGCCACTGAAAAGGCCCAGAAGGAGCTCAAAAAACTCAGGATGATGGCCCCCATGTCTGCTGAAGGGACGGTGGTGAGAAACTACCTCGAATGGCTTCTCTCCCTGCCATGGTACGATAAGACTACGGAAAAGCCCGGAATAGAAGACGCTGAGAGGGTTTTGGACGAAGACCACTTCGGCCTGGATCGAGTCAAGGAAAGGATAGTAGAATACCTTGCAGTGCACAGCCTGATCGACAAGATGAAAGGTCCCATCCTTTGCCTTGTGGGGCCTCCGGGAGTGGGGAAGACATCACTCGCCAAGTCGATTGCCAGGTCCATGGGAAGGAAGTTCGTTAGGATATCCCTCGGCGGTGTCAGGGATGAGGCCGAGATCAGGGGACACAGGAGGACTTACATAGGCGCCCTTCCTGGAAAGATAATCCAGTCCATGAAGAAGGCAAAGTCGAATAACCCTGTATTCCTGCTGGACGAGATTGACAAGATGAGCCAAGACCTTAGGGGAGACCCAGCCTCTGCCTTACTTGAGGTACTGGACCCTGAGCAGAACTCTACATTTAACGACCATTACCTGGATCTGGATTACGACCTGTCAGAGGTGATGTTCATAACCACGGCCAATACTACCCATTCCATTCCCTATCCCCTCTTAGACAGGATGGAGATAATTCGGATTCCGGGATATACGGAGATTGAAAAGATAAAGATAGCCGAGGACTTCCTTATTCCAAAGGAAACGGAGTCTCACGGCCTCAAAAAAGAAAACATATCCATATCTGATGGGGCCTTGCAGACCATAATCCAGCACTACACGAGGGAGGCTGGGGTAAGGACTCTTGAGAGAGAGATCGCATCCATATGCAGGAAGGTGGCGAAAGATGTCGTTAAAAAGGGAAGGGTGCACAGTGTTAAGATATTGTCCTCATCTGTCCCCAAATACCTTGGTGTGCCGAAATTCCGCTTCAGCTCCGCAGCGGAAAAGGACAGGATAGGAGTGACCACCGGCCTTGCATGGACGGAACACGGCGGAGACCTCCTTGAGATCGAGGTGACCGTGATGCCTGGGAAGGGGAAGCTAATTATCACGGGAAAACTCGGAGATGTCATGCAGGAGTCTGCCCAGGCTGCCCTGAGTTTTGTCAGGTCAAGGGCGGATGAGCTTGGCCTTGAGAAGGACTTTTACCAGAAGGTTGATCTTCATGTACATGTGCCGGAAGGCGCCATCCCTAAAGACGGTCCATCCGCCGGGATAACCATTGCGACATCCATAGCTTCAGCCCTTTTGAAGAGGCCTGTTAAGGGCGACTTAGCCATGACGGGCGAGATAACCCTTCAGGGGCGCGTCCTGCCTATTGGTGGCCTCAAGGAGAAGCTTCTGGCTGCCCACAGGGGGAATATAAAAAAGGCCATTGTCCCTAAGGACAACGAGAAGGATATGAAGGAGATTCCTGCCTATATCTTTAAATCCCTGAAAGTCCATTTTGCAGAAAGCATGGATGAAGTCCTTAGAAAGGCCATAGTCTTCGACGGGGCGGCTGACATCTTCGCCAGGAAAGAAGATACTGTTAAGGCGCGTTTCCAGGAAGGGATGGAAACAGAGATTACAAAGCACTGATTGGTTGGGCAGGTTAGTTCAAAACCTGCTGAAGTTGAAAATTCTCTTGACATAGGCCTTTATAGCTGGTATTTAATTACCTTACTTTTTGGGTTTTAAGCTTTTCAAAAAATAAAGAAGGAGAAAAAAATGACAAAGTCAGAGTTGGTTGACAAGATAGCAGCCAAGGCCGCGCTAACAAAGGCCGCTGCTGAGAAGGCGCTTAACGCATTTACATCAAGCGTGACAGATGCGCTCAAGAAGGGAGGCAAGGTGACACTGGTAGGTTTCGGAACCTTCAGCACCACAAAGAGGGCTGCAAGAAAGGGAAGGAATCCTCAGACCGGTAAAGAGATCAAGATAAAGGCATCTACTGCTCCCAAGTTCAAGGCAGGAAAGTCTTTAAAGGACTCCGTAAATAAGTAATAAAAACATAGGCAATAGGTGACAGGTAATGGGTGATAGGCGTAAATCTCGCACCCATAACCCAGAGTCTATAACCTGTTTTTTTCGGGCGAATAGCTCAGCTGGGAGAGCATCTGCCTTACAAGCAGAGGGTCACAGGTTCGATCCCTGTTTCGCCCACCATTTAATAATAACCGTCAAGCGTGAGATATAAGTTGTGAGAGTTGCAAGCTGCTTTGACGGATTCAAAACGGAGTCGTAGTTCAGTTGGTTAGAACGCCTGCCTGTCACGCAGGAGGTCGCGGGTTCGAGCCCCGTCGACTCCGCCATTATTGATATCTACCTTCTCCTTTCAGTTGGATACTACCCGAACTTGTCAAATAAAACCCGTGCATCCACGGCCATTACCCCCTTATCAGAGGCAATGAGCGGGTTTATCTCTATCTCTTTTATTTCTTCAATCTCAGTGATTATCTCTGAAACCTTTACAATGGCATCTGCCAGTTTATCCATACCAACCGGCACTGAACCGCGGAAGCCGGTCAGGAGAGGGAAGTTTTTTACCTCTTTCATCATGTCCAGGGCCTCTGCTTTATCAAGGGGCGCAAGCCTGTAGCTCACGTCCTTCATAAGTTCAACTGCAATGCCACCAATGCCGAACATAACAACAGGGCCGAACTGCTCGTCTCTCAAACCCCCGATTATAACCTCTACCCCTTTCGGAGCCATCTCCTCTATAAGAAAACCGGCTATCTTGGCCTTTGGTGACTTTTTATTTATGCGCTTCTCAATCTCTTCCATTGCCTGCCGTATCTCTATCTCATTTTTCAGACCGGCTACAACTCCTCCAAGATCGCTTTTATGAAGAATGTCAGGGGATACCACCTTAACGACAAATGGAGGAGAAAGGTTTGATATTGCCTCCTTAATTCTTTGCGGACCACTGACCCCTGACCACCGACCACTGACTGATTTAGGAACAGCTATCCAGTATGCAGACAATAAGGCTTTTGCCTCCGGTTCGAGCAAACTCTTTTTCCCGGAGGAGACCGCTTCCCTAATTAATTTTTTGGCATCCTGTTTGGTCATTATCGATTATATCCTTTATCTTAAATTCGGCATTTGGACGCTGATGAACGCTGAAAATACAGATAAGATCAATAAGAAATCTTTTTTAAATAGTTCACCAAAAAGGTGACTATGTTTTATTGTTTAAGTCTTTGAAATATCTGTGTAGATCTGCGCAAATCAGCGTCCAAATGCTTTTATTTAGGTTTATTTGCCCTGTGAATTCGCCAATACCGCCGCAGCCCTTGCAGCGCTCTCCGGCGAAATAAAGACTGGTATCCCCTGTTCCTCAAAGGCCCTGTTCATCCTCTTTGTGAAGGTTCCGCCCGGGCTGCAGATGAGCACCGGTTTTTTAAGACGTCTTATTGCCTCTGCCAATCTATGCACCAGTCCTTCGGTAAGCTTTGGCGGCCCCCAAAGAAGGGCAACAATGGCCATATCGTAGCTACCCTTCAGCCCTTCCTCCAGCGCCGTGACATATTCCTCTTCAGTAACACTTCCGGTCAGGTCTATAGGGTTGATTATACTGTAATAGGCCGGAAATCTTGCGGCCAGGGTTTTTTGTATAGATACCGGAAGGGTTGCAATATCAAGCCCCATCTCTTCGCAGGCATCAGCTATACTGACTCCTATTCCTCCTCCGTCGGTTATAACCAGCACCTTCCTCCCTTTGACAGGTTTGAAGATATTTAACGCCCTGCATGCATCCTTCAGTCTTTCATATCCGTCTATCTCTATAATCCCTGCTTTCCTGAATGCAGCCCTGTAAATCTCATATCTCCCTGTCATGGCGCCTGTATGGGACTTCGCAGCAGATATACCTGCCTCTCTCTTTCCAACCTTTATGGCCAGAACAGGTTTTTTCTTTGCGCAGTGAGCAGCAGCCTCGACAAATCTCCTCCCATCGTCCACCGACTCCATATATATGGCAACAGCCTTTGTATTGTCATCTCCAGCCAGGAATTCAAGGCAGTCGGATTCTCCCACATCAACCCTGTTTCCATAACTCACAACCCTTGAAACCCCTATCCCTTCAGATGCCATCTCATCCATGATTATTGAAGCAAAAGAACCGCTCTGGGAAAGGATAGATATCCCGCCCTTTCCCGGCCTTCCCATCCTTTCAGAAGGAACAAAAAATGTATCCACCATCGACACCGTATCGTATACTCCCATGCAGTTCGGGCCCATGACCCTGATACCGGTCTCTTTAGCCATCTCCTTTATCCCTTCCTCCATCTTCCTGCCGTCCTTCCCAGCCTCTCCGAATCCAGCGCTTATGATGATGGCTCCCTTGACCTTTGTCCCCGCATCTTTCAAGGAGCCCAGTACAAGCGGGGCTGGGACTGCAATCACAGCAAGGTCAATATTTTTTCCAATTTCAGAAACGGAGTTGTAGCATTTCAGTTCATCAATAGATTTATATTTTGGGTTAACCGGATAGATCTCTCCCTGAAAACCTATGTTTCTGAGGCTTTCAAGTATGACGTAAGAAATCTTACCGGGGGTCGGGGACGCACCTACAATGGCGATCGATTTGGGGTTAAAAAAGAAGCTTATGTCACCTGTTTTTCCTTGTGCCTTTGATTTAGCTCTCAACAACGGACTCCTTACTCTTCACTTCCTTCCAATAACCGTCCACCATTTCCTGTATCTTTCTAATAGTCTCATCCTGCCGGACAGGCTTGAAGAGATGGGAAAATCTCCCTTGTTCCCTGAGGTACTCCTCAACAGGTTTGAACTTTTTAGGGATCAGGGTATGCCGGACTTCTCCATAAACAGCCTCTTTTAAGGCCCATATTCCTGTGTCAACCGCAAGCTTTGCAAAGTTAGCTGAATGAGAAGGTTCCGTCCCCCATCCTGGAGGGCATGGGGAGTGGGATATAAAGAGCTTCGGTCCTTTGAAACCTTCTGCCTTTCTAAATTTATTAATGAGATCAACCGGATGGGCCGGGGAGATGGTAGCAAGATAAGGTGGCTTATGGCTCCTCCATATCTCGAAGAGGTTCTTCTTGGAAGGCTCTGCCCCTTCGGGCGTTGTGGCAGTCTTTGAGGCAAAGGGTGAACCGGGGGACCACTGGAACCCTGTGTTCCCGTATGCCTCGTTGTCATAGCAAAGATAGTAGAAGTCGAGGTTCCTGTATATGGCCCCGGAAGTGGATGAAAGCCCTATGTCATTGGCAGAGCCGTCTCCTGTGAGGACTATTACCTTCAGGTCGTCATCGGGAGTTATCCTTCCCTTTTTTATCATGATATCAAGTGCGTCCCTTACCCCTTGAGCCCCAGCCGGTGCACTGGCCATTGCGGTGTAGAGCCACGAGCTTCTGAAGGGGGTAAAAGGGTAAATGGATAGAAGGGTGAAACAGCCTGCTGCATTGACTATAACCGTCTTATCCCCCAGCGCCTTAAGGCAGTGCCTAAGGGTAAGAAGCCCTCCGCAGCCTGCACACATTGCTGTGCCTGGGAGTAGATTCTCCTCTGGGGGCAGGTATTTCAGAGATTTTATAAATCCTGTTTCCATCTAAACCTCTTATTCTACCTTGCATTCAAGATGGCACTTATTCCATGCTCTGTCATTCCCGAAGTATTTAATCGGGAATCTGGTATTGATATAAACCATATCCCCGATAGAAGCATTCGGGGATGACAACTTGATTGCAAATCATCCCTTTCCTGCAATCTTCTTCAGCCTTTCCATCTCCTTCAACTCCACCGCTGTATAAAGAAGCGTAGGCTCCTGAACTTCCCCTGTCTCAGTAGCCCTGATGATGCTGTCAAATATGAACTCAAATTCTCCGGGGGAGATATTCTTTCCACCCAGTCCGCCAATAAAGGAGAGAAGCAAGGGTCTTTCTTTTTCATTATAAAGGGCGCCGGCAATCTCCTGATATAGTATCCCGCCTTTACCCACACTGATATTCTGGTCAATAACAGCTACACCCTTCCTTCCTCGCAAGGCCTTTCTTATATCCTCATCAGGGAAAGGCCTTATTAGCCTGAGTCGCAGGAGGCCTGCCTTTATGCCGTTCTCCCTCGCCCGTTTTACAGCGGCCTTCCCTAAGGTCGAAAAGGAGTTGGTCATAATCAGGAGATAATCTGCACCGTCTGTCATGTACTCCTCAACTGTATCATGCCTCCTGCCAAAGACCTCTCCAAACGCCCCGGCGACCTCTTTATAGACCTCCAAACCCTTTCTGCTTGCCAGATGCATCTGGTATTTGAAATATGAGTATACTGGACCACCAAGGACAGCAATCCCCTGGGCCATAGGCTGGGAGGCGTTAAAGAAGGCATGCCTGGGTTGATAGGCCGGAAGGAACCTTCTTACATTTTCTATATCAGGGATCTCCACAGGTTCCCTCGTAAATGATAGCTGGAACCCGTCCATATTGACCATGACAGGGAGGAGTATCCGCTCATCCTCAGCGATTCTATAAGCCATCAATATGGAGTCCAGAACCTCCTGGCAAGTCTCGCAGTGGATCTGCAAGAAACCGCAGTCCCTCGCAGCCAGTATGTCGTTGTGGTCCGCTTCTAAAGTTATCGGGGCTGAGACTGCTCTCGATACATTCACCATTACCAAAGGGACCCGCCAACCGGCCACTGTATAAAGCATCTCAAAGCCGTAAAGAAGTCCCTGAGAGGATGTGGCAGTGAATACCCGCACCCCTGTGGCAGATGCTGCGCCAGCGGCTGTTATCATGGAGTGCTCCGAATCCATGGTGACAAACCGTGCATCCATCTCTCCTTCTCCTATCCATTTGGCCAGGCTCTCAATGATCTCGGTCTGAGGGGTTATGGGGAAGGCTGGGATATAGTCCACCTCTGCCAGTCTCACACCCCATGCAGCGGAGGCGTTACCTGTAAGCATCTGCCTTACCATGCATGCACCTCCCTTTCCGCAGTGATAGCATCAGCAGGACACTCCTCAGCGCAGATCATGCACCCCTTACAGTTATCGTAATCTGTGTATGGAAAGCCGTTTTCATTAACAGCTATGCATCCATCCGGGCACCTTGCGACGCAGGTCATGCATTTTGTGCATTTTTCATAATCCCATACAGGCCTGAAAATCCTCATGTTCCCTGTCTTTCGCATGGGGGTATTGGCAGCGGAGTTAACGGAAGGAGCGGATATATCAGCCGGTTCAAAGGGAACGGTTATTACAGTTATTTTTTTACCCTCGCCCTCAGGGACCTCGGTGCCCCTTGAGGGCAGAGGGGCAGGGTGATGGTGGGGTTCGACAGCATTATAACAATAAATAGCGGCCTCAATGTTCTTCTCTATAAAGTTTCTGTCAGTAACAATCTCGGAGGTCTCTTTCTCAACGGCTTTTCTCAAAGAATCTTCATTTATCCCTGCAAGTTTTGCTGCCACACCCCCTGCGAGAGTGCTGAGCACTGCTTTCCCCAACTTCTCAAGGCCAATTTTAGTTAAATCGAGGGTTATCACAGTT
>Ga0209212_1008121_pt1 | contig 11342 bp, 9 predicted proteins | sample RifGroC2_FD_183996 | JGI IMG/M metagenome (GOLD analysis project Ga0209212, IMG submission 183996) | Groundwater microbial communities from Rifle, Colorado, USA - Groundwater C2 (SPAdes) (version 2) | ecosystem: Environmental > Aquatic > Deep subsurface > Groundwater | place: Rifle, Colorado...
TGCCGTCTTGAGTCAGAATAGTAGAGAAAGGTGCACACACCCCTGCCCCTGCGGTTATCTTGCCGACCCGACCCACCCCTGCACCTGTACGCCGGTCAGCATTCATCGCTACCGCTCGCGTATTTCCGGGCCGCTGCTGGACCGGATCGATATCCATATCGAAGTTCCGGCGGTCAAATACCGGGATCTTGCCGACCGGGGCGAAGCGGAAAGTTCGACTGCAATAGCCCGGAGGGTAGAAAAGTCGCGCGAGCTGCAATTGGAACGCTACAAAGGCACAAAAATCCACTGCAACGCCCAAATGACGCCCCGCTTCATCAAAAAATATTGCGAACTGGACGCCAGCGGCAACCGGATGCTGGAGCTGGTCACCGACCGTCTCGGTTTTTCGGCCCGCACCTATACCCGTATCCTCAAGGTGGCCCGCACCATCGCCGACCTGGACGGCAGTGATTCCATCCATGAACAGCATATCGCCGAGGCGATCCAGTACCGGAGCCTTGACCGGAAAACTTCGTAACTTCAGAGAGAGGAGAACGAAAATGGCAATGGACGTGATTGATTATGAGATTTTCGGATCCGAGATGCAGTATGTGGAAGTTGAGCTTGATCCGGGTGAGTCTGCCGTGGGCGAAGCCGGGGGGATGATGTACATGCAGGACGGCATCCAGATGGATACCGTGTTCGGCGACGGCTCCCAGCAGCAGGGTGGTTTCATGGGGAAGCTGATGGGTGCCGGCAAGCGGCTTTTGACCGGGGAAAGCTTGTTCACCACCGTCTTCCATAACGAGAGCAACGGCAAGCGGCGGGTCGCCTTTGCCGCCCCCTATCCGGGAAAGATTATCCCGGTTCACCTGACCGATATCGGCGGCACCCTTATCTGCCAAAAAGACTCCTTCCTCTGTGCCGCCAAGGGAGTATCGCTCGGGATCGCCTTCCAGAAGAAACTCGGGGCCGGGCTCTTTGGCGGCGAGGGGTTCATCATGCAGAAACTGGATGGTGACGGCATGGCCTTTGTTCATGCCGGGGGCACCCTGAAGGAGCTGACGCTGAAGCCGGGCGAGTCGCTGCGGGTCGATACCGGCTGTGTTGTGGCCTTTCAGCCGTCGGTGGATTTTGACATCCAGTTTGTCGGCAAGATCAAATCAGCAGTTTTCGGCGGTGAGGGATTCTTCTATGCCACTCTGACCGGTCCCGGCAAAGTCTGGCTACAGTCGCTCCCTTTGTCGCGTCTCGCCAACCGGATCATCCTGTCGGCCCCTGCCGCCGGCGGGCGTTCCGTCGGCCAGGGGTCTCTGCTCGGTGCCGGAGTACTCGGCAGTATTCTCGGTAACGATGAGTGACACGCCGTTTCGGGGACGCCTGTTCGGGCCCGGCCTGCCTGGTGCCGGAATTCCGGCAACAGGCAGATGGAGCGACGGAGGCTCTCTGCAGGTTGCCGTGGCAGGCACAGCCGGGCTCCAGATGCAGGCCGGCCACCCTGCCATAGACGCCGCTGGCTTCAATGCCACGAGCCTGCGGATTTCCTGGCAGGATGATAGCGGCGCCTACGCTTTCGTTATCGATGCGGAACCTGAGCGGATCATCTGCAGAACTTCAGCACCGGCTACGGCAACCTGCCATCTTGCCGCCGCTGCCGGAGCCACGACGCGGCTGGAACGGCGCTTTCGCTTCGGCGCTCTGCTGCTAGGACTGATCCTGTTACTGCCGCTGCTCGGCATCGGCCTGTTTCTCGGCAACTCCGACCGCTTTGCCGATTGGGCGGTCAAACGCATCTCCACCGGACATGAGGCACAGCTGGGTGATCTCGTCCTGGCCCAGGCCCGGCTGCAGATGAAGGTCATCGATCACGGCCCGGCTGTAGAAGCCATCAGCGCCATCGGCAGCAGGCTTACGACCGGTTCGGTGCATCGCTACCGCTGGTTTGTCGCGGATCGTCCCGGCATCAATGCCTTTGCCGCTCCCGGCGGCGTGGTAGTCGTCTACAGCGGCCTGATCCGCGCCGCAGGCTCTTCTGAAGAACTCGCCGGGGTTTTGGCTCACGAGGTTGCCCACGCCGAGCTGCGGCACACCCTGCGGGGGGTGGTCAAGAGTCTCGGCCTGCGTGCTCTTGTAGCACTTGTGCTCGGCGACATCTCCGGCAGCGTCTTCGCCGATGCGGCGACCAGGCTGACGGAATTGCGCTTCTCCCGCGATGCCGAACGCGAAGCGGACGCAGAAGGATTGCAGCGGCTGGTTGCCGCCCGCATCGATCCGGCCGGCATGATCCGTTTCTATGAGAAACTGGCCGCAGAGCAGCGCTTGTCGCCACCGCCGATCCTCTCAACCCACCCGGCAACAGGTGAGCGCTTTGATTCGCTGCGGCTGGAGGTGTCCCGGCTGAAGGGTAAGTGGCAGCCGCTGCCGGTGGATATTCAGTCGATAAAGAGCTCGTTACCTTGATGCCGGGCTAATGCCAGTCCCACCAATCCCACCAATCCCGCCAATCCCACCAATCCCACCAATCCCGCCCACAGGATCAGTATCGATTTCTTCATGGCGATTTTCCCCATAAACTTATATATTTAAATAAGAAATCCATGAGGAGGAGTTATGAAAAGGAATATGTATGTATTGCTTGGATTGATTCTGGTTTTCACTATTACCGGGTGCGGCTACAACACCATGCAGGCTGGTGAAGAAGCGGTCTTTGCCGCCTGGGGGGATGTCGAAGCCTCGTACCAAAGACGCGCCGACTTGATTCCGAATCTGGTGGAGGTGGTCAAGGGGTACGCCGCCCATGAGGCGGAAACTCTGAAAGCAGTTACCGAGGCGCGTGCCAAGGTAGGTTCGATGCAGGTTTCAAAGGATATGTTGAAAAGTCCGGAGGCAATGGCAAAGTTTCAGGAGGCGCAGGGGCAGCTCTCCGGCTCCCTGTCCCGGCTTATGGTTGTGGTGGAGCGTTATCCGGATCTTAAGGCCAATCAGAACTTCATGGATCTGCAGAATCAGCTTGAAGGGACAGAGAACAGGATCAATGTGGCCAGGGTGCGCTATAACAAGGCGGTACAGGATTTCAACACCAGCATCAGAACATTTCCCAACAGCCTGACCAATTCATTGCTGCTCCATCTGGAGCGAAAAGAGCCGTTCAAGGCTGACGAAGGGGCCAAGACCGCGCCGAACGTGAAGTTTTAGACCGCCTGAATCAGGTGATTATGAAAACATTTTTCGTCATAGTGCTGTTACTGCTGCTACCCCATCTGGCGTGTGCGCTTGAGGTGCCGCAGCTCCGTGGCCGTGTGAACGACTACGCGAATATGCTGTCTCCCGGTGCAGCAGAGCGGCTGGAACAGGTGCTTGCCGATTTTGAAAAAAGCGACTCTACGCAAATTGTCGTGCTTACCATTAACTCTCTGGAAGGCGAAAGTCTGGAGGGATACTCCATCAAGGTTGCTGAGGCGTGGCAAATCGGCCGGACAAAGCTGGATAACGGCGCAATTCTGCTGATTGCAAAGCAGGAGCGCAAGGTTCGGATCGAAGTGGGGCTCGGTTTGGAGGGAGTGCTGACCGACCTGGTCTCAGGAAGGATTATCCGGGGCGATATGTCTCCCCATTTCAAGAATAATGAATATGACACCGGCATATCGGCGGGCGTTTCCTCAATCATGCAGGTTGTCAGGGGGGAGTATACGGCACAGCCGCGCGACCTGAAGCAGGGTAAAAAGAGCGCCAGTCCGGCTGTTACCCTGCTGGTTTTTCTGCTGGTAGCGGTAGTTTTTCTCGGATCAATTTCAAAATTTCTGGGTGGCGCCGCCGGTGCGGCAGGTCTGCCGCTGATTGGCTTCCTGACATTTCCGGGTCTCGGGGTTGCCGTTCTGGCAGTTCTGGGGGGCGCAGGCTTTGTCCTTGGACTTGCGGTTACATTCCTGTTCGGCAGCGGCGGGCATGCTGGCGGATTCGGCGGGCCGTTCATCGGCGGGGGATTTGGCGGAGGTTCATCCGGTGGAGGCGGCTTTGGCGGTTTTTCCGGCGGTGGGGGAAGCTTTGGCGGTGGTGGTGCATCGGGGGATTGGTGATGAAAAGTAAAAATGCCAGTAATATTTTCAGCGCACCGGAAAAAGAGAAGATCAGCGCTCTGGTAAAAAAGGCTGAACTTGAAACATCCGGCGAGATTGCGGTCATGGTGGTTGATGCAAGCGACAGTTACCGGGAAGCCGAATTTTGGGGTGCCCTGCTGTTGTCGGCCTTCATCGCCCTTGTTGGCGCGGTTTCTCTGCATCAGATTACGATCTGGTCATATATTCCGGCTGTTATCCTGTTCTGGTATCCGGCTCTTCTATTCATGCGCCGCTTTCCACGGTTAAAACTGGCGCTGGCGGGAAAAAAACGGGTGGTGGAGGCGGTTCGGGAGCGGGCGATTCGCGCATTTTTCGAGAAAAAGCTCTACCGCACCAGGGAGGAGACCGGCGTTCTGATTTTTATCTCCACCCTGGAGCACAAGGTGTGGATTCTGGGAGACCGGGGGATTAATGAACGGATCGGCCCGCAGTTGTGGCAGACCCTTGCGGGGGAACTGGCCGGTAAGATCAGGGAGGATCATGCCTTTGAAGGAGTGTGCACCGTCATTGAAAAGCTGGGCGCGGCACTCGAAGAGCATTTCCCGAGAGCGGCCGATGATACGAACGAACTGCCTGACGAAGTGATGGTGTAAGGTCAATCATGATATGTCCATTCAGAGCTCATTACGGATAGTTGTCTCGATACTGCTCATCATGACGGCGAGCATCGCGTGCAGCAGCCAGCAGGCACGGCTGGCCGACATCACGCTCCCTCCCGGCTTCGCAATCTCAGTCTATGCCGCCAACGTGCCGGGCGCCCGCTCCATGACGCTCGGCGCAAACGGCACCCTGTTTGTCGGCAGCCGCAGTGAGGGTAAGGTTTATGCCGTTATCGACCGCACCGGCGATGGCACGGCTGACGAGGTTGTCACCATTGCCCGTGGGTTACGGTCGCCCAACGGCGTGGCCTTTCGCGATGGCGCCCTTTACGTTGCCGAAATCAATCGTGTGCTCCGTTTCGACGCTATCGAGACACGTCTCCGTAACCCGCCAGCAGCGGTGGTCGTCAACGCCTCCTTGCCGGACAAAAGCCACCATGGCTGGAAGTTCATCCGCTTCGGCCCGGACGGCAGGCTCTATGTGCCGGTGGGGGCTCCCTGCAACGTCTGCGATGAGAAAGATCCGCGCTTCGCCTCGATCATGCGCATGAACCCGGACGGCAGCAAGCTGGAGATTTTTGCCCGGGGCGTGCGTAACACGGTCGGCTTCGACTGGCATCCCCGCACCGGTGAACTCTGGTTCACCGACAACGGTCGTGACTGGCTGGGGGATAACCAGCCGCCGGATGAACTCAATCGTGCAACCAGGCCTGGACTGCACTTCGGTTTTCCCTACCTGCACGGACGGAACATACCCGATCCCGAATTCGGCAAAAACCGGCACAGGGATGAATTCGTCTTGCCGGAGATGGAGCTCGGAGCCCATGTGGCGTCACTTGGCATGAGATTCTACACCGGCGCCATGTTCCCTGACCGCTACCGCGATCAGATCTTCATTGCCGAGCATGGTTCCTGGAACCGCAGCGACCCCAGCGGTTACCGGATCATCCTGGTTCGTATCAGGGAAAACCGGGCCGTATCGTACGAGGTCTTTGCCCAGGGCTGGCTGGACAAGGGCACCGCCTGGGGACGGCCGGTCGATCTGCAGATCATGCCCGACGGCAGCCTGCTGGTGTCAGACGACAAGGCCGGCGCTCTCTATCGGATCAGCTACCGGCCATAACCGCCACAAGGTATTCCTCCTCCCTGTTGTCCTGAAAACGTTTCGTGACGAAAAAACGCCATTTTGATAAAATACACACATGGAAGCAACGAATTGAGGAGAGGAGACAGTCATGAAACACGTACTTGTAATGTTTGCACTTGTGGTGGCGTCCTTGTTGTCTTCGCCAAGCGCTTATTCCGCAGAGAAAGCAACAGGGTTGTCTGACGAATACGATCAATACAGGAATTTTGAATTAAACAGCCAGAAGGATCAATGCCTTATCGTGGCCAAGAACTGCAGTGGGGTAAGTGAAGATGTTTTAAAGAGGGTTGACCGGCTTAATAATGAGATTGGCAAAGGATCCTCCGTGTACACCCCTGAAGAACTGAAGATTCTTCAGGAACAGTTGAACTGGATCTACTACGAAAGTGGCGAGTTCCCGGCTGTCAGGATGTAATGGAGAGGTGAAATAAGCGGGTGCGTGTCATAACACGTGCGGGAGTGGTGTAAAAGGCGGCCTTCGGTCGCCTTTTATTGTTCTATTACGTGCAGATGAGTTGCTCTGTGCAGTGGAATTATGGCACTATGCGGCAGTTAACCGAACAGCAACCCAAGCCGTACCTAAAGAAAGAAAAACACTATGAAGCAAGCCACGAGACTCTTGATCCTATTTGTTACGTTCCTCCTTGGCACCGCCTGTACGGCCAAAAAAGAGAAGCCCAAAACAAAGCCTCCGGTGCCGGTCAAGGTGGCGCAGGTTGTTCAGAAAAACGTACCGGTTCAGGTTAAGGCTATCGGCAACATAGAAGCCTATACCAGTGTGGCCATCAAATCGCAGGTGAACGGCCAGATCGCCCGGCTCCACTTCACGGAAGGAAGCAACGTGGAGAAAGGTGCTTTGCTGGTCAGTATCGATCCGGAGCCGTTTCAGGCCACGGTAAGCCAGTATGAGGCCGCTCTGGCCAAGGATCAGGCCCAGGCGAAATACGCCCGGGAACAGGCGGAGCGCTATGCGGGACTCGTCAAGGAGGGGATCGTGACGCGGGACCAGTACGAGGCGCTCTACTCGAATGCCGAATCTTTGGCGGCCAGTGTCGTTGCCGACCGCGCTGCCATCAGGAACGCCAAAATCCAGCTCGGCTATTGTTCCATCCGCTCGCCGATTGCCGGCCGCACCGGCTCCGTTGCCCTGCAGCCTGGCAACCTGGTGAAGGCCAACGATCTGGCGATCGTCACGGTCAATCAACTGACGCCGATCTACGTGACCTTTTCGCTTCCCGAAAAACGGCTGGCCGAAATAAAGCGGGCCATGGCTGCCGGTCAGTTGAAGATCGAGGCTGTCATCCCCAATGAACCGGGCGCCACCGAATCCGGTACCATCAGTTTTCTGGATAATGCCGTGAATCCGGCCACCGGCACAATCAAGCTCAAGGGAACCTTTGCCAACAAAGCTCATAAACTCTGGCCGGGCCAGTTTACCGATGTGGTCATCACGCTCGCTTCACGGCAAAATGCCCTGGTTATCCCGACCCAGGCCATCCAGACCAGCCAGCAGGGGGAGTTTGTCTATGTGGTAAAGCAGGATAACAAGGTGGAGATGCGTCAGGTGACATCCGCAGCGGTGGCGGGTGAAGAGACGGTGATCGAGAAGGGGCTTGCTGCGGGTGAAACCGTGGTGATCGACGGGCAATTGCGTCTCACCCCCGGCGCGACTGTAGAGTCGAAGGAGAAGCAGCAGCCAGCCAGGGGGGCAGTGCAATGAATATAGCGGATATCTTCATCCGCCGACCGATCATGACCACCCTGATTATGATCGCCATCTTCATTTTCGGGGTGGTCTGCTATCGCCTGCTGCCGGTGAACGATCTTCCCAATGTGGATTTTCCGACCATACAGGTAAACGCCAACCTCCCCGGCGCTAACCCGGATACCATGGCGTCGGCGGTGGCGACCCCGCTGGAGAACCAGCTTTCTACCATTGCCGGGGTTGATTCCATGACTTCGACCAATGGCGTCGGTACCACGCGCATCACCCTCCAGTTCAACCTGGATCGCGATATCGATGCCGCTGCCCAGGATGTGCAGGCGGCCATTTCACTGGCGATCCGCTTTCTGCCGAAAAACATGCCGACGCCCCCCTCGTTCCGCAAGGTCAATCCGGCTGATCAACCGGTGCTCTATCTGGCGCTCAGCTCTCCATCCCAGCCGCTCTCAGCCGTTGACGAATATGCCCAGACCCTGATTGCCCGCCGCATTTCCACCATCAGCGGCGTGGCCCAGGTCAATGTGTTCGGTTCGCAGAAATATGCCGTGCGGGCCCAGCTTGATCCCAAGGCGCTGGCCTCCCGCCAGATCGGAATCGACGAGGTGGCGATCGCCATTGACGAGGCCAATGTCAACCTGCCGACCGGCACCCTGGACGGCACCAAACAGGCGTACACCATTGAGGCCAGCGGCCAGCTGTTCAAGGCGTCCGCCTATCGACAGCTGGTGGTGGCCTACCGGGACGGTTCGCCGGTCCGCCTGGAGGAGCTCGGTCGGGTAATCGACAGTGTCGAGAACACCAAAACGGCGGGGTGGTACAACGGCACGCGCGCTATCGTACTGGCTGTCTATCGTCAACCCGGAACCAACACCATCGAGGTCGTGGACAACGTAAAGAAGCTGCTCCCTGGCTTCCGGAGCCAGATGCCTGCATCGGTGGACCTGAGCGTGCTCTACGACCGCTCGACCCTCATCCGCGAATCGATGCATGACGTCAAGTTTACCCTGGTGCTGACCATCGGACTGGTCATCATGGTGATCTTCCTCTTCCTGCGTACGCTCTCTGCCACGATCATCCCATCGCTGGCGGTGCCGATGTCCATTGTCGGCACCTTCACGGTCATGCACCTGTTCGGCTTTTCCCTCAACAACATCTCCATGATGGCCCTGACTCTGGCGGTCGGCTTTGTCGTGGACGACGCCATCGTCATGCTGGAGAATATCGTCAGGCATATGGAAAAAGGTGAGAGTGCCATGGAAGCCGCGTTCAAAGGCTCAAGGGAGATCGGTTTTACGATCATATCCATGACGGTTTCGCTGGTGGCGGTCTTTATCCCGGTGCTGTTCATGGGGGGGATTCTGGGGCGGTTGTTGCATGAATTCGCCATCACCATCAGCGTGGCGATTCTCGTTTCCTGTTTCGTTTCTCTGACCCTCACTCCCATGCTCTGCAGCCGTTTTCTGAAACCGCCGGCGACGGCCCATCATGGCCGTTTGTTCATGGTCATGGAACGTTTTTTCGACGGTATGCTGCATCTGTACGAGCGCTCCTTGCAACAGGTGCTGCGCTACCGGCGCAGCACCATGGTTGTAACGCTGCTGGTGACGTTGTTGACGGTGTGGCTCTTTACCAAGGTGCCGATGGGTTTCCTGCCGACGGAAGATACCGGCCGCATCAATGCCGATACCGAGACCGCCCAGGGAACGTCGTTTGCCGAAATGAAACTGCATCAGGAAGCGGTGGCGGCCATTATTGCCAAGGATCCCAATATTGAGGGTTTCATGTCATCCATCGGGGGGGGCGGCGGCAATACCGGGCGCTTCTTCATGCGCCTGAAACCGCGCGACCAGCGGAAGCTGTCGGCGGACGAGGTCATTCAGGAGCTGCGTCCCAAGCTGGCCAAAGTTGCAGGCATTCGCGTCTTCCTGAAAAATGTCCCCTCAATCCAGATTGGCGGTACCAGCTCCAAAAGCCAATACCAGTTTACCCTGCAGGGTCAGGATACGGAGGAGCTGTACCGTTCGGCGGGCGATTTTGAGACCAAGCTGCGCGAGATCCCGGAACTTCAGGATGTGACCAGCGACCTGCAGATCAGCAATCCGCAGGTGCATGTGGAGATCAACCGGGACAAGGTGGCGGCGCTGGGGCTTACGGTGCTGCAGGTGGAGGACGCCCTTGCCTATGCCTATGGTTCGCGTCAGGTTTCCTCCATCTTTGCTCCGACCAACCAGTATCAGGTAGTCCTCGAACTCGATCCGCTCTACCAGGAGGATCCGGCGGCGCTGGGGATGCTCTACATACGCGCCAAAACTGGGCAGCTGATCCCGCTGGAAACCATCGCCACCATTACCAAATCCATCGGCCCGCTGGCGGTCAACCATCTGGGGCAGCTTCCGGCGGTTACCATCTCGTTCAACCTCCGCCCCGGCGTTGCCTTGGGTGATGCCATGAAGCTGGTGGACAAACTGGCAGATACGACGCTTCCGGCGACCGTCAGCACCAGTTTCCAGGGGACCGCCCAGGCGTTCAAAGCCTCGTTCAGCGGGTTATGGATGCTATTGACCATGGCGATTTTCGTCATCTACATCGTGCTCGGCGTACTCTATGAAAGCTACATCCACCCGATCACGATACTCTCGGGCCTCCCCGCTGCAGGGTTCGGGGCGCTGATCACCCTCATGATCTTCAAATGCGATCTGAACATCTACGGCTTCGTCGGCATAATCATGCTGATCGGCATCGTCAAGAAGAACGCCATCATGATGATCGACTTTGCTCTGGTAGCCGAGCGCGAAGGTGGTAAAAGCCCGATTGACGCCATCTACGAAGGGGCGATCATCCGTTTCAGGCCGATCATGATGACCACCATGGCGGCCCTGATGGGTACCCTGCCCATTGCCCTGGGGCTGGGTGCTGGTGGTGAATCGCGGCAGCCGCTGGGGCTTGCGGTGGTGGGTGGTTTGCTGACGTCGCAACTGTTGACCCTCTACATCACGCCGGTGGTTTACTATTATATGGATCGCCTGCTGCATAAGGTGAGGCGATCGAGGGCGTGAAGGGTGAGGAGTTAGGAGTTAGGAGGGAAGGTTTTCTCATCTCTCAACTCTCATCGTTGTTGATTGAAGGTTTATAGTACTACAAAGGAGTCTTACATGAGTCAAACAGGAACGGAATATCGCCTTGACGGCATCTATCTGCAACGGCAGAGCGGATTTTATATGCAGCGGGTCAAGCTGGCAGCGGGAGTTATCTCTGCTGCGCAGGCCCGGGCTGTTGCCGGTATTGCCGAGTGCTTCGGCAGGGGGACGCTGCATCTGACTTCGCGCGGCAGTATTGAGATACATTGGCTTGCGGAAGAAGTTCTACAAGAGGTCAAGCGGCAACTGGCGCAGGTGGGGCTGACCTCTCGGGGAGCCTGCGGCGGTGCGGTGCGCGGTGTTACCTGCGGTAGCCAGAGTGCCCAGGGCTTTCCTGTGCTGGAGAGTGTTGCTGCGCGTCTTCATCGCCACTTTACCGCAAATCCCCGCTTTGAGCGGCTGCCGAAGAAATTCAAAATCGGCATTGAGGCTGAGGTCTCCGGCGGACGGCATTTGATTCAGGATGCCGGGCTGGTGTTGGCAAAGGTCGAGGAGGGGCGCGCCTGGTTTGATGTCTGGGTCGCCGGAGGATTGGGCCGCGAGCCGCGCCCCGGTTTTCTGCTGGCTGAATCGGTCGCTGAAGAACGGCTTATCCCGATCATCGAGGCAGTGTTGAAAGTCTATGTCACCTATGCC